>Ga0209373_10004086_pt1 | contig 12865 bp, 10 predicted proteins | sample Higcelweek5metaG_FD_187173 | JGI IMG/M metagenome (GOLD analysis project Ga0209373, IMG submission 187173) | Freshwater pond sediment microbial communities from the University of Edinburgh, under environmental carbon perturbations - High... | ecosystem: Environmental > Aquatic > Freshwater >... | reverse complement strand
GTCCGATTTGCCCATGAAGATATCTCTCCATTTGAGATTCAATTCCCGCTTGACCGATGATGTCAGAGATGTTATACCCCAAGTCTTTTAACTCAGCTAATCTCTCCTGAGAAATATTTCCGACATAGCCGACTACATGTGAAGCATATTTTGCAAGAGGTGAATATATACGCCTGTAATCTTTAGACGCAATGATTCCCTGATACTTGTAATTCTGTTCGAGCACAAGATTCACAAGTTCTTCCGGAACATCCGTTGCTATTTTGACCGGTGTTCCTGTTTGAAAAGCCCAATTGTCCGCAAAAATCTGATATCTAAGTTTAATGATACGGAACGCTTCGTCCTTGGTGTAATTTCCGTCTATATTAAATTTGTATCTGAGATACAGGAAAAAAACTTGCGGATCGCTTTTGACGTAACCGTCACTATATGTGACAACAACATTCTCTGCCGCTTCATTCAATTCAAAAAGGTTCTTGCTTGTCTGCCATATCGCAATTTGCTCGTCTGTCTTCAGAAAAGAAAACGGCTCAACCGTGAAATAGTCGGTAAGTCCGGATACTGTTGTCGCATTATACTGATCAAACATATAGGACAGTTCAAGCAACATTTCATTAAGTTTTTCTTCCTCCATATCCGCATTTGCCAGCAGAAAAGTGTTCACTTCTTCCGATGAAGCAAGAACAATACCGTTTCCGTCAATAATGTCGCCTCTGGGAGAGGTAACCGTATATTGACGAGGAACCCCGAGATCTGATGATGCATTGGTCTTTGTTGCTCCGGAAAATTGCAAAGCGATTGTCATAACAAGAATTGCCATTCCGAGCGCTACAAAAGCAGCGGATAATAATGCAAACCGGTTTCCAAGAAGAGAAAGAATGACGGTTATCGGCTTTTTGGGTTCTATTTTTCCGTCTGAAGCATGATCCTGATCGAAAACGAAAAGTCCGCTGTCTTCTAAACGATTTGCCATGCATCCCCCGATCTGTCCATTTCTTCAATCAACAGCTTGTTGACTCCTTTTTTGTATGGACCTATATATCGAATCAAAAGTATTACGAGAATTGCTGCGACCAGATTGACTGCGATCTGGGGTAGAATACTATCTAGAATAATGTGGCTGAATGATAGATATTCGACACCGCGCCCGGATAATATCTGAACAAGGAAGCTCATAATATGCCCCCCCACCTTGTATATTATCGTAAAAATAAATATCTGAACAAACCCCAGAAGAAGTCGGCGATGAAAAGTTTTTGTGAAAAAAATCGCTGACATAATTCCAATATACATAAAAACCAACATACCAATACCGAGCGTCGCTCCCGGAATATTGCTGTTGCCTCCAAGAGAGGGTCCTGCAAAATAGTCTCTGATGAAACCAACAATTAGTCCGACAACGGCACCATCAATAGGTCCATAAAAATAACCAGTCATTACAACAAAAACAAGCATCAAATCAGCAACTTGTCCGTGGAAAGTAAAAAAATCAGGAAACGTGACCTGAACAGACGAAAGAATTAGTATATATACTGAAAAAACTAAAATTTTCCGTATTCGTTCCTTTCGTGTCATAGAAACCGCTCCCCATTATACTGCAGAAAATCCTGCACGTTACCGTTTACGTATTTTCAGTAGTTGTTGTCTCGACGTCTTCTTTTATCGGCATCATTACAAATACATCCTTGATTTCCATAATATTTACATAGGGTCTTAATGTCGCCGATCTGTTCAAATCGGAACTATAATCAACTGAAACGACAACACCTATCGGTATACCGGCAGGGAAAAGCCCGCCCTGACCGCTTGTAACCAGCTCATCCCCCACTTTGAGGTCAATAAGCGCCGGGATTCTTGTAATTTTGCAAAGCCCGTCTTGTTTTAAGGAAGTTTCACCGGTGACGCGAACGACGGCTCCGTTTACTGTATTCACTTTTGCACTTACGGAGAATCCTTCGTGTAATAGAGGAAGAACCTTCGCTGATTCTTCATCAGCTGACAAAATTCTACCCACCAGATTCATTCTTGCATCAACAACGGCATACGATTCTTCACTACTTACAGAAATTCCATCATTGGTTCCCGAGTCGATGCGTATGACACTAAACCACTCGTCTGCTTCTCGAGTTAAAATAGCAGTCCCGATTATTGTATAGTTTTCGAAGGAATCCTTTATTTGAAAAGCGTCTTTCAATTCTTCCCATCGTCTTGTAGCTTCTTCACCCTGGGCAACCTCATACTCCAATTCTGCGATCTCGGCTTTTAGTGCCTCGTTCTCATTTCGGATTGACATTCCATCGGAAACTGAAACAAAGAAACCTGATATGTTATCTCCGATGCTTTTGATCCCCTTCTGAACAGGATCCAGAACATAAGAAAACGGGGTGGTTATGCCATGAATCGGATTGCCGGGAATAGAACTGAATATGATCACGGCAACGATCAGCAGTGTAACCATCAATAGAATAAATAATTTACTTGAAAGAAGTCTACGCAAAAAGCACCTCTATAATCTAAACAGAATTAGCCCGGTCGGCAAATCGAAATGATGTGATTTACTTTTGAAGTATATCATATAAAGGCTCTTTCTTCTCCCTTACAGTACTCCAAATTGCTTCATGCTTGTGCTTGTACCTCGTCCGACAACGATGTGATCAACCAATTCAATACCAATTAGCAAAGCCGCTTTGGAAAGTGACTGGGTAGTACTTATGTCATCACTGCTTGGCTTCGGATCACCGCTGGGATGATTATGGGCAATAACAATCGCAGATGCATTGGACTTTATGGCTTCTCTAAAGAGTTCTCTCGGGAATACTCCTGTTGACGCCACCCCACCGGAAGATATGACAACATTTCGAATGACTCTGTGCCTTATATCAAGCAGAATTACATGTACTTCTTCTTTCTTCAGGTCTTGCATCCGGTATTCAAACAACTTGATCGCATCTTCCGGTCCGGATATCTGATGATTTTTCCAAAATGGTGTAACCTGCATTGATCTTCTACCTAGCTCAAGTGCTGATTTAATCATAATGGCCTTCACTCGCCCCATACCCTTACAATTTTGCAATTCCTCCAGGGACAAATCTTTTAAAAATGATAATCCTTCGTAAGTCGAATCCAGCGATAATATTTCGTTCGCAACTTCAAGCGACGAATAACCCCGTGCACCGGAGCGAATAAGAATCGCCAAAAGTTCAGCGTCTGATAACGCAGCTTCGCCATAACACTCAAGTCGCTCATACGGCCTTACTGATGTATGAAGATTTTGAATTTGCTTGTCCATTTTCTCCACCTCTGAAGAATCCGGAAAACAACATAATTAAAAATAAAATAACGGATTCAAAATTCCTATTTGTTGATACAGCACTGTTTATACTTCTTGCCGCTTCCACAAGGACAGGGATCATTCCTTCCGATTTTTTCAGAGTGAGCTTCTTTAGATTTCTTGAAGTCCCTTGTGATTTGATCTAGTTTCTCTTTGGGAAAAACATTTGTCCAACTAGGCAGATTGTATAACCAATCCGCTTTAGCTTCCCTCATGTTCCAGAAGAGCTTCTCATAGTCTATCCCGAGTTCTACAACGGTATCATCTGATAAGGTTTCAACATCATTTTGCTTGCTTATGCTTGGGTTGATCCCGTCCAAAAACCCGACGAACAGATCCATTTCTTCTTTCTGATAACCAAGCTTCTCACTTAATTCCGCAGCGACCCCGGAAGTAAGTGAACCATTATCCGGATACGCAGACAAAATAAGGTTGTAAGCCTGCTTTTCCATGTCGTAATACTTTTTTACATATGCAGTGTACTGTGCCTGATTTTCTGAATTTTCAGAACCTTCTATCCATGCTTCATAATAAGTCATAATGCACTCCTATTATTATTTCGCCAGTTTGGCTGCAATAGCACGGAGAAAGTCTTCCGTGCTGACAACTTTTTTATCCGGGTGGTTCATAAGACTATTTAAATCGCCGGTGATGATACCTTCCTCAATGGTTTCTATTGCAGCTGTCTCCATACTATCTGCAAACCGTTCCAGATCAGAAAGACTGTCAAGTTGAGCTCTTTTCCGTAATGCTCCCGACCAGGCATACAGGGTTGCCATTGGATTTGTCGATGTGGTTTCACCCTTGAGATGCTTATAGTAATGGCGTGTAACCGTACCGTGTGCCGCCTCGTATTCATATTTTCCGTCAGGAGAAACTAAAACCGAGGTCATCATTGCTAAGCTACCGCAAGCAGAGGCAATCATATCAGACATGACATCTCCGTCATAGTTTTTACATGCCCACACAAATCCTCCTTCAGAACGCATCACACGTGCCACTACGTCGTCGATCAGCGTATAGAAATAAGAAATTCCCGCGTTTTTAAAATCGTCCGCAAACTCACTGTCAAATATCTCCTGAAAAATATCCTTGAAACGATGATCATATATCTTAGAAATTGTGTCCTTCGTTGCAAACCAAAGATCCTGGGATACATCCAGTGCATACCTAAAACAAGATCTTGCAAAGGCCGAAATAGAGCGATCCGTATTATACATGCCTAAAACAACACCGGGTCCGTCAAAATCGTGAATCAACTGGGTCACTTTCTGTCCATCGGGGTATGTAACCAGAAGTTCAAGTTTTGCAGCTCCGGGTATCTTTATTTCAGAATCTCTGTAAATATCTCCATATGCATGACGCGCAATGGTAATTGGTTTCTTCCAAACAGATACAAATGGCGTAATTCCATCAACAAGTATCGGCGTCCGGAAAACCGTTCCGTCCATTATCGCCCGGATTGTACCGTTTGGACTCTTCCACATCTTCTTCAGATGGTATTCATCCATACGTTGCGCATTCGGAGTAATTGTTGCACATTTAACCGCAACCCCGAGCTCCTGAGTTCTCTTTGCAGAATCGATCGTCACTTGATCGTCGGTTGCATCCCTGTTAACAAGAGATAAATCGAAATATTCTGCTTTTAGATCTATGAAAGGAATTAAGACGATATCCTTGATCTGCTGCCAAATAATTCTGGTCATTTCGTCGCCGTCCATCTCGACAAGCGGAGTCTTCATTTGAATTTTAGCCATCAAAGTTCCTCCTTTGAAAATCGTGTTAATACTACATGAATAATTGAAGTGCGTCAATTCGATCCGTACTAAAAAGACACCGTGCTTTTTTGTTTCAATTTGTTGGCACCATTAGGTATTCCCGCATAGACCAGAAGCCATTCCATGGATAATCGTTCTTCCATTTTACCTGTTTTAACATTCATATCCGACTCAAAGCAGGAATCGTATATATCCAACAGCTCATTCATTTGAAATTTTGCTGACTGTTTGACAAGATTTCTCGCGACAAATGGCATTACTTTCAGTTTCCCCGACACCAGTTCGGCTCGCCCGATCTCCTTTGCACAAATCAAATGTCTGAAATGCCTTGACATCATGAAGCGTATTCTCGTAACCGGCTCTTTGAGTGAAATCAATTTATCAAGAATTTCAAGTGCAACATCCGGTCTTTTTAATCCGATTGCATCGGTCATTTGAAACACTGAACCCCTAATGTCCGGTATGCATATCAAATCGATTATCTCCGTTGAGATTTGGCAAATCGAAGAACGTTGGCAATACAGAATAATTTTTTTAAGTTCACTTTCCAGCGTTCTCATATTGCGGTCGCAGCGATCCACAAGGCTGCTTACAGCACTTACCGTGATCTTAATATTCTCTTTTTGAAGAAGCCCGGCGGCCCATCGGCAAAGTGAATCATCCGTCTGTCGATTCACTTCGACAAGATCTCCTCTCATTGCAAAAGCTTCAAGCAGCGGTTTTTTCCTTTTATCAATCTTAGTCTCGATAATAACGAGGCAAGCAAATTCAGGGATCTCTTCAATAATTTTACGTAACGAAACAATCTTATCTTGCGCATCGTTCCCGGATTGTGAAAACCATCCGGTGTTCTTAATTATTGTCAGTCTTCTCATGGATATAAATGGTGGAGTATATACCCGTTCTCTGAGTTCATCTAAAGTAATTGCCGAAGAAGAACGATCCGAATAGTAGGAGTCTACCTCTTCGCAGCCGGTGGTCAAAACCTTCTTCTTAAGCGCGGTAAGCAGTTTATCCGTCAGAAAATCTTCATCACCGGTAATCAAATATACCGGTTTAATCATCCCGTTTCTGATTTCAGCAGCTACGGTCGAAAAATCAGAAAATTTCAATCCTTTTTTTGTTGTTTCCTCGTTACTCACTTTTTTCTCCCCGAAAATATTCTGAACCGGTTCTTATCAATTGGTTTAATCAATCATTGTTTGGAGCCGTGTCTCATTCTCATAAATTTCCAGTATGACAGCTCCGTTAAGGTCCGTCCTGAAAACATTAATATCCTCTGCAATAAGACGATTAAGCGTCTCATCCGTAGGGTGACCGAAATAATTGGGACCCACACTGATGACGGCCGCTTTTATTTTCATGCTCACAAGAAATTCAGATGAGGTTGAATATTTACTTCCATGATGACCAACCTTAAGAAAATCAACACCTTGCATAAGAATATCCGCATAATCCTGATTCTGAATAAGATTATCTTCCGTTTGGAATCCTGCATCTCCCATGAAGAGAATACCCGTATTCCCGATCTGTAATAAAGACACCAACGAGTTCTCGTTTACTCCCTCTTCTCCTTCAATCAGTTTATCCGGACTCGGTGATAATGCAAACAATTTCACCTTATCACATATTTCAATGTTATCACCTGCATCTAGTTGATATAATAGCTCATTCGGGAGAAATATTGAATTTGAATCTTGCTGATTTTCTTCTATACCGATTACCGGTGTTCCAACATTGATAACCTTTTCTGCTTCGATTAGTTCTAAAAGACCGGCAGCATGATCACTGTGGGGATGAGTCAGAATGGCAATATCAACTTTCCTTATTCCATAATAATTCAGCAGTGGGATTATTGTATTTTTCCCTTCTCCGACATCGCCGCCATCGATAATTATACATTTCCGATTGCATAGAATTACTGTACAATCGCCCTGTCCAACATCAGCAAAAATAACTGTTGCAATGGGACGGTTTAATGAAAAAGCGATGTTTAGGCCGACTCCCAAAACAATTACGAAAGTAAATATTTTTGAAAGCGTTTTTTTGGCATAGGATTTGGGCATACATAAAATTAAACCTATACCACACAATCCGATCAGGAGAATCGGATGCACTTTTTGAAGCCGTAAGGCGCCTACCGACTCAAAAGAACCAAATTGCGATAATCGAAGAATTAACTGGAGTAACCCTGAAAGGGGCAGAAACAAAATATTGAAAAGCGAGTCCAAAATTGTTATGGAACAAAGACAATACCTGAGCATACATAAAGGCATCGCAAGAAGACAAATTCCTTGCGAAAGAAAGACTCCTCCGATTGAGATTGCCATAAGAATAAAGGATTGTTTTCCGGAAAGAGTAAGCAAAATTGGCATCATGCCAATCTGAGCACAAATCATACACGCAAGAGCGCCGGATAGTATTCCCGGAACATAAAGACTATTGAGTTTTCTCTCAAGACGTCCCGAAAAAACGAGTATAAAAAGTGTCGCAGAAAATGACAACTGAAATCCGATGTCCGCCGCATTATAGGGAGAAATCAGTAACAGAATCAACCCAGACAAAAACAATCCGCCAATCGAATCATATCGCCTTCCGAGTGAAGAACAGATAACCGAAATAATAACCATAAAAACGGCTCTTGCAACAGAGGCGCTCCACCCGGTAAGAAAGCCGACAAACAGCAAAAAGATCACAATTATTGTCTGTCTAACATAGCGCTTTCTTCCGATTAATCTGACACCTGCCGAAATCGGGATTAGAAAATAACTGACATGAAGACCGGATACGGCAATTAAGTGCGAAAGGTTGCTATTTCTAAACCACATCAACTGAGAATTGGTCATTTCGGATTTATCACCCAGTAACATCCCGCCAAGAACAGCCGCTTCGTCATTGCTAAGCAGATCGTTCCAGGAGTCTTCAATTTTGTCGCGAAGATCTCGACTGGCCAGAAGTAACTGAATAAAAATACCCGGGGTCCTTCTTATACCGTCCAGAACTTTGATTTTCTCATCCGTCGTGCTCAGCCGTAGATGAATTCCTTTATTTCTATAGTATGCGGCATTATCAAATGCCCCTGGATTGGATTGAGAACGATGATCTCTGACTTTTCCGGAAATCGAAACTCGCTGACCGTATAAAAGATCTTTACGTGTTGAATAAAATGACATCTTGATATGGTGGTCAGTTTCAAGATAATATACGGAGAATTCTTTATTATCATCACTTTCAGTCATGCTGACAATATTGCCTTCAATGGTACGATCATATACTCCTCCTTCTGTGTTTTTTGTTAAAAACCCATTGGCTCTGGTGATATCTATCTGGATAAAGGAAAAGCAATAACCGCAAACAAGCACAGCACATAATAGAACCGCTAACCTATTCATGATCACTTCGCGACTGCGCTCAGTGATCACAACCATTGAACCCAACAATGTAAATGTTGAAATCATAAAAATAATCCCTGGATATAAACTTGAATATAGTCCGAAAAAGACCCCAATGAAGCCGCCGCAGAATACTATTGAAACCGGTCGCAAAAAAATGCACGTAATCACTAATGCGACATATTCCGAGACTAATTTTCTGCTGATCATAAGATTGCGATTAAGCTTAAATCGAAATTTTCTAATTAATTGTTTGTATGCTCCATTCATAAAAATCGACGTTCCTCGTAGCTTTCTTCACGTCGATTATATGGATGATGGTTACGCAAAAATAAATGAATACTCGACAATAGCAATCGAAAACTGACAACATGACTAAACGGAATAATCGTCAGATATTTTCGGAATCAGGAAAAAGAAACAACTCGATTGCATCACGAAGGCTGTCAAGACCTTGCTTCCTCTCGGAAGAAATTGCAAAGCAGCCTAAAGTATTGTGATTACCAAATTCGTTTTCCAGCTCGGAGATTCTTTTTTTAAGCTGAGCGTTCGAAAACTTGTCGGCCTTATTATATACTGTAAAATATGGTATCTCATTTTCATCCATATAGTTGATCATACGAATATCATCCACCGAAGGCTTGTGACGAATATCAATCAAATGGAGGACCAGGCGAATGGGTCGACCGCATCCAAAATACTGATCCGCCAGTTTTGAGTACTGCTCTTGAATCGATTTTGGCGCTTTTGCATAACCATACCCGGGCAAATCAGTAAGAAAAAAGCGATCGTCAACATTGAAATAGATTACGAGCCGGGTCTTTCCCGGATCGGAACTTACTCTTGCAAGTTTACGATTGTCGGCAAGCGCATTAACAAGAGATGATTTTCCGACGTTCGATTTGCCGGAAAGTACAACCTCTGCTTTATCGGAATCAGGGCTGGAGGAGATATCCGCAGCTACGCCCCAGAAAGTAGTATTTCGAAAATTCACCTTCACATTTGTTCTCCGCAACTTTTTTATTGTAAAATTACTGTATCATGATTGTTTTGACTAAGATAGCATTTCCACACAATAACGCCTCTACTCGCAAACTAATGTCATTTAAAGAGCTCAATAAACATATTCCACCTTACCTATCGTGAAATATTCATGCATTTTTCACGATACAAAAACGTTACGTTTAGGGATATACTAATATTCAGCAAATACTCAAGGTTTTTCCGAATCACTTTTGTGGAGGACTCGATGGCGAACCCTTCTCTTAACCCAGATTTAACGGAAAAGTTACAGCCTGATTTTAGGGGTTATCTTCTTGAACCATTTGGACCCATCGGGATTATTTCTCACACCGCGAACGAAGAATTTGTAAAGCAAATTAACAGCGTTTTATTTGAGAAACGCCTTAAGCGGAAACAGGAATTCAGCAACCCCTATGTTGATAGTGTCGGATATCTTCGAAAAGACTACATTATACAATCCAGTATGGTCCGGTTTTCAACCGGTGAGGGAAAAGTTACGTTGAGCCAAACGGTTCGTGGACATGACATCTTCATCATTTCAGATGTTTTATCACACAACGCGAAATTTCCGGTGTTTGGATTTGAGCATAGCACCAGTCCGGATGATCATTTCCGTGATTTACTTCGTATCATTATGGCGGTTAGCGGAAAAGCAAGAAGAATAAATGTGATAATGCCCTTTCTTTATGAAGGCCGTCAAGATCATAGCGATTATAGGGAATCACTCGATTGTGCTGCAATGCTTCAGCAGCTTAAAAATCTCGGTGTTGCTAATTTGATTATTTTTGATCCGCACGACTCTCGAGTTGCAAATGCAGTTCCGCTCATGGGAATTGAAATGCCTAAGTCTGCCTACAAAATTATCAGTTCTCTGATTGCTACAACGCCTACCCTTAAAATTAACAAGAATAATATGATGGTCGTCAGCCCGGATGAAACCGGAATCTCGCGAGCCATTTTTTACTCGTCACTGATGGGGGTTCCACTCGGTATTTTTTATCGTCATAAGGATTATTCAGTTCGCATTGATGGCGAGCATCCCATAAAAGAAATCAGGTTTCTCGGAGATTCGCTTGTGGGTCGGGATATCCTAATCGTTGATGATATGATCAATTCCGGCAAAACGATGGTGGACACGGCTACGATTATGAAAGAGCGGGGCGCGAAAGATATTTATTGTGTCGCACCCTTCGGGCTTTTCACGGATGGAATCGATCGGATTCAAACCGCCGTTGAAAAGGGCATTGTTAAAAAAGTCCTATGTACGAATTTGATATATAGAAAGCCGGAACTGCTTGCTGCGCCTTGGTACGTGGATGTCAATATGACACCCTTTGTAGCACGGTTGATTGATGCGATCAATGTGGATGAATCTTTAGGCAAATTGGTTAACCCGAGCTTAATGATTTCGGACTTGTTGGGTCAAATGCGTATTGGGGAGTTAATGGAATAGTTATAAACGATTGAATGGGGGCATAAAATGAATTCGATTCCTATGGTTTCAGATGAAAAGGCATACTCACGTTATAACCAGTACGGTGATAATCCGATGGCACCCGTCGGGCCAATCGGAATTATCCCTCTTAAGGGAAGCGTCACATTCTCTGAAAGCGTCAATTTTTTCCTTAACAAGCGAAGGTCGGAATATCAGGAACAGCATATTATCAGCCGCTATCCCGGTTTTTATCGCTCCGATTACCGAATGGATGTGGATAATACAAGGTTTTCATCCGGTGAAGGAAAAGCGGTTATCCTGAATTCCGTCCGCGGTCACGACCTTTTCATTTTAAGCGACGTGATGAATTTTTCCTGCACCTACAAAATGTTCGGAATTGATAATAATATGAGTCCGGACGATCACTATCAGGATTTGAAGCGAGTAATACTGGCCTGTTCCGGTAAAGCCAGAAGAATAAACGTCATTATGCCTTTTTTGTATGAGAGTCGTCAGCACAAGCGTAATGCAAGAGAATCCCTTGACTGTGCATTTGCACTTGAAGAAATATATGGTCTTGGAGTAGAAAACATTATTACGTTTGATGCGCACGACGAGCGTGTTGCCAATGCGATCCCGACATCCGGTTTCGAGAGCCTTTCCACTTCATATCAGATTATCAAAGCTCTTTTTCGCACGATTCCTAACCTGGATTTATCGGAAGGTAAATTTATGATCGTCAGTCCGGACGAAGGCGGAATCACGCGAGCGATGTATATGGCTTCTGTTCTCGGAGTTCCTCTGGGTACTTTCTATAAGCGCAGAGATTATACTCAGGTAATCAACGGCAGAAACCCGATTGTTGCTCATGAATTTCTCGGTGATTCAGTCGAAGGCATGGATATCCTGATTGTTGATGACATGATCTCTTCCGGAGACTCTATTTTGGACATTGCAAAAGAGATGAAAGAACGTGGTGCGCGCAATATTTATTGCGCGGTAACCTTCGCTTTATTTACTGAAGGAATCGAACATTTCAATAAAGCGTATGAGGAAGGTCTTTTAAATAAAGTTTTTGCAACGAATTTGATATATAGAAGGCCGGAACTTCTTGCGGCACCATGGTTCGATGATGTAAACTTAACAAAGTTCGTCGCGTTATTGATTGATGCGATTAATCATGACGCATCACTGTCCAATTTAATTAACCCGACCGAGAAAATACAAACCTTGCTTCAGAACAGAAACATCCAACAATAACTTAGAAACAGGAGGGAAAGAAATGAACATCCTTACAGAAATATTTGAAGGTGTTCTCTACTTTGGTCACGGGGATAACTGGAAGGCACTGATCATGTATGTGATCGGTGCTGTTCTGATTTATCTTGCGATCAAGAAGGAATACGAGCCGTCACTGTTGCTTCCAATCGGTTTTGGCGCAATTTTGGTCAATTTGCCGTTTAACATCGTGGGAACCGTAACCAACATGTTTGGAATCGGGACAGGCGAGGTCGGATTCCTGGAAGTTTTGAGACAGGCCGGAATAGCAACAGAGCTCTTCCCTATTCTGATCTTTATTGCAATCGGTGCAATGATTGACTTTACGCCGCTTTTCAAGAATCCATACATGATATTTTTCGGAGCGGCAGCCCAGTTCGGTATATTCGCAACATTTCTGATTGCGTTGTTCCTTCTTCCTCTTATTGGCATTGAATCCGATATGGCACTCAAACTTGCCGCAGCCATCGGAATTATCGGTGCAGCGGACGGACCTACAACAATATATGTCGGTAATTATTTTAATCTGGTTGATTATATGGGCCCTATATCTGTGGCTGCATATTCATACATGTCATTGGTTCCGATTATCCAGCCCCCGGTCATTCGCCTTCTGACTTCCAAGAAA
>Ga0209373_10004085_pt1 | contig 12865 bp, 14 predicted proteins | sample Higcelweek5metaG_FD_187173 | JGI IMG/M metagenome (GOLD analysis project Ga0209373, IMG submission 187173) | Freshwater pond sediment microbial communities from the University of Edinburgh, under environmental carbon perturbations - High... | ecosystem: Environmental > Aquatic > Freshwater >... | reverse complement strand
AGTGCGGCCCCCCGGCAGTATGGGTTGAACCTGAAATATGAGTTCTGATTAAGGAGAACAGGGTGGGCCTACTCAGTCCACCCCATCTTTCACTCAACGCCGCCCGCCCCGACAGTATCGGGGCGGGCGTTTTCTTGTCAGAACTTCACCGACAGTTCCAGACCGTAGGTCCGCGGTTCACCCACAGCCGCCGCGTTGTGGCCCAAGGCCGATGCCAGCGTCATGCCACCCGCAAAATAGGCCTTGTCGAACAGGTTCTTGGCGAACAGGGCCCCCGTCACCTCTGTGCCCAGGATGTTGGCCCAGATCAGGCGGGCATTGACCAGCGCATAACCCGGCAGGCGCGTGCGCGGGGTGAGGTCGCCGGTGTCCACCGCCGTGGGCAGCGCCAGTTCGGCATAGCCCACGCCCGACCATTCCGGCGTGTCGCCCACGGGGCCATAGGAATAGGCATTGCCGAACAGGGAGATGCGACCGTTCGTGAACGTCGCGCTGGTATAGTTCAGCGATCCGCCGATCGTCAGCCCGTCGGCCGGCATCAAGACCGCCTCCACCTCCAGGCCCCGCATCCGTTCCGACGGCACGTTGAAGGTGACGGCGACGCGCCCATGCACGCGCAAGCTCAGGCATAGCCGGGCCGATTGACCCTGGTTGACACAGCATTTGATCAAGACCGCCACAAGCCCGCTTTCCGGCTGTCTCCCCCGCCGCCGCCCGTTATGACGAGTGGCAATGATAATTGGCCAATGGGAGTGGATATGGGTCAGCCCATCAGCAGCAGGGACAAGGACCCCGTCGTCCTGATCACGGGTGCCAGTGCCGGCATCGGCGAGGCCATCGCGCGGCGCTTCGCGGCCGGCGGCTTCCGCGTCGTCGCGGTGGCGCGCCGTCCGGAAAAGCTGGAAGGCTTGGCGACGTCGCTCTCCGGCGTCACCGATGTCGCGACCTTCGCTGGCGACGTGTCGGCGCCGGGCGTGCCGGAAATGGCGGTTGACCTTGCCATGCAGCGGTTCGGCCGGCTTGACTGTCTGGTCAACAATGCCGGGGCCGGCAAATGGGCGCCCGTGCACCTGACCGACGATGATACCCTGGAAGAGGTGATCGCCATCTCCCTGAAGGGTCCGTTCCGCTTCGCCCGCGCTGCCCTCGCCGTGATGGGCGCGGGATCGTCAATCATCAATGTCGGTTCCACCTTCGGCCTGATCGGCGGGCTGAATGGGGGCGCCTATTGCGCGGTCAAGGCCGGCCTGATCGGCCTGACCCAGACGCTGGCGGCGCAGTACGGCGCGCAGGGCATCCGCGCCAACCTGGTCGCCCCCGGCGTCATCAAGACCGACATGACCCGGGACTACTGGGAAGCGGCCCCTTTCCAGCGCCTGAACCAGGAAATGACACCCTTCAACCGCGACGGCACGCCCGAAGACGTGGCCAACGCAGTGCATTTCCTGGCCTCCACCGAAGGCAGCTACATCAACGGTCAGTCCATTGCACTCGACGGCGGTTGGACCACCACGAAATACCTGAGCGTGGAGGCCTTGACGGCCCAGCGCGTTGCCACGCCCTGACAGAAAGGATCGGACCATGGTTGGAACGTTTGGCGCCGGCACCTGCCCCTTCACCGGCAAGGGCGGCTCGATCCTGGAGACAGGCTCGCTGATCGATACGGAGATTTCAGCCCGGCCCAAGGCCTATTACGATGCGATGCGGGCCGAAGACCCGGTGCATTTCGATCCCAAGCTGAACATGTACCTGATCTCCCGCTATGAGGATATTCAGCAGGTCCAGCGCGATCCCATCACCTTCTCTGTCTATGAAGGCTATAACGCGCAATATGCCAAGGGCTTCTTCGAGGAGTTCAAGCAGATCCTGGAGCGCGACGGCGGCGGCTATTTCCCCGATGCCATCATGTCAGACCCCCCCTATCACACCCGCATCCGCAAGTTGATGGACAATGCCTTTTCGGCCCATCGCGTGCGCGAGTTGGAACCGCTGATCACCCAGATCATCGTCGATGTGCTTGACACCATGTCGGACCAGGGTCCGGTGGACGTGGTCAAGGCATTTTCCGTTCCCGTCACCATCCGGGTGATCTGCGAGCAGCTGGGCATCTCCCAATACAATGCCGACAAGATCCAGCGCTGGTCGCTGGCCGTCACGGCACAGATCGGGCGCATGCAGAACCGGGAGCAGATGATCGAAAATGCCAAGGATCTCTGCGAATTGCAGCATTTCCTGATCGGCCAGATCCGGGACCGTCAGGCAAACCCGAAGGAGGACATGATCTCCGATCTCGTCCATGCCCGCACCGATGACGGTGCGGAGCCGACCCTGACCTTCAAGGAGGTGGTGTCCCTGGTCCGCGCCCTGATGATCGCGGGCAACGAGACCACGGCCACCGCCATGACCAACATGTTCTACATCCTGGCCACCCAGCCCAAGGTGGTGGAGACGCTGAAGAACACGGCCGATGACGACCGCCTGCTGTCGCGCTTCGTGGAGGAATTGCTGCGCATCGAACCGCCGGTGCGCGGCCTGTCGCGCATGACGACGAAGGAGGTGGAGGTCGGCGGCAAGACGCTGCCCAAGGGGGCGCATCTGCTGCTGATGTATGCATCGGCCAACGACCAGGAGGATGTGTTCACCTGCCCGCGCGATTTCGACATGGAGCGGTCAAATCTGGGCCGGCATGTCGCCTTCGGTGGCGGCCCGCATCGCTGCATCGGCCTGTCGCTGGCCCGCATGGAAATCCGCGTGGCGGCGCGTGAGGTGATCAAGCGCCTGGACAATTTCAAGCTGGAAATCCCGGTCGGCGAGATCCCCTATCTGAAGACAATCGCCACCCATTCCATTGAACGGTTGCCCGTCAGCTTCACACGGCGCGGGTAAGGAGGCTGGATTGGGACAGGAACTGAAAGGCCGGGTCGCCATTGTCACCGGCGGGGCCGGCGGCATCGGTCGGGCCACCGCCGAACTGTTCGTGGCAGAGGGTGCCCGCGTTGTCATCGCCGACGTGAACGACGACGCCGGCGAAGCGCTGGCCGCGTCGCTGGGCGATGCCGCCCTGTATCGCCATGCCGACGTCTCCCGACCGGACGACATCCAGGCCCTGGTGGATGTCGCCGTCGAACGGTTCGGTGGTCTGCATATCATGTTCAACAATGCCGGCATTTCCGGCGGGCGCCATCCGCATTTCCTGGATGACGACCTGACCGACTTTCACAAGGTGGTGGGGGTCAATCTCTACGGCGTCATGATCGGCACACAGCGCGCCGCCCGGCACATGGCCAAACATGGCGGCGGCGTCGTGCTGAACAATGCCTCTATCGCTGGCATCATGGCGGGTCAGGCGCTGATGAGCTATCGCGCCACCAAGGCCGCCGTCATCCACCTGACCAAGTCGCTGGCCATCGATCTGGCCAAGCACAATATCCGCGTCAACTGCATGGCACCGGGCCATATCCGCACGCCCATCCGGTCCATGACCAGCGATCCCGTGTCATTGGAACAGCAATTGCGGATCGAAGCGGCACTGAAGCCCGTGTGGGACGTGAACAAGCCACTGAAGCGCGACGGGGTGCCCGATGACGTCGCCCAGGCGGCCCTGTTCCTGGCCAGCGACCGGGCGGCGCAAATCACCGGGGCGATACTTCCCGTGGATGGCGGCATTTCCGCTGGCGACAGCGTCAATCATCTGGAGGAACTGTTGGCGGCGCAGGCGGCGGCCCTGGCAGAGGGCTGAGCCGCACGACCCGCGAACCCGATGGGAGCAAGCGTGAATGAGTACGATTGATGTCACCTTCGTCGAAGAGAATGGCAACATCGTCCAGGCCAAGGTGGACACGGGCCAGAGCCTGATGGAAGCCGGCAAGGCCAAGGGCATCGCCGGAATCCTGGCCGATTGCGGCGGGTCCTGCGCCTGTGCCACCTGCCATGTCTATGTGGACGGGGAATGGTACGAGAAGGTGGGCGCCCCCGACGATGTGGAAGCGGAGATGCTGGACATGGTCTCCGACGTCCGCCGGGCGACCAGCCGCCTGGCCTGCCAGATCAAGCTGACCGAGAAGCTGGATGGGCTGAAGGTGGAAGTGGCGCCTTACGCGTGATCGGCGTGTCTCGCAAGGTCAGGGCTCGGCTTGCGCCTCGACCTGACCTGCGCTTCCTACCCCGCCAGCAAATCCAGCCGGAAGTCGCACGATGCCGCCGTTTCCTGGATCTCGATGACATTGCCCTCCGGATCGCGGCCATAGACCGATTTCACATGGCCCATGTCGATCGGATGCGGATGGCCGAAGGTCATGCCCAGCCCCTTCAGCCGCTCATACTCCGCCTCGATGCCGATCACATCGATGCACATGTGCGTATAACCCTTATCCTGCGGGTCGCGCGGCCGCGTCTCCCCCACCGGGGCCTGGAACTCGAACAGCTCCATATAGCAGGTGCCGGCGCGCAGCATGGCACCACGCGCGGCGGAGCCGGGAACATCGATCAGCCGGTCCACGATCTCCACATCCGACCAGGCGAACGTATCGCCCACAACCTCGAACCCGAAGGCTTCCTTGTAGAAGCGGATCATGCGGTCCAGGTCGCGGCAATGCATGGCGACATGATGGATGCCCCTGATCATGCTTCGTTTCCTCCCCGAATTGTTGGTTTTCCGGGATCGAAAATGACCCCGGATCGGGGGGGCGACAATGCAAAACGGGCGCTTTGGCAGGCGCAGACAAGCAAGGCTGCGCGTCCCGTCATTCGGGTTCAGGGCAGGTGCGCGATAATCCCAGCCCATGCAAACCGACCTCACATGAAGGATCGACCAAGATGGGGAAGACGCTGATCTCCGGGGCCGCGATCTGGGACGCCACCGGCGCCCCGGCCTGCCGGGGTGATGTCCTGATCGACGGTAACCGCATCGCTGCCATCACGCGCCAGCCGGGAGGGTTGGAAGCATCCGGTGCTTTAAAGATCGACGGGACGGGCCTGTTCCTGATGCCCGGCATGGTGGAAGGCCATGCGCATCTGTCGTTCGAGACAGTGGCCGCGACCGAGGATCTGATCAGGCCCTCGCCGGAGGAACAGGTCTTCACCGCCGCCCGCGGGGCCAAGGCCCTGATCGATGCCGGCTTCACCAGCGCCTATGGCGCGTCGGAGGCCAAGCTGCACCTGGCCGTGGCTGTGCGCAACGAGGTGAATGCCGGTCGCCTGCCAGGGCCCCGCATCCGCGCCGGATCGATCGAAATCTCCGTCACCGGCGCCATGGGTGATGAAAGCCGGGGTCACGACCCGCGTCCTGGCGGTCCTTCCATGATCGTCGACGGGCCGGAGGAGATGCGCAAGGCCGTGCGGCTGTGCTGCCGCGAGGGCTGCGACAATATCAAGCTCGATGTCTCGGGCGACCCTTTCTATCCCGGCACACCCGGCCACACGACACCGATGAGTTTCGAGGAGATCCGCATGGCGGTGGACACCGCCCATGCCTATGGCCGCAAGGTCAACGCCCATACCCGTTCCCTGGAAGGGTCCAAGGCCTGCGTGCGCGCCGGCGTCGATGGCTTGTTCCATGTCGAATATTCCGACCCGGAACTGCTGGACATGCTGGAGGAGGCGAAGGACCGCTGCTTCGTGGTGCCGACCGTCAGCCTGTTCCACACGATCGTGCATGGTGAAGCATCCGGCTCCGGCCTGACGCCGGAAGTGGGCTTCTATATGGGTATTCCGGGATTGCTGGAGAAATCTGTCGAGACCCATACTGAATTGCGCAAGCGCGGCATCCGCCATCTGATCGGGGGCGACTATGGTTTCGCCTGGAGCCGGCAAGGCACCAACGCCCGCGATCTGAAATTCTTCGTCGATTATTACGGCTACAGCAACGAAGGCGCCCTGATCTGCGCCACCCGCCATGGCGGTCAGGCCATGCGTAACGAAGGCGACCTGGGAACCATCACCCAGGGTGCGCTGGCCGATCTGCTGCTGGTCAATGGCGACCCGCTGAAGGACGTCTCGATCATGACCGATACCGATCGTCTGGCCCTGATCATGCGCGACGGGCACATCCACAAGAATGCCATGGCCACCCTGGCGCGCCGCGCCCTGGCCTGACCCCCATAACCGCACCCCGGAGACCCCCATGCATATCTCATCGAAGAAACCGGAACCCGGCGATGCCCGCTGCCCGGCCGACAGCACCCAGGACATCATCGCCCGCGACAAGGTCGCCGCACCGTCCTGGGTACGCTCGGAAAGCTATCGCTTCCTGGGTGATGCGGACGTCACCAGCGACCGCTATATCGAGGCCGACTATGCAAAGGCCGAATATGAGCGGCTCTGGACCCGCACCTGGCAGTTCGCCTGCCGGGAGGAGCATATCCCCAATGTCGGTGACTATTCCGTCTACGACCTGGGCCGCTACAGCTTCCTCATCGTCCGCGTGGCCGAAGATGACATCCGCGCCTATTACAATGCCTGTCTGCATCGCGGCACCAAGTTGCGCCCGTCCGGCACCGAAGGCTGCGCCTCGGAATTCAAGTGCCCGTTCCATGGCTGGAGCTGGAATCTGGACGGCTCAAGCAAGAATATCCTGTGTTCCTGGGACTTCCCGCATGCCGACCCGGACAAGTTCACCCTGCCGCAAGCCCGCGTGCAGCGTCTGGGTGGCTTCGTCTGGGTCAACATGGACCCGGACGCACCCTCTCTGGAGGATTATCTGGGACCGGAGGCGCTGGCCCATATGAAGGCCTGGCGCCTGGAGGACCGCTATATCCATGTGCATGTGACCAAAAGCTTTCCGGCCAACTGGAAGCTGACCATGGAGGCCTTCATGGAGGCCTATCACGTGCTGGAAACCCATCCGCAGGTGGCGCCGTCCAATGCGGACGCCAATTCCCAGTATGATTTCTATGGCGACCATGTGAACCGCTTCATCTCGCCACTGGGCGTCTGCTCCCCACATCTGGGCGGGCAATATTCAGAGCAGGACGTGCTGGACCGGTTCACCGTGGGCGACAGTTCCATGCTGGGCGACCGGCCGCAGGTGGGTGAAGGCACGGCGCGGCAGGTGATGGCCGACATGTTCCGCACCATGTTCGCAGCGGCCACCAACAGCGACCTGTCCAACGTGTCCGACAGCGAGGTGCTGGACTGTTTCTCCTACACCATCTTCCCCAACACCTTCCTGTTCCCCGGCATCTCCCTGCCCATGGTCTATCGTTTCCGCCCCGACCCGCGCGACCATCGCCGCTGCATCTATGAGGTGATGTTCCTGCGCCCCGTGCCCAAGGACGGCCCGCGCCCCAACCCGGCCGAAGCCGTGGTGCTGACGGACGCGCAATCCTTCACGGAGGCGGACGGCATGGATCCCGGCTTCGGTCGCATCCTGGACCAGGACACGGACAACCTGTTCGCCCAGCAGGAAGGGCTGGAAGCCAGCGCCAAGCGCGGACTGACGCTGGGCAATTACCAGGAAATCCGTATCCGGCATTTCGAGAAGGCCGTGGACAAATACATGGCCATGCCGCCCAAGCGGCCAGAATTCAAGCGCTGAGGCCAAAGGGCGCCGGCAGGGTCACTGCCGGCGCCCGTTTCCCTGCAAGTTCACCCCCGCCAGCCCCGGATGCGGTTGCCCGCGTCGCAATGGATGACCTCGCCTGTGATGAACCGCGCCTCGTCCGATGCCAGGAACAGGGCCAGATTAACAATATCGTCGGGCCGTCCCTCCAGGTTCATCACCTGCATTGCCTGCACCCGCGCCACGGCTTCGGCAGGCAAGGCGCTGCTGGCAGCCGGCGTTTCCATCAGGCCCGGGGCGATGGCATTCACCCGCACACCGTCGGCCCCGAAGCCCGCCGCCATGCCGCAGGTCAGGGCGTTCAAGGTGGCCTTGGTGACGCCATAGATGGTCGTCGGCATATAGGCCGCCATGGAAGACTGGTTAATGACGTTGCCTTTCGCCGCGACCAGTGCTGGCCGCAACGCATCCGCCAGAAGGAGCGGCGCCAGACTGTTCACCGACAGGTAGTGCCACCATTTCGCCTGATCGATGCTCTCCACGGGCCGCGTCACCTCGCCATAGGCGATGCCGGCATTGTTATAGAGTACGTCGATGGTCGGGCAGACGGCGCAGACCTCCGCCCCGAAGGCCCGGATTTCCGCCTCCGATGCCAGATCGACCGGATATATGGCGCAGGTGCCGCCCCGGTCCGCGATCATCGCCGCCGTTTCCGCCAGCCCCGCCGCCTGCACATCCGTCAGGATCAGCGACGCCCCTTCCTGTGCGAAGCCCAGCGCCAGGGCCCGGCCCAGCCCGCCGGCTGCGCCTGTGACCACCACCCGCCGCCCCATGAACCGCTTTCCCATTCTCTCCCCCCGTTTTGATGACTGCGGGTACCATTAGAACAGGATTTGGCCGACGCACCTGATGCTGGGTGCATAGCGGCTTGGCTGTAGGCGTGATCGGTCGGAATGCCCGTGGGCCATCCACTAACCCGTTGATTATCATCGGCTCTCATGTGAATGCGCACAGAAACGACATCGATAATCGAGGGATAGGGGCAGAGAATGCGGATCAAGACGATCCTGCTGGCCGGTCTGGCATCCTGCGCCATGCTGCCGGCAGCGGGCTGGGAACTGGCCCTGATCGGCAACAACCTGACCAACCAGATCAATACGGGAAATTGCACCAACGGCAATTTCGCCAATGGCCAGATCCCGGGCGGACAGTTGACGGGCAGCAACGCCGTGGGACCGACCGGCACGGACGAGCTTCTGTGCTTTGCCGACCGGGGGCGTGAACTCTGGGCCCGGGTGACGGTCCGGTTCCGCTGACGGTGGACGAAAACGGGGGCGGCACCTGGATGCCGCCCCCGCCCTCCCCAAGCCCCCTCCGCTGTCGCCCGGATGGGACCTCAGCCCTTGTTCGGATAGACGGACAGATCGCCCGCATAGGCGATCCCGCCCGACCAGAACCTGTCGCCACTGATCTTGTGGAAATAATGCACCGTGCGCGCGAAGGAGCCGGCGTCCGACCGCGGTGCCATGGCGATGCCGCTGGGGCTTTTCCCCTGCGCCCGGTCACTGAAATCCTTCACGGTAAAGGCCAGATCGTCCGTCTGCTGCGCACACAGGACCAGCTGGTCGCCGGGGCAATACCGGCGCGGCTCGATCTGGATGGGGGACAGTTCCCCCCGCTTCATGGCGACATGGCCGGGGACATTCGTCACCTCAACGGAATGCACCTCGTCATACCATTGGTGGTACTCAGCGGCGCGACCGGCGACATAATTGCCCAGAATGATGGAAACCCCGCTGAAAGGCTGATCCTGACGCCAGTTGGCGCTGCCCTTCCAGTCGCCATACAGGCGGTAGCTGTAGATGCGTTCCGTCTCGTCATCCGCGATCAAACCGGCATCGCGGGCATCCGCCAGCAACGGACCCAGTGCCGGCAGGTCGATGGCCGGGTCGGGCAGGTCGAAATCGTAGACGCTGACATAGCGCCAGGGCTGCGGGATCATGAACATCACCTGTTCTGCCGTCACCTGATACCGGTCAGCGGTGATGTGCCCGCGCAGATGCGCCAGGGCCGCACGATGCGGGCCATCGAACCAGGCCGCATAATCATCCTGCCGCCCGTCCGGCACGTTATGCAGGTGAATCACCGTATAGAGCGCCATGGTCCCTCCCCGTCGCCGCTGCCAGGCGGCCTGGACCCGGATGATGTTGGCGCCCCCCTCTCCTGGCAACGCCGCGCAGGGCACGGCGACCCAATCATCGCTCCCCCGATACGGCGTATCGCGCCCGCGATGATTGTGCAACGCGGCAGGTTCGCCCCGCGCAAGGGGGAACCTTGATGCTAAGCATTTTCCAAATTCCATCCCATCCGCGCCGCCATCAGCGTGCGCTTCGCGCAAAGAGGAACCCCAGCATCATGGCAACTGAAATCCTGCTGCCGCAGATCGGCTTCTCCATGTCGGAGGGCCAGATTTCCGAATGGCTGGCGAAGGATGGCGACGCGGTGACGGAAGGCCAGCCCCTGTTCCTGTTGGAGGCCGAGAAATCCGCCAACGAGGTGGAGGCCCCCGCCAGCGGCACGCTGCGCATCCTGAAACCGGCGGGGGAAACCTATGACGTCGGCACCATCCTGGGCTCTATCGAATAGGCGGAGGGTATCAACCATGACATCACCCGGATCGAACCACCCGACGCCCAACCCCGATATCCAGCTCGACATCTATCGTCGCATGGTGCGGATCGAGCGCAACGATGACGCCATCCGGCGGACCATCAAGCTGGGCCGCTTGCAGATGCCCTATTATTCGGCGCGCGGACAGGAGGTGATCCCCGCGGCCATCTCCGCCCAACTGAACCGCGACGACACGATCTGCACCATCTATCGCGGTATCCACGACATGGTGGCCAAGGACATGCCGCTACGCCCCTTGTGGGCGGAGATCGCGGGCCGTGTGGATGGCACCTGCAAGGGCAAGGGCGGGCCGATGCACCTGACCCATCCCGAAAGCGGCGTGATGGTGACGACCGGCATCGTCGGTTCCTCCATGCCCATCGCCAACGGCCTGGCCTGGGCCGCCAGGCTGGATGGCAGTCAGCGGGTCTCCATCGCCTATTTCGGCGACGGTGCATCCAATATCGGCGCCTTCCATGAAAGCCTGAACCTGGCGTCGGTGTGGAAGCTGCCCGTCATCTTTGTCTGCCAGAACAACCGCTTCGCCGAACATACGCGCTACGAGGTCGGCACCTCGGTCGACCGCATCTCCAAGCGCGCCATCGGCTATGGCATGCCCGGCGTCACAGTCGACGGCAACGACCCGTTCGAGATGTATGCCGCGGCGGCCGAGGCCATTGAGCGCGCCCGGGCCGGCGAGGGCCCGACCCTGATCGAGGCCATCACCTTCCGCTTCTTCGGACATGTCTTCGGCGACGACGACAAATACATGACGAAAGAGGAGAAGGCGGCGGCGATGGCAAAGGACCCCCTGCCCGCTTTCCGCGCCCGCCTGATTGCCGACGGCATCGCGTCGCAGGAGAAGCTGACGGCGATGGAGGCCGCCATCGCGGCGGAAGTGGAAGATGCCATCCAGTTCGGCCTTTCCAGCCCCCTGCCCAGCGCCGACGAACTGCGCCGCGACGTTTTCGCCACGGAGATCGCGTGATGAGTGCCACCACCAAGCTGAACGGCATCGCCGCCGTCAATGCCGCCATCGCCCAGGCCATGGAGCGCGACCCCAAGGTCATCGTGCTGGGCGAGGACGTAGCCGACCGCGAAGGCGGCGGCGTAGTCGGCACCACGCGCGGCCTGTCCACCCGCTTCGGTGACGAAAGGGTGAAATCCACGCCGATTTCCGAACAGGCCATCATTGGTGCGGCCATCGGGGCCGCCATCGGCGGCTACAAGCCGGTGGCGGAAATCATGCTGATGAATTTCACCACCGTCGCCATGGACATGATCGTCAACCACGCGGCCAAGCTGCGCTTCATGTCGGGCGGCCAGACATCGGTGCCCATCACCATCCACACGCTGACCGGGGCCGGCGTTTCCACGGCCGGGCAGCATGCCGACCATCTGGAAGCCTGGTTCGCCCATACCGCCGGCATCAAGGTCGTCGCCCCGTCCACGCCCACCGACTACAAGGGCTTGATGCTGTCCTGCATCGACGATCCCGACCCCTGCCTGATGATCATGAGCGCCATGACGCTGCGCACCTTCGAGGAAGTGCCCAACGATCTGGCCCCCATCCCGCTGGGCCAGGCCAAAATCATCCAGGAAGGCACCGACGTCACCATCGTCACCTACTCCGCCATGGTGCTGACGGCGAAGAAGGCGGTGGAGGTGCTGAAGGAAGAGGGCGTGTCGGTGGAACTGATCGACCTGCGCACCGTGGCGCCCTGGGACCGGGAGGCCGTGCTGGCATCCGTCGCCAAGACCGGCCGCGCCGTCCTGGTGCATGAGGCGCTGCGCAGCCACGGCATCGGGGCGGAGATCGCCGCCACCATCCAGGAAGAATTGTTCGGGCGGTTGAAGGCCCCCGTCCGCCGCCTGGGCGCCCCCTACTCCCCCGTCCCGTTCTCCAAGCCGCTGGAGAATGCCTATCTGGTGCAGCCAGACGACATTGTCGCGGCGGTGAAGTCGGTGTTGGGATAAGCCGGCCCCCTTCTCCATCGACGCCACATCGCCTCCCCGGCTATCACCGGGGAGGCGCATTCATTTCTTGAAGGGTCAGATAGATGGCACGTTTTCCAGCAATCGCCCGAACCTGTACCACTCCCACAGCGTCAGGAAATTTGTCAGCATGTGAAGCTGGACCCGTGCCGTCTCGTTCTGCCGGAAACACGCATCGAACCGGTCCACGACCGGGTCAAGGTTGGGCAGTTCCCGGCAGATCAGGGCGGGGGCGTCCATGAGCCAGGCCAGGCCCATGAGGGCGACATAGAGCAGCATCCGCTCCCTGAGCGCCCCCACCTCGATCTCCCCGCCTCCCGCTGCCGCGAATTCCGTTGCGAGCAGGGCCAGCAACCCGTCCAGATGGCTGATGATCATGTCGGGTTCGGCGGCACTCAAAGCACCCCACAGGGCCTGCGCCACCGGCAACCGCCCCACCCGGCCCCAGTCCATCAGGCCGCAGCGCAGGGCCCCGGCATCGTCGTGCCAGAACCAGGCATTGTCGATATTGCCATTCCAGTGGCACAGCGCCACATGGGCCTCGTCCGCGGATAGGATCCGCCGGATGTCCCCCTGTCGTGCCACGAAAGCCGGCATGTCCAGGTAGAACCAGCAAAGGAAGGCCGGCGACACGACCCGCTCCGGCAGCAATTTTGGATATTTCCGGGCAAAGGCCGCCAACTTCTCGATCCGTCGCCGCAA
>Ga0209373_10004082_pt1 | contig 12870 bp, 9 predicted proteins | sample Higcelweek5metaG_FD_187173 | JGI IMG/M metagenome (GOLD analysis project Ga0209373, IMG submission 187173) | Freshwater pond sediment microbial communities from the University of Edinburgh, under environmental carbon perturbations - High... | ecosystem: Environmental > Aquatic > Freshwater >... | reverse complement strand
CAAAAAAGCCCGTGGATTAATGGCGCAATATGTTATTAAAAACAGAATTGAAGATATCGAGGATTTGAAAGGGTTCAGTGCAGAGAATTATTGGTTCAGTCCACAAATGTCCACCGACAGCAAACTTATTTTCACAAGAGGCTAACTTTCAATTATTTTACAACTTATATTGAAAAGTTGCCTTTTTAAGCCGATCCATAATTGAGATGCCGATTCCCTTTTCTACAACAAGTTCTATGTAAATTTGCTTCACACTGTCGTCATCTTCCATTGAATGCAAACTTGTGAAAAGATGAGCCGCTATTTCCAGCAAATTTCCATTTTCCGAACTATAGATTACTTTTACAGCATTCAAGTTGTCCTGTTTTTTGTCGTGTAAAATAATACCTGAATTTTCAGGTAGTTCTTTCATTGATTCATCCACAAAAAACAATGGTTTCAGTGGTGAATAATGGCTGTTCAACAAACCTGGCGAACTGATTTTATTGTTATGTTGAGCCAGCTCAACTTCAATCCCGGGCAATGCAATAGCAATATCTTCGACAGTAATGATACCCGGACGAAGCACCGTGCAACGGTTATTTTCGACCATAACCACAGTGGATTCAATCCCCACTAAATTATCCACATCATCGCCGGCAATCAGATAATCTATCTTCATTTTCTGCTTGGCCACATGCTTGTAACTCGTCGGACTAAGTTGGCCAAAACGGTTCGCACTCGGCGCTGCCACAGGAACGCCAGCCATTTGTATAAGCCTGTGCGCCAATGGATGTGCAGGCATACGCACAGCTACTGTATCAAGCCCTGAACTTATCAAATCGGGTACTATGGCCGATTTTTTATAAACAATAGTCAATGGTCCGGGCATAAATTTTTCTGCCAATCTGAAAACCAAGGGTTCAATGGGTGACGCATATAAATCGTTTAACTGTTTTATATCCGAAATATGCACAATCAGCGGATCGAAAGTTGGACGTTGCTTGGCTTCAAAAATTTTAGCCACAGCAATTGGGTTGAGCGCATTAGCCCCCAAACCATAAACCGTTTCGGTAGGAAAAGCAACCAAACCTCCATCGCGAAGGCAATCGGCCGCCAAATTCAATTCTTGTTCTGTAATAATTTTCATTTTAAATACAATTGAAGTTCACAATACAATTATTGTGAACTTCATTATTGAGACTGCAAAAATACGAATAATTTTCGTACTTTTCTCTTTTAAATATTGGGGTTGATTTGTTTAAATCATAGTTGCGTATTCTTCTACTGTAGCTCCCCGGAGACATGCTTCTATAATTTCACGACCTTTAGGATACAAATCAGCTGTCAGATACTGAGGTAATTCCTGTCTGAAGAATTCATATAGTTTTTCAGCTCCTTCATCGTAACCCTCCTTCCCTACTTCGTCCTGTTTGTACACTTTAAGGAAGCGGGATGGGATTTTGGCTCCTTCAATTGTAAGATAATTCAATTCGTAACCTAACAACGGTGTACGCGCAGGTTGATATTGATCAGGACGTAACTGCGCATTTCCACGACGGGTCATGTATTCGCGCATCAGCAACTGCGGTTTAAAGCCCACTTTCCAAACTCCGATAAACTGATTTGGAACCAATGTATAACGGGTTTCGGGTGTGTTCATAATTTGCTCAAGCAGCATATTGGCATGATGCACCATCTTACCTGTTGCAAATGGCCAATACGAGCCAACGCCTTCGGAACCCATGCCGGTACCTCCAACAATACTTGGATTGGCATGTCCGCGTGGCGAAACCAATCGCCACAACCAGGCCAATGCCGGCGGCAACAGATGAAACATTCCCATAATTCCGTAATTAGGATTTTCGGCAGAACTTGGAGGCGTGCGCACACCAAAACTACGAATATCAACCGACACTGCGTGACCAATAACGTTTGGTACAATTTCGCGGGGAAGTATTACACGTGGGTTGGGACAAGTTTTGCCCGGAGCGTCTTCTATATGATCCCAAATCAAAACTGTTGAATCAGGATTCGATTTAATATTCAGAAATAACAATGGTTTTGGCGGTTTGATCGTGATTTTTTCCAAGAATGGATCATCACCATATTCTTTAACACCATCAACACGGATAAACCAGGCATTTTCTGCATCCAGCACACGTAGTTTGCCATTGTTGGATTGCAAAGATGGATGACAAATAGCCATATCGTCGGTCACCGGACGGAAAGAGGAGAAAAGCGGAAGATTAATCAAACGTTCCTCGCCTGTAACCGAATTGGTACCAATCTTTATCTGCCCGTTTTGCTCACGTAAAATATGTTGCAGCATTTCACTCTTACCTCCACCACTTGCACCTTCGTGCATAAAAGTAGTAATATTATCGTAAGGACTAATGGCCTGAACTGTTGAACAATGTGCAGTAATCCATCCCTCCTTTTCACCTTTCGTCAAAAGCGCGCCATACAAGCCTTTTTTGGCACTCGGTCCGGGATATAAATTGTACGAGAAAATTTCGTGACGATTTTCAGTTCTGTTGTGCACAACTATTTGTTTTCCGTTAAAATGCGTATGACGGAATGTTGGGGCAACATAAATAATTGAATCGATAGTGAAATTAGCTGGAATATCGGTTGTAGGAATCATAACCTGCAACATAGCCAGCCCCATAGCAAAAAATCCTGCATTGGCCGGACAAACAGCAATGCCACCTACGCCAATATTTTCGCGACCGGCAAAGTAAAGAAATACTGCCAAATCCTGATTTTTTAACCATTCAAAAGTTTCTGCTCTCAAACCTGAAAAATCATGACCGAATCTTGATTTGAAAGTTTCCTTGTCGGTTGGCAATTCATCGGCTATCACCATGGTATCAGGGTCGCGGCGACGCAGATATGGATCGGTATAATTGGCAGAAACACCGTTATTTACCCGATGAATAATGGCTTCTGTGTACTCTCCTTTTCCGGGAATGTCGTATTTGACCTCGAATGTACTGTTTTCAGCACCACCCAAAGCCGCGACGGCCAATTGCTCAACTGTGTCGTACACAGTATAACTTTTGCAAGAACTCAAAAGTTGCAAAAGCTCAGCCGGCAATTTTGCACCGACTTTTTCCAAATTTGAAATTAGTTGACTCATAACTTTATGAATTAAATAAAAAAAACAAACAACAAAGTAATTATTCTTTACAAACCCACCTATATTTGAAAACACAGTAGTATGTAACTGAATTATGCTGCAAAGATAATAAATTATTACTTAATAAATGAAGCTACACTAAATTATTTTGCATTTTTTTTATTGAGTTATCGAAACTGACACACACAATAACTCGCTATCCCCCTTAAACACATTTTGCAAACGGAAATTACGCTTTGCATTAAAGTAAATAGTATCACCTACTTGCAACACATAGCTTTTATTATCGATTTCAAATTGCAATTCTCCTGACAATAGAAAACCGAAAATTTGCCCTGAATGATGTTTAAATAATTCAAAACTATCTGAATCGGGAGAAAAACGAACCCTAAAAGTATCCATTTGTTTCGAAGCATCTTGTTGGGAAACAAGATACAACTCAGTGCCGGACTCGTTTTTTACAAGCAGAACAGACTCATCGGCCTTGAAAACCGGATTGTTGGACAATGATTCGTTTTCACCAATCAATTCCCCTACAGTAGTTTGAAGATTTTCGGCTATAAGCTTAAGAGTAATAATCGTAGGAAAAGATTTGGCTTTTTCAATTTGCGAAAGTGCACTTGAACTTACTCCAACTTTTTTGGCTAATTCATTCAACTGAAGCCCAAGCTGTTCACGTTTACTTTTTATTCTTTCTCCAATTCGTTGCATATCTGAATATTTTTGGCAAAGATACAACTATTTTGCAATAAAAATTAAGCCACACTTAAATAATTAATCTAAATTAAACTTTCTGTAATGCTGTATTGTATGCAAAAAACGCAAACTTAGATGTACTGTCCATGGACAAATACAGCTAAATTTGCGTTTAAGTAAATCGATATTTTTGGAATGCTTTTATTATAGCGGGACAAACTATTTCGTTTTCTGTCCGCGCGTCTTAGGTTTTTTGTATTTAATTTTCATAGCCGCAGTACGACGCACTTTCATATTTACTTTTTTATTTTTGTCTTTTTTCTCGTGAAAAGCAGGTCCTACATCATCAGGTTTTGCTACCTTCACCAGCACATTCTTCATAGCCACTTGCGGCATTTCGTATTCAGTAAGCTCTTTCGACACTTCCACTTCTTCAGGCATTTTCATAACAGGAATTTTATTTCCCATCAATTCTTCAATGGCCTTACGGCTATCAGCATCGGCTTTTGTAATAAATGCTAAAGCCACACCCTTTTTATCGGCACGACCGGTACGACCAATACGGTGCATATAACTTTCGGGCACTTCGGGTAAATCAAAATTCACAACATGTGTGATGTCGTCAAAATCGAGTCCACGCGCCACAAGATCGGTAGCTACAAGTACACGCAATTTATTGGCATTAAAGGAACGGAAAGACTCCAAACGAAAATTCTGCGATTTATTGGAGTGAATCACACCCACTTCTTCGGGAAATTTCAATGAAATTCGTTCGTACACATCGTCGGCCAGTTTTTTGGTAGAAACAAAAACCAATACTTTCGAAAAGCCCGGATTCGTTGCCAACAAAAATTCAAGTAAATTGATTTTGGTATTGAAATTGGGCACTTTAACGCCCGCTTGTTTTATATTTTCGAGCGGAGTTCCGGTTTTGGCGGCTTCAATTTCGAGTGGATCGGTAAAGAAATCTGCAATAAAATCTTTCAATTCTTCGGTAATAGTTGCCGAAAACATCAAATTCTGACGTTTGGTTGGCAATAAATCGATGACACGAATCAACTGAGGACGAAAGCCAAGATTCAACATTTCATCCACCTCGTCGATAACAAAACGTTTTATCGATTTTAATTTCAAAGTTCCATTGAGCGCAAAATCGAGTAAACGTCCCGGTGTAGCCACCAGTACATCCAATCCTTTAGTCAAAAGTGGCGTTTGCTGAATCATGTTTACACCACCGTAAACACCTGCCACACGCACATTCATGTACTTTGTAAGCTGCTCAACATCTTCCACCACCTGCAACACCAATTCGCGCGTAGGCACCACAACCAAAATACTCGGATTTTTTTCTTTTGTGAACTTCCACTGGCGCAAGCAAGGCAGCAGGTACGAAATGGTTTTACCCGTTCCGGTTTGTGCTATTCCCACTACGTCGCGACCAGACATTATTACAGGAAAAGCTTTTTCCTGAATGGTGGTAGGCGTTACAATATTTAAATCGTTGAGGGCGTTGAGTAAAGGCGTGTTGATATTGAAGTCGATAAAAGTCATGAAGTTTTTTTTAATGCATAATTTTTAATTCTGAATGCATAATTAATATGCCAAACAAATCGGGTGCAAAGATACTCTAAATGTATCAGAAACCGAAATTTATATCAAATACAGCTTGTGGAAGTATATTTATTTTGTTTCATCATTGAATTGAAAATTATGCATTCATTACGGTGCCAATCTCACAATTTTCCAATTACCTTCTTCTGTTTTTGTATAATACAATCTGTCGTGCAATCGATTAGGTCGCCCTTGCCAAAACTCAAAACTCTTCGGGCGAATAAGATAACCACCCCAATGTGGAGGCTTCGGCACATCTTCGCCAAACTGTTGCTGAAAAGCCTTGAATCGCTCATCGAGAAACTCGGCAGAAGGAATTTGCTGACTCTGAGGTGATGCCCAGGCACCCAGCTGACTATCGAGCGGGCGCGATTTAAAATAATGTTCGGAGACACTTTCAGGAAGTTTTTCCACTTTGCCGGTAATTCTGATTTGGCGCTCGAGTGTTTGCCAGAAAAAAACAACAGAGACCTGTTGATTTCCTTCAATTTCACGTGCTTTGGCTCCTTCATAGTTCGTGTAAAAAACAAGACCATCGTCGTTAAAATCCTTGAGTAAAACAACCCGCGCATGAGGCTGCAAATTTACATCAACGGTAGAAACGATCATAGCCGTAGGTTCAAGTTCATCACTATTCAGAGCCGTCTGAAGCCATACTTCGAACTGAGAAAAAGGATTATGCTCCGCTTCGGTTTCGTTCAAAGCAGAGTATTCATATTGTTTGCGGATATCACGTAGCATATTTGTTTTAAGTTTTTAAAATACGGCATTCTGAAAGTTCAAACAAATTATTGCTCATTAGGTTTTGTACAATTCTGTTTTAATATGAATTTTTATTTTGTTTCCAGCTAAAATCAATCGAAAAAACGGCGTTAAATATTCCATTTTACTACTTATCAGCAATAAAACTTACAACTTAAAAGCAGTGCAAAAAAGTACATTTATATTCGTATTTTTTCAGATCATTCCAACTGTTCTTTCAAAGATTTAGAGTACTTTTGGAATACATAACTATATAATTTCCATTAGAATGAAAGATATGCTAAGAAGCCGACACATAGGCATTTCGGAGAATGACGAAGCACAAATGCTTCGAACAATAGGTGCAAATTCGCTCGATGAACTTATCGCTCAAACCATCCCTTCCAACATCCGGCTTGCCGAATCTCTTGAACTCCCTGAACCACTTACTGAAAGACAATTTGCAGAACATATAGCAGAACTTGCTTCGAAAAACCAGGTTTTCACTTCGTACATCGGACAAGGTTGGTACGATACTGTAACGCCTGCAGTAATTCAACGTAATATTTTCGAAAATCCATCGTGGTACACTTCGTATACGCCCTATCAAGCCGAAATTTCGCAGGGACGCCTCGAAGCTTTGCTTAATTTTCAAACAGCAGTAAGCGACTTCACAGGTCTGCCTTTGGCCAATGCCTCTCTGCTCGACGAAGCTACAGCAGCTGCCGAAGCAGCTACAATGATGTACAATCTGCGCAGTCGCGACTTAGTGAAAGCCGGAGCCAACGTTCTTTTTGTTGATAAAAATGTTTTTCCACAAACACTGGCTGTTATCAAAACACGTACTTCCGTTCAGGGCATAGAATTACAAATTGGCAATTTCGAATCATGCAAATTTACCAATAAGCATTTCGGAGCGATTGTGCAATATCCAAATTCAAACGGTAACATTGAAAACTATGCCGATTTTGTAACCTCAGCTCATGCAGCCAATTGCAAAGTAGCAGTTGCTGCCGACATTTTGAGCCTGGCTTTGCTTACACCTCCCGGAGAATGGGGCGCCGATATTGCTTTCGGTTCCACACAACGCTGGGGAATACCAATGTATTTTGGTGGGCCGGCAGCTGCTTATTTTGCTACGCGAGAAGAATTTAAACGCGACATGCCCGGACGTATTATTGGGATCAGCAAAGATGCCAATGGAAAACCGGCGCTGCGCATGGCCTTACAAACGCGCGAACAACATATAAAACGCGAAAAAGCCACATCGAATATTTGTACTGCACAAGCTTTATTGGCCTCAATGGCCGGTATGTACACTGTTTATCATGGTGCTGAAGGCATTAAATCAATTGCTCAACGCATTCACGCCATTGCGACATACATTAACGAAATATTACCTGTCTATGATTTTACTCAGGAAAATGAAAATTTCTTCGACACACTGAAAATCAGTTTGCCCGATAATATTACTTTAGACAATTTCAAAAAACTGGCATTAGAATACGAAGTCAACTTCCGCTATTTTGAAAACGGAGAAATTGGTATCAGTTTCGACGAAACAACAGACATTGATGATGTAAATACATTGATTGAAATTTTTGCAACAGCAGCTGATAATGCACCTGTTTATGCCGACGAAGAAGATTTGAAAGACTTACAATCGTTCGACGAAACACTGGAACGCGAATCATCTTATCTGACCTTTGATGTTTTCAATAAATATCGCAGCGAAACAGAGATGATGCGTTACATCAAGAAACTCGAACGCCGCGATATTTCGCTGACTCATTCGATGATTTCGCTGGGATCGTGCACCATGAAGTTGAATGCGGCTTCGGAAATGTTACCATTGAGTCGCCCTGAATTCAACGGGATTCATCCTTTAGCACCTAAAGATCAGACCGAAGGATACAATGAACTCATTGCCGAACTCGAAAACTATTTATCCATCATTACAGGATTTGCAGCCTGCAGCCTGCAACCCAACTCAGGTGCAGCCGGAGAATTTACCGGGCTGATGACCATAAAGACCTATTTTGAAGCCAAAGGTGAAACGCAACGCAACACGGTTTTAATTCCTGCATCGGCACACGGCACTAATCCTGCATCGGCAGCACAGGCAGGTTTGGATATTGTGGTTGTAAAATGTGACGATGGTGGCAACACCGATCTTAAAGACTGGAAGGCAAAAGCCGAAGCCAATAAAGAAAATCTACTCGGTTGTATGATTACTTATCCTTCGACTCATGGTATTTTTGAAGAAACAATTGTTGAGATGTGTGCTATAATTCATGCTAATGGCGGTCAGGTTTATCTCGACGGTGCCAATATGAACGCACAGGTAGGCTTAACTAATCCAGGCAAAATAGGTGCCGATGTCTGTCATCTGAATCTTCACAAAACTTTTGCAATTCCTCATGGCGGTGGTGGTCCCGGTGTTGGTCCAATTTGTGTGGCTGCTCATTTGCAACCTTACTTACCAAGTAAAGAAAATGGCAAAAATACGGTTTCAGCAGCCCCATACGGAAGTGCGGGTGTCTTGCCGATAACTTACGGTTATATCCGTATGTTGGGCGAAGAAGGTTTGACTGCTTCTACAAAATATGCAATTCTGAACGCCAATTATCTGGCAGCTCGCCTGAAAGATAGTTACGGAGTACTTTATACTGGCAAAAACGGCCGTGTTGGTCATGAGTTGATTCTCGAAGCTCGTAACTTTAAAGCTACTTCGGGTGTAACCGAAACCGATATTGCCAAACGGTTGATGGATTATGGATTCCACGCTCCCACCCTGTCATTTCCTGTGCATGGCACATTAATGATAGAACCAACCGAAAGCGAATCGAAAGCAGAACTCGATCGTTTTGCAGAGGCTATGTCGCAGATTTTTGACGAAATAAAAGAAGTGGAAAACGGCGTAGCCGATAAAACCGATAATGTCTTGCTCAACTCACCTCACCCTGAGTATTCAATTGTGTCGGACGAGTGGAACCACAGCTACAGTCGTGCAAAAGCTGCATATCCAACCAATTGGGTAGCCGAGAATAAGTTCTGGGTAAATGTTGCACGTGTTGACAATGCTTTTGGCGATCGTAACTTAATGTGTACCTGCCGACCTACAACCGACTGGGAATGACCTTAGTCGTTTCTGGTTGAGGACAAACGAAAACCGACCCTACTGCAAATGTGCAATAGGGTCGGTTTTTTATTTTATGCACAATCAGATCAAATATAGTATTCCGCCATATCGACTATTCCGGCACGAATGGCATATTTTGTGGCTTCGTGGATATTATTCACTTCAATTTTTCTGAAAATATTCTTACGATGCGTCATTATTGTATGAACACTTACAAAGCGCAGGAGTGCAATTTCTTTAGTTGTTTTGCCCATGGCCATTTCTTTGAGAATTTCCTGTTCTGTAATGGTGAGAACGGAACGTGGCGATTTGCTGTCAGATTTGCGGGTACTGTCAAGTAAAATATTGCTCACGTGATTGCAAATATATCTGTTGCCCTTCAACATTTCTTTCAATCCGGTTCTGATTTCTTCTGCTGAACTATCTTTCATTACCACGCCAAAAGAATGTGTATTGAAAAGCACCGAACGAAGAAAATCATCGCTCAATTCATCAGAAAACAACAACCAAAAAGTATCGGAGAAACGCGACTGAAGTATTATCAATTCGTTTTCGCTTTCGAAATCGAACAAAGTATAATCAAGTATAACAAGCACATTTCCATCCTTCACAAGTAAATCTATCAACTCTTTTTTTTGAGTTGCTTGATTTACAGTAAACTGTTCAGGAAGCTGATCGATAATATATCGCCAGCCCATATTAGTAATATCCTGATTATCGGCTATAATTAGATTTTTCATTTTTAGAAGCGTTGTAATTATTTTATCAATAATGAATCACATCGGGAATGAAATATAGTGAGCGAAACATCGAAATAATAAACTTAAAATAAAAAGCAGGATAAAACCAAAATTACATCAATTGATTTTATCCTGCTATTTTTATACTCAAATAAAAATTAGTATTCCCAAATGTCCTGCTCCACGTTGAGCAATTCGGTCTCTATGCGTTTTTGTTCTTTTAAAATTTGTTCGGGTTCATTGTAAGCCTGAAGCAACATTCGGTTAAACATATTACTATCGCCAAGCAAGTAACTCGAATATAATTTTTGGGAGAAAAACTCGTCGAAAGTCAATCGCTCAGTATCGTTTCCGTTAGGTACCATATATTGTTTAGCAAGATACGGACGTAATTCATCGAACAAATACCAACAGGTGACCGAACTCTGTAAAAAGTTCCAAACTGACTCTCCTGATTTATTGATTCCAGTCATATTCAGGTTGGTAACATTCGTTTCATTGTAAACATATACCGGAGCAATACCAATTATTTTGGTAAACATTCGGGAATAATGTTTATTAAAGAAAATAATTTCCTGAATAATAAACTTCATTTGTTTCGAAGCATAATCCTCATAATAATAAGAACTTATCTTATTCTGGTTTGTCAATGCATCTTTCTCGATAAGACTGCTGATACGTGGTGTATTATTGGCAGTGTTCCAATCGCAGGTAACAAAACGGTTTTTCAGACTATCCTGTGGAATGGGAGTATCATACTTTGGTTGAATATCAAAATCTATTTTATCATAAGCTTTCAGACCACCTGATACCGAGGCATCAAGGATTACTCTAAATAAACTTTTGTACTTCTCATTAGGCTTAATCGGGAAATAAAGCTGATTGTTCTGCTTATCTCTCAAATCGATTACCCTGTAAACGATACGAGACCAAACAATATCATCGGCTCTGTGATTAATGCGCGCAATGGTATCGGCCAAAGCATCCATCTGGGCAGTTTGAATAGCCACATTACCCTTCAAATCGAAAAATGGTAAAACTTGTTCTTGTGCAGCAGTATTGCCTACAGGCAACAAGCACACAACACAAACAGCAACTAAATATGCTTTTAAATTCATTTTCATATTATAAATTTACTTTACTGGCAGTTTATTAAATTAATTTTACTACAATAGCTCCTAATGACTGGACATTTCTATCCGGACCAACAGCTTTTATATTACTAAGAATAAGATTTCTTCCTTTTGTTAATCTACTCAGGAAATTTCCATCGAGTTTCGATCCCGAAACCGAAAGTGGCGCCAACCCGTCAACAATCATTGTGAACGAAACAATAGAGAATTTAGCCTGAACCAGTGCATCCTGTCCATAACTGGCAATCAGATTAGCACCTCTCAGCTGATCCATTGTCATAGCACCTTCATTCTCGTCACCTTTCGAATCGAGCAAGAACACTGAAGGTTTTGGCAGACGTTTTACCCTGAAAATACCGCTTCCCATGCTCATTTCCTTTTTGTCTATTTTTCCGAAAACAGCCACTCTGATTTCTCCATCACGCGTAGGGTGAATTATAAATTTACCTTTTCCACGGTTTTCAAAATTAGCACCATCAACACTTATTCTTACATTTTCGGGGGCAACACCCGGTACCGAAACACTTAGTTTATTATCAATTCCTTTATAAACAACGTTCAAATCTTCGTTCGAAATAGTTGCCGAAGGCTCGCCAACCATATAATCCGATTCGAAACGATAGGACATTATACTGCCTCCTTTTCCCGGAACTCTGATTTCCCCCGAATACTTTGCCGGGCCTAATTTACCGCCGGCTACAAACTCATACATTCCGTTGCGCCCTAACTGATTGCCATTTACAAAATACTGTGGTATTTTCGTAGAATCGACAGCTGATAAAACAATGCGTGCACTGTATTTTTCTCCCCGAAAAACAAATTTTGAATTAGGCACTACCAGTGCCTCAATTTTATTTACTCTGAAGTCAGAAGCATCAGTCTGTCCTTTCAGATACTGTACTATTTCCGACTCAGACGCTCTGATATCGCTCTGATATTTAGTAAGTAAAGTAACTACAGCCGAAACAGGCATCATTTCGAACATGGCATTTTCCCATGGTATCATTTCACCCGATTCTTTGCTTTTTACTGAATTGGTTGAAAAAAGATTGAGATACATTTTCTGCTTGCTTTCATTGTTACCCGAGTAAGAAACCAGGGTATCGCAATAGCTTTTTAGTTTATTACGCAACGCCTTGCCATTTCCACCTACCAAGGCATATTGTCCGGCTGCATCCAGGTTATCACGAGCTTCAATTTCTCTTGCTTTAGGATCGGCCTTCTTTTTATCTGCTATTTTTACAATTTCAACTTTAAAGTTCTCTATGTACTGAAACAGTTCATCAGATTGTTTTCTTATTTGATTGGCTTTAGTCAACCACTCGCCTACTTTTTCAGGATTTTCTTTATAAATATATTCAAAGTCACTATAAAGATCATCATTGCGCATATTCGATGATTCAATAGTAGAGTGCAAACTATTATCGACCATCGTAAATCCGTTTAATATTTCACTTGACACATTGAGTGCCAACATAGCTGTAAGCACCAAATACATCATGCCAATCATTTTCTGCCTTGGCGTTTCCGGACAATTTTTTGCTCCACTCATTGGTGATTATTCATTAACGATTTGTAAATAAAGGAAAATAATCACTCTTTTCAGCTTAATGCGTTCAACATATTACCATACACCAAATTAAGGTCGGCAACTTGCTTCACCAGTTTTTCGGTTCCGGATTTATA
>Ga0209373_10004080_pt1 | contig 12875 bp, 8 predicted proteins | sample Higcelweek5metaG_FD_187173 | JGI IMG/M metagenome (GOLD analysis project Ga0209373, IMG submission 187173) | Freshwater pond sediment microbial communities from the University of Edinburgh, under environmental carbon perturbations - High... | ecosystem: Environmental > Aquatic > Freshwater >... | reverse complement strand
GGGAATCCACCAGCAGGTGTGGTTGCCGGTAAGTTTAAATTGAGTCAGCTCGTCGGTAATGATGAGTTCAGTGGTTACCTCTTGTTTTGGAAATTCATACCGGAACCCCAATCCATCGTTATAAACCTTGAAAATGAGGTTGCACAAAAGTCTCGATGATTTTTGTTTCAGTTTTATGATTAGCTGGTTGTAGTTGTTTTCAACGACACGTTGTTCTCCCCAGGGCAATTCCCACTTTTCTGAAAACGAAGACTTTTCGTTTCCCAGTACGACCATGTCGTTTTGAAATTTTTCAAGACCCCGAAATTCGAACCCAAGCAGGGAGGTGTCGAGAATTGTTTTTTGGTTGAAAATGATCCTGTATGCCGGAATATTCCCGGTAACGGTTAAGAACTCAACTTTCAATTTTTGATCGGGCGAAGTTTGGAATACTTTTTTATCGGCAGAACGGCACGAAAAAGAAAGGAAAACCACCATTGCATACAGGATATACTTTTGCATCTCTTTTGATTTTTTCAATTTCAATTTGATAAAGATAAAACAGCGTACATGAAAAAAATCAGGTACGCTGTTTAAAATAGACTGGTAATTCAAATATCGTATTATAAGATTGTTTTAATTAATTAGTTTCAATATCCCGGATTTTGACTGAGCTTGCCATTTGACGCTTCAATTGCCGTTTGTGGAATTGGAATTAACAACGCAGTATTTGGCGATGTAAAATCTTTACTTGTTTTTGGCAATAAGAATGTGCCGAAACGGATCATATCCTGCCGGCGGTGTCCTTCCCAATAAAGTTCGCGTCCTCTTTCCTTTAAGATATCGAGCAGTTGAAGGCTTGCAAGAGCCGGTGCTTTTCGTTTCTCACGCAATTGGTTCACGAGGGTCAATGCCCCGCCCATATCGCCTTTGCGGGCCAAACATTCTGCTTTCATCAACAAAGCATCGGCATATCTCCAAATAAGGTAGTCGTTTGGCGTACGTGTTACATTGACCGGAACATTTCTTGGTGCATATTTTAATACCCGGTAGCCCTGATTCTCAGTTGCACCGTCGAGGGGGCAATCTTTGGTGAAAACAAGAGGATCTCCACCTCTGGTAAGAATCTTGGTGCCAGTCAAATCGTATTGTTGTCCGTTATTAAATCCATTGACAACAGCCATAACCGGAAAAATTGTACTATCGACCCAGCGAACATCTTTGGAAATATCGGTTCCCCCGTTTAACCAGCAATCGTCTAAGTAACTTTCAGGCGTACAGCAACCATTCCAGTTCGATGGGAAAGCGCCCATCAGGTGTTGATTGTAGTGAAAGGAATGAGTAACCCAGATAACTTGGTTGTCCATACCATAATCATCGCCATCGTCCAGGGAGGCTACAAAAATGGCCTCATCTCCTGCATTCCTGTAATTTAAATGGTTGTCGGGGCCAAACATGCCAAAATAATTGGTTGCCAACTGGTAAGTTCCGGGATCGATTATCTGGTTGAGATAGATCAAACAGGAATCCCAAGCTGCCTGGCCGGTATAAACCTCCTTATTAAGATACATCTTTGCCAGAAACATTCGTGCGGCATCCTTGTTGGGTACACCATATTCGGCAACGGTACGTTCAGGCATTGTTTCAATTATTTTCTTTAAATCGGACACGATAAAATTGAAGGCTTCTGTCCTTGTCAGGTAGGTGGGGTCGATTGTGTAATCCGTATTGAAAGGATCGCGAGAAGGTGAGATTCCGTATAGATCGACAAGGCAATACATGTAGAAATCTCTCAGAAAGCTAAGCATTCCGCGGTATCCGAGAATTGTTGAAGATACATTTTCATCGGTGCCCAATACCGAAATACCAAAGTTTGCGGCTGCTATGCCTTGGTTTAGCCTGTTCCATGTTGATCCGACATCACGGTGAATCGGTGTCCATTCGTGCAGGTATTGTTGTTGCCACACACCACCGTCGAACCAGTCTGTTCCACGGGTAGGGAAGAATAATTCATCAGAATTGGCTTCCTGCATACCCCAAAAACTTTCACGGTACCATAATCCTCTTAATTGCCCGAGAGCAGGTGCAATCAGGTTTTGGAGCAAAGTTGGATCTTCTATCAACACATCCGATGTTACTTTATCTCTGGGTACTTCCACCAGATCGGTACATGAGTTGAATGTCATGCTGCTAAGAGTAAGTGCAGCAATGACAACATATTTACTATATTTCTTCATAATAATCATAGTGTTGTTTTCAAATTAAAAAGTAACATTTAATCCAAAGAGAAATGTTCTTGCTTTTGGATAGTTTGTTATATCAATTCCCAGTGCACGTACACCGTTCATATCGGCTGAAGATGAAACATCGGGATCGTAACCCGTATATTTGGTCAAAACGAAGAGGTTTGACCCCGAAACATAAACACGTAAATTTTGTATCAACCCTTTTTTAGGAAGGTCGAAGTTATATCCCAGTGAAGCGCTTGTCAACCGAAGGTACGATCCATCTTCGAGATAGCGGTCTGAAACTCTGGTAGAGTTATTGTAGTTTGCCCTTTCGTAGGCGAATACACTTAAAGCATTTTTCGATTGCTTAATGTTTGGTTTCTCAAGGAGAAGCGCGGTATTGTTAAATATTTTATTCCCATAAACAACATCGATGAAGAAGTTCAGGTCGAAATTATCGAATTTAAAGGAGTTGTTTAAACCGCAGGTGAATTTTGGCAGGGCCGATCCAAGGAACATCAGAGAATCAACTTTGCCACCACTTTTCTTGAAAAACACATACCTTCCTTTTTTGTCGATCGAGTCGAACGAAACCATGTAAAATGAAGCCATTGGGCGGTTGTTTGCATAGGCCTGAGCATAGGCACCGGTCAAACCTTGTCCCTGAACACTTCCGGTGGGGATGATTGAAGCGTCGCTATCGAGAATATTGACAGCTTTATTTTTGATGGTTGTAAAGTTGAAATTCATCGTCCAGTTAAATGACTTCTTGTCAATGATGATTCCGGTTAATCCCAGCTCAAGTCCATTATTGAGAACATAACCGCTATCGAGGTTTGATATGAAGGTACTGGTAGGTGAAAGGGCTTTGGTGGGTTGTTCAACCAATAAGTCCTTTGTGTTTTTACTGAACAGGTCAATCGTTCCAGACAATCTTCCTTTAAAGAAACCAAAATCAAGTCCAACGTTTGTTGAAGTGGTTGTTTCCCAATGGAGGTTTGGCTGAGGGGTTTTATCGATTTTGAACCCTGTTACCGGTATGTTGTTGATAATTGCAGTTGAACCGGGATCAGATTTGAGGAGGAATGTCGAATTATCGGAGCCGATTTCTGAGTTTCCGGTCATACCCCAGCCAACCCTAAATTTCAGGTTACTAAAAACATTCAGATTTTTGATGAATTCTTCCTGTGAAAGCCTCCACCCAAAAGCCAGCGATGGGAAATTTCCGTATTTATGATTGATACCGAACTTTGAGGAACCATCGCGCCTGATTGTAGCAGTAACGAGGTATTTTTCGTCGAGGTTATAATTAACCCTTCCAAAAAAGGACTGAAGTTCTTCGGGGGTATTGGCCCATGAAGAAACTTGCCGGTAATCAGCATCACCTTCCTGCATCTGGTTAATATAGTCAATCTTATCTGTTGTAAAAAAGCCGGCTTGTTGTTTATACCCATTTCTTTCTATGTGTTGGAAAGAATAACCTGCCATAGCATCGATTGTACTTTTACCAAACGATTTATTGTAGCTCAGAATGTGTTCAATCACGTAATTCATCAATTCATTGGTGTTTATCTGTGCGCGACCATGTTCCGATCTCATATAAGAAAGGTTTTGGCTTTGGGATATTTTGCGGATAGCATTTGTATAATCCATGCCGGCATTCATCTTGTATTTTAAACCATCAATGATGTTCAATGTAGCAGAACCACCTGCCAATACCCTTGTTGAGCGGGTAACATCGTTTGTATATTCAAGCATGGCTACTGGGTTTCTTTCATCGGCTGCATTGGTTTGAAATGGCGCACCCAATGAATCGTAAACAGGCCATGTAGGATTGGTTTTCAGTGCATTCAGCAGCAGGTCTCCTTCAAAACCGTTAGCTCCGACCGGAACCCTGTTTTCAATGATTTGTGACGCTGTTACATTTGCTTCGAGTAAAAGCCGGTCATTAAAAGCATGTTGATTCAGGTTTAAACGGGTTATATATTTTGTTTGCGATGATTTTTTAATGATACCCTCCTGATCGATGTAATTGAATGATACCCTGTAAGAATTGTTTTTTGAGCCACCTGAAAGCGAAAGGCTATGCGATTGGCTTATTGCAGTGCGGAATATTTGATCCTGCCAATCTGTATCGTATCCAAAATGGCTTTCATTGTTAGCAGGAAGTTTAAGTGAATCGATCCTTAAAGATAACCACTCTTCAGCGGTGAGAACATCCAATTTACGAGGTAAACTACCAATACTGGCGTAAGCAGAATACTCGATACTTGAAACACCCTCTTTCCCTTTTTTAGTAGTAATGAGTACAACCCCGTTTGCTCCGCGTGAACCATAAATTGCAGTAGCCGAAGCATCTTTTAAGATGTCAAACGATTCGATGTCGTTTGGATTGATGAAATTGAGCGGGTTTGTTGCCCTGCCGCCACCAACTCCCGCTGCCGATGGGCCATCGGGCGATGAAGTTGACATGTCGAGAGGAATTCCGTCGACAACATAAAGTGGTTGTTGTCCTGACCGGATGGTACTGGCTCCACGAATTCTAATCTGGGCAGCTGATCCGGGTTCTCCATTGTTTTGTGTAATCTGAACTCCTGAAATCCTTCCCTGAATTAATTGTTCAGGAGAAGATGCAGAGCCTGTATTGAAATCTTCTTGTTTAATTGAGGTGACAGCTCCGGTCACGTCACTTTTTTTAACAACTCCATATCCAACAACAACAACTTCGCTAAGCTTCATGAGATCGTTCTTGAGGGCAATTTTAAAAGATGTTACCCCCTTAACCGATTTTTGTTGAGTAACGTAACCAACGAAGGAAAATGCCAAAGAAGAATTTTCATCGGGGACTTTTATGGAGAAATTGCCATCAAGGTCGGAAACTGTACCCGAAGTAGTTCCTTCAACAATAATTGTAACACCAGGTAGAGCTTCGCCCGTATCTTCATCGGTAACCGAACCGGTTATCGTTTTTTGTTGAGCATACGTCAAGTTCGCAAACAACAGGGCGAACAAGAACATCAACAAGCGTAATTTTGTAAGTTTAAATGTCATCATAAATTAGTTTTGATTTTAGAATGATAACCTACCACAACAATACTATAAAAACCTGCTTTTTCAGGTTCCTGGCTATTGAGATGGCAGCGGCAATTCATAATTTGACTTCGTTTAATTCAACTTAATATCAAATGGTCATTTAAAGTTTGCTTCACTGAAATTTCTGAATTGTTAAGCAAATTACATCTTTTTATGATATCAATTTCACGTTTTTTAACAGGTGTGGTGTAAAATGTTGTTGCAATCGAAATCGCAAACGTTTGCGCCAAAACTGTTTTTCAACATATCGGATACATTTCTGAAATTTTAATAAAAGAAAGAGGGAGCACTTTTTGTACCCCCTCATATTTATTAAAACTCTTAATTAGGTTAATCAGTATATTGTGACTGCAACTGTTTTCGTGTCGGAAGAAAAGTTTAATGGATTTGTACTTGTACCCAGTGCGCCTGTTCCTGCATCAACAACCAGGGTTGCACGTACCCTAAAATCGACAGATATTCCCTGTCCAGCTTTAAATTTTCTCACCATTGCTTTGTTCAGATCTCCAACCGTAATCTTGAACGCTTCTACATGAACATTTGTTAACAAGGTGAGTGGTTTTGCAAAATCAGTTCCTGCTGCAGCTACCTCGAGAAAATATTTTGCCGAAGCCTGGAATCCCGGATCGACCGGAGTGCATACAAATACCAATGTATCGGCAGCTTTGCTTTGTTGGAGTATTAAATCAGGCATCGATACAATGGAAGGTGGAATTGGATTATCGAGCATATAAACCTTTAATTCATCCTTTTCGCAGGAGAATAAGATAATTGCTAACCCAATGATAGTTATATATTTAAACAAATTCTTAATCATTGTTTTAAGTTTTAAATATTAGTAATCTTTATTCTGATCGATATTTGGATTTGAAGCAACTTCATCGCCTGGAATAGGGAAGAGGTTTAAGTGACTATCGGTTGAAGAACCTTCAAAACTTCCGCCTTTCCATTGCCAGGTGTATGAGCCGTCAGTAAACTGACCAAACCGGACCAAATCGGTACGTCGTTGGGCTTCAAAATAAAATTCACGGCCACGTTCACTCAATAGGAATTCATCGGTAATATCAGAAGCCTGAATATTCCCGCTGGTATTTCCATAAGCCCGCTCGCGAATCTTATTAATATCTTGTTTGGCAGCTTCTTTATCACCCAGTCTGTAAGCAGCTTCAGCCCTCATGAGAATTGCATCGGCATAACGAAACACAGGGAAATCGGTGCAAGCGTAGGCCGGATTATACGTTTCAGGCAAGCTACCATCGGTATTTTTTGCAGTAAACTTATAAACCCCTACGCCATAATCTCCGCTTGATGAAGCGCTCGGTATATCAATGCTTTTCTTCAGCTTTAAAAGAACCCGTTTGTCTTTACATTGAGAGAACAGAGAATCGGTTGAAGGAACCGGAACATTGCCAAAAGTTGCAATGGTATCAACTAATATATTCATAAATTGTTTTCTGGTTCTGTTCCCATTCCAGTCGGTATTCGAAGTTAAACCGTGAAATCTTTTAGCTTGGATATAAGTCGCATCGCTTGATGACTCAATGATAAAAGTGGTTCCAACATAACCTTGGGTATAGGTACCGTCTTGTTCCCATGCAAAAATCATTTCAGGATTATGGATTCCGTCGTTGTCAGCACTGAAATTTTGCCTGTAATTGGCAGCAAGTGAGTATTTACCGCTCGAAATCACTTTGTCGCAATAAATTTTGCAGCTATCCCATTTTGCGGTTCCGGTAAACACTTCGGCATTCAGGTACAATCGGGCCAATAGCATCCATGCAGCAGCTTTATCAGCTTGAGGATAACTGAATTTGGGTTCTCCGAGCTTGTTTTCAATGTCATGTAATTCAGAAACCACATAGTTGAAAAGATCTGCACGTTTAATTTGAACAGGAAAGAATTTACCTACCCCATCGGCCTCAGTTGTAAAAGGAGGATTTCCAAAAAGGTCCATAGCCCAAGTGTAAGCCAACGCCCTTAAAAATCGAGCTTCTGAATTATACTGAATAGTGGCAGGATCATTATTCCCGTTCGTAATCCTGATAAAATCGTTAGCATAAGTAATACTTAAACTTAACCTTTGATATAAAGCGGTAAGAAAAGGATTGCTGGGACTCCATGTTTGTGTATTTAAATCGGCAATACCAACATCGCCCCATCCGCAAATCGCTTCATCAGTTGTAATCTCTTGACAATTCCACAAAGACCTCATGGTTGTAAAGAAATTTTCGTCAGAAGAACTAATATCTGCCCCACCATTTGTTCCTTGTCCGGCAATAATAAAACTGGCATATATTTTCCCAAGTACTTCTTTCATATATACTGGGTTATCTTTTAAATTGCCAGCCATAATCGATGCCGGATCTTTAGGCACTACATCTAAATCGTTTACACACGATGTAATGATAAATAATGAAAGAGCTAATTCAAGTGTTATTATTAATTTTTTCATATCATTTCACTATTTTGAAAATTAATAAGTTAGGTTAATGCCAAGCATAAAGGTGCGGGGCCTTGGATAAAAATTGTTATCAATACCACCGGCAACCTCGGGATCGAGGCCCTTATACTTAGTAATGGTGAAGACATTCTGAACAGTTAAACTTATACGGGCGTTCACTTTTTTAACAATGTTTTCAATTCGATAGCCGGCGCTTATATTATCGCACTTAAAGAATGAACCATTTTCAACAAAGTAATCGCTTGTAAATTGTCGTTTCACGAAATTTGTCTCAGTTAAATATTTTGGAAAGTTTTTCCAGTAACCAATTTGATACATTTGATCATACGAAGCGCCAGCAGCAACCTGGTTATATACATAATTTCCAATACTAGCACGGGTTGAAGCAGATATATCAAAGTTTTTGTATTCAAAACGAGCAGAGAATCCTACTAAATAATCAGGAACCGGGTTTTTATAAATGTATTTGTCATTATTGTCCCCATTTACTGCTCCTCCCTCACCAGAAAGGTCAACATACAAACCTTCAATTGGAATATCATTGCTGTTGTATACTTGTTGGTTTACAAAATAGGAGTATGCAGGATAGCCAACTCTTGTTACCTGTTTCTGTCCGGTAAAAGCATCGCCATAAAGAATTCCAATGTAGGTCGGATCATCAGTTATCAGAAGTTTTGTAATGATGTTTTTATTGTAGGTCAGATTGCACCCAAAGGTTAAAAACATATCTTTTTTGGAAATAGCAATCAGGTTCAATGATAATTCAGCCCCCGTGTTTTCGAGACTACCAACATTGGTTAAAACCGTATTCGAGAAATTGCTTCCGCTCGGAACGGTTACAGTATTCAACAAATCTTTGGTTACCCGTTTGTAAACATCGACCGATCCGTTTATCCGGTTATTTAAAAAGCCAAAATCTAATCCAATATTTGATGTTGTTGTCGATTCCCATTTTATGTGTGAATCATAAGCATTCGGGCGTAGTGTTGGTAAAAATTCTCCTCCAATCGGATAGTATGAACCAGTTGATGAAGACATATACCGGGCCTGTGCGGGATAATCGTTGCCAATATCCTGTTGGCCTGTAATTCCCCAGCCAAGTCTCAACTTCAGATCGTTAACGGCTTTTACCTCTTTTAAGAACGATTCATCCTTTATTTTCCATGCAAAAGCAACCGATGGGAAAAGCGCCCATTTGTTTTCGTCAATAAAGCGTGAAGAGCCGTCATCGCGAACAGTGAATGTCAACAAGTATCGGTCCTTGAAAGTATAGTTGATACGTCCAAAAAAAGAGATGATGTAATTTTCGGTAATAAAATAGTCGACAACAGTATCCTGATGAGGATGAGTGGCGTCTTCGTAACCATATAAAAGTGAGTTGCTTTCACGTTGAAAATGTTGCCATGAATAACCAGCTGTAGCATCAATCTTGCTGTCGATTTTACTCAAATCGTTTTTATAGTTCAGATAAAAATCCAATAATGAATTTGAATTTGTTCCGCTATAAGTATTTACTTTTCCCCAGTAAGGTGTTGTAAGTGTTGATGGTGAGGTTGTTGGCCGGTTGTTATGTCCATCGCTTTGGGTATAATCGGTAGCTAAATTCAGGTTTGCAGCTAAATCGGGAATAAACGGAACTTTAAGATTGAACTGGATATTTCCGATAACCCGTTTTACCGTCGCTTTATTGTCGGATGCTAAAAGCTGTTCTACAGGGTTAGGTGTTCCAAGATTAGCGCCATAATTGCTCCATTGAAAATAACCATCAGAATTTGCATTTCCATCTTTGATAGGTTGCGTTGGATCCATGTTTGTTGCTGATCCCAATGCTCCGGCATCGCCAAAATTGTTGTTCGTAATCATTCCCTTTGCATTTGCACTAACCTTCAAATTCCCATTAAAGAAGGAAGGATCCAATTGGATTGAACCAGTATATCGGTTAATACCTGTATTTTTCATAATCCCGTCTTGTTTGGTGTACCCAACCGAGACCCTGTAAGGAATACTTTTTATATTTCCCGACAAGCTTAAATTATGATCTAATGTAAGGGCTGTGCGGAAAATCTCCTTCTGCCAATCGATATTTTCAGTTCCAAGTTTTTGTAATTTATCATCACCATATAAACTGATATGATCTGTTGCCAGTTGTCTGAATTCATCGCCAGAATAAACATCGATGAACTTAATTGCACTGGATACTGAAGTATTTATATCGTAATTGACCTGAATTGTTTTACCTGTTGTGCCTTTTTTGGTCGTTATTAGAATTACGCCATTGGAAGCTCTTGATCCGTAAATAGCCGTTGCTGAAGCATCTTTTAAAACCGTAAATGTTTCGATATCGTTAGGATTTACAAACGCAAGAAAGTTGCTGCTACCCCCAATATTGTTATTGTCAATTGGTACACCATCAATAATAATTAATGGATCGTTTGATGCATTCAGGGATGAACCACCTCTGATTCTGATGGTTGCTCCACTTCCCGGGGCGCCACCCGCTGATGTTATTACAACACCGGCACTTTTCCCTACCAATAAATCTTGTGCTGAAGTAATTGATCCTTTGTTAAAATCTTTAGAGCTAATTGCTGCAACGGAACCAGTCGCATCCGATTTTTTAACAGTACCATAGCCAATCACTACTACTTCACCCAAATCTTTGATGTCGGCGACCAACTTTATGTTGATTTCACTTTGCCCATCTATCGTGGTCGTTTGCTTCGCATAACCGACATAAGAAAACCCCAGCACCTGACCAGTTTTGGCTACAATAGAATATTTTCCATCATAATCGGTAATGGTGCCGAATGTAGTTCCTTCAACCATAATTGTTACACCGGGAAGAGATTCACCAGTCACCTTGTCGGTAACCTGCCCGGTAATTGTTTTTTGCTGCGCATAAGTTATGTTTACGATCAATATCGAAAACATGAACATTATCAAGCGCAATTTTGAGAGTTTAAATGTCATCATAAATAAGTTTTGATTTTAGAATGAAAACTTGCCACAGTTGCAGAACGAAACCAGTTCTTTTAGCTTCAGGTGTATCGATGTGGCAGCGACAATTCATAATTTGATTTCGTTTAATTCAACTTAATATCAAATAGTATTCTAAAGTTTGCTTCAATAAAATTTCTGAATCGACAAGCAAATTAACTCTTTTAATGATACCAATTTCACGTTTTTTAACAGGGTTTATGTAAAATGTTGTTGCAATCGAAATCGCAAACGTTTGCGGTAAAACTGTTTTTCAACATATTTGTAAAATTCAATGTTAAATTCCCAACTTTTTATAATTCCATCCTGAATTTCAAACACCTGAAATCAGTGTTTTGTTCCTATTACCCCTTTTTTCATAGGTTTTGGTTATTATGATGAGTATTACAGATACATTATTATTTCTATCTTTATATCACTTTTATTTCATTCATGAGAAGCAACCAGGTAACTATTAAGGATATAGCACGCGAGCTGGGGATTTCGCCTTCTACCGTGTCAAGGGCGTTGAAAGATCACCCCGATATCAGTGTTCAAACCAAAAAAAGTGTGAATCAGCTGGCTAAAAATCTTAGTTATCAGCCTAATGCTATTGCGCTTAGTTTAAAACACTCGAAAAGCTTTACGATTGGTATAATAATACCTGAAACGGTGCATTATTTTTTCTCGACTGTAATCAGTGGAATTGAAGATGTTGCCTACGATGCCGGCTACAAGGTTATGATTTGCCAGAGTAACGAACGGTACGACCGGGAACTGGCAAATTCGCAAATGCTTTATTCAAACAGGGTAGATGGACTTTTGGTCTCATTGGCAAAAGAGACTCAGAACTACGATCACCTGAAATTTTTTATGAACAATAACATCCCGGTTGTTTTTTTCGACCGCGGTGTCGATTCTTTTCCCAACGACCGTGTATTGATCGATGATTACACGGCAGCTTTCAAAGCGACAGAATACTTGATTAATCAGGGGCATCGGAAGCTAATCCACCTGGCTGCAACCCATAATCTTCAAATTGGGATCGACAGGAGCAAAGGATTTAGCGAAGCATTAAAAGCTCACGGAATTGAACAACTTCCACAAAATATTTATCAAGCCGATAAGTTTGATTCGGCTTACGCTGTTATAGAGGGATTGATTAGAGATAAAAACCTGCCGGATGGCATTTTTGCTGTGAATGACCTAACCGCGCTGGGAGCGATGATGGCGCTCAAGAAGCACAATATCTGTATTCCCGAAGAGGTTGGTATTGTTGGATTTGGCGATGGAAGGGAGGCTATTTTAACCGATCCACCGCTGACGACTATCGATCAAAACGGTTACGAAATGGGTAGAGTGGCTGCGCAACTCCTGATTGAAAGGATAGAGAGCGATGCAGAATTCTTCGAACCTGAACTAAAGATCATTGATACAAATTTGGTTATTCGGGGTTCGACTCGTTAGATATACCCAATACCTTGACACTGTCCAACGGCAATTTTCATTATATTTGTAAAAAACGGATCATGTGGGATAAGCTTCGCATATTGCGGGAACAGTATATTAATCATCGGATTATGGATTCGATTGATTATGAAAAGTTTTGCATGATTTCTATTGTATACCATTCTTCAAAGATTGAAGGATGTTCGTTGACAGAGACCGACACTAAGGTTTTGTTGGAACATAATATTACATCGCAAGGCAAACTATTGACCGATCATTTATTGGTTAAGGATCATTACGACGCATTTCTAAAAATAAAGAACGACGCAATCAACAAACGAAAAATCTCGATTGATTTTATTAAGGAAGTTAATGCTTTGGTAATGAAATCGACCGGTGGATTGACAAACACAATTTCCGGGAATTTCAATACTTCAAAAGGAGACTTCCGATTGGCACAGGTTTATGTTGATAAAAAATATTTTCCCGATTTTTCGAAAGTCCCCGGTTTGATGTATAAACTTGTTGATGCGGTTAATGAACGAATTGACCTTGTGACCGGCGATGACATACTAAAATTAGCCGCCGATATTCACTACAATTTTATCAACATCCATCCTTTTGGTGATGGTAATGGCAGGACATCCAGATTATTAATGAATTATATTCAGCTTTATCATGGCGAACCC
>Ga0209373_10004078_pt1 | contig 12877 bp, 8 predicted proteins | sample Higcelweek5metaG_FD_187173 | JGI IMG/M metagenome (GOLD analysis project Ga0209373, IMG submission 187173) | Freshwater pond sediment microbial communities from the University of Edinburgh, under environmental carbon perturbations - High... | ecosystem: Environmental > Aquatic > Freshwater >... | reverse complement strand
TATGAAGATGAAATCACAAGACATAATAATCATTGAAAAACTACCTTGAAATACAGTAAGAGTTTATTGGATCAATACTTTCAGAACCATATTGAAAAAAAAGCTGATCAATTAACCTTGATGTAATCAGGGGGACTTTGAATAAAAAGGTTTCATTATTTCAATGCTTAGCCAAGTTTTGACCTTGAAAAAAGATATATAAACCAAAAAACAACGAAATGTTTGAATTTTTGTTGTTTTATAATAGAATACAAACAATAATGATTAAATTAGTTATATATGAAAAAAGAAAGAAATATTGCTTTTATTGATTGACAAAATCTTCATTTATGAACTACAAGTGAAGATTGGAAGGTTGATTTCAAAAAGTTTAGAATTTATTTACGAGATAAGTTTCATATTGAAGAAGCCTATATTTTTTTGTGATTTGTTGATGATAATCATCAAAAAATGTATAGAAAAATTCAAAAAGAATGATTTATACTTGAATTTCGAGAGCATAATCATAGTATGAAATGAACCAAAAAATGAAATGTGGATGTAGATATAGTATTTGAAATAATGTATAGACTATTAGAAGAGGATGATTTTGATAAAATAGTTCTTGTTACTGGTGATGGGGATTATATTAAGATGGTTAAATATTTGATAGAAAAAAAGAGGCTTTGAAAAATCTTATTTCCAAATAATAAATACTCTTCTCTCTATAAACAATTAAAGGATCTCTATGGAATGAACCTTTGACAAGAAAGAGTCAAAGAAATTATAAAATACAGACAATAAAAAAAGAGCCGTCTGGAAGCACCTACACTTTTAAGAGACTCTTTTGTCGTGAACAGACATATAATATTATTTTTCTTCATAAAGTCAAAAATAATGATAAATAAATTGTAGCAGATGTTAAAACACTTTTATGAAAAAGATAAATTATTTATAATTTAATAAAAAATATTTATGAAAGATACAAATATTTCATTGTTTGAATGAAAAAGGATCAGAAAAATCTATGATGAAAAAACAGAAAAATGGTATTTTTCAATCATTGATATTGTGTGAGTTTTGACAGATCAAGATGATTATACGAAAAGTAGAAAATATTGGAATAAATTAGCAGAAAGGCTTAGAAATGAGTCAACTGGTGACAAATTGTCACCAGTTGAAGATGTTGGCTCAAGATTGAAAAATGAGACTTACCGATGTAGCAGATGTAGAAACACTTTTAAGGAGGGGGAAAAATATTCATTCTTTTAAACAAGATTATTTCATAATTCTATAAATATGAAAAAAGCATATAATCAACTCATAAAAGCAATAGAAGTAACAAAAAAATATTCACCAGACGAGGTCAGACTTTTGTCAGGTCTTTTTGTGTATCTCAATAATATTGACATAGACCAAGAAGAATTCAAAACTTGAGTATCGGCAAAATGACTTTGGAAATTATTAAATCCTTTAACAAGAACTTGAAAAGAGCAACCATTTAGAGAATGGTGGGAAAGTGTTTCAAATCTTGCAAGATTGAAGGAAAGTAGAGATTTTGAACTAAAAGAAATAATTTCAAAGATTCCTTTAGATGAGAAGAGTTTTGAGGTTTGGGAAAAATCCCAAACCTCAAAAAGTGACGAAAATAAGGGAAGATGATGAAAAAGAGAAAGTTATTGAATTAAAGAAATTGATTATATTCTCACTCTCAGAGCTGGAGAATATTGTGCAGTCTTGACCAAATGAGATGCATGAGATTTATACAGAAGATTTATTTTTGATATAAAAGATGAATTTTTGAGACTTGTATTTCGATATGGAAAAAGTATAGAAACAAGAAATGAATTTACAAAATCCATATCAAAACTTGAGTTTATGGAGCAAATTTCAGAAGCTCACAGATGAAATATTTATTGAGAAATGACCAATTTGATATACATAGAACTGTTTTGAGTAAAAGCCATGGAATACAAAGAAAAACATGAAATACTTCAAACCGAATTTGCAAAACATTATTTTACGAAAGAATGACTTTTTGACCTCGAAAAACTTGAAAAAAAGCTTTGAACGATTATTGACTATATGAATCCTCATACCAAAGAAGAACTGATAGAGCTTATAAAAGATTTTTTACAAAAAGAAAAAAATAAAGGAACCTCTGAAAAACTTCGTATTTCTTTGTCAGAAAAAATTATTTCTCAATCACTTACGCACAAGTAAGCTCATATCGAAAAATTTTTTCTTCCTCGAACTACTCGTTTTTGAGAGGTTCCCGAATTTTGCCCAAGGTCCCTAAACATTAATTCCTCTTTACCCTCTAACTTTTCCCTTTATGTCCTGATTTTCCCTCAAAAAACTTGAAATCTTCAATTGGTGAACCTTTGATTGAGAAGTCGAAACCTTTCTCTTAGGTGATGATATTACGGTGGTCTCTGGAGACAACGGAAGTGGAAAGTCCACGCTCGTGGATGCTTTGGTGTCCCTCTTGGTACCCAATCAGGTGAGAAAATACAACCTCTCGGCAACGGAGGGAAATCAAAAAAAAGCGAGAAATGAGATGAGTTATGTCAGAGGTGCCTACAAAAACAAAGAGACCGAATCAGGAGTGGAAGTGGATTATTTGAGAGACAAAGAGTATTCGGTAATCTTGGGATATTTTTGTGACACAGACACAAAAAAAGAATTGACTCTGATGTCATTTTATAGAGTGACGACCTCAGAAACTTTGGATCGATTTTATGTTGTGAGTGAACAAGAGCTTTTTATCAAATCTGATGTGATAGAAGTGCTCAATCGTGAGGCATCTGCTTCCAAACTCAAAGCCTGACTCAAAGTGAGAAGAGATACCAAGGTGTATGATCTTTTTAGTGAATACAAAGAAGATTTTTCCAAAAAATTTGGACTTCGTGCCAATGCGATAGAGCTTTTTAACAAGGTGGTGTCGCTCAAAGAGATCAAGGATCTCAACTCTTTTTTTCGTGAAAATATGCTTGACGAAAACCCTGAGATCAAACGAGAACTTGCAGAACTAGAGAAAAACTATGTGTCTGTTAAGGAAATCTATGACACGATTATTCTTTCCCAAAAAAAGCTTGAGACTCTGGATCCGTTTATGATCAACAAACAGGAATTAGAAAAGAATAAAAAGCTTTTGGAGAGCTTGTCATATTATGAAGACCATTTGCCCTATTACCACGATCATTTTGACCGACTCACTACCCTTGAGAGCCTCAAACGACACGAACAAGAACACAAGGAAACCACTCAAACCAAAGCCAAGATTTCCCAAGACCTAGAACAACTCAGAACCGATGAAAGACAACTTCAAAACCAAAAAGAGAACTCCAAGTCAGCTATGCGTATCAAGGAACTCGAACATCAATACGAACTCAAACAACAAAAACACTTTGAATGCAAAAAAGCCTCCTCACAATATCAATGATATTTGACCGTATTGCAGATCCCCTTTGATGGAACAGGGGAGAGTTTCAAATCCAATCTGGGACTTATCGATCAAAAACACGTACTCTTCACCGAGAAAAAAGAAAAAAGTACCAGTCTTATCCTTGAAAATCAGATTAAAGCAGACAAGCTTGCACAAACACAAAAAGAAGTGAAAGAAGAGCTTGAATACTACCAATCCAGAAAAAATCTCCTTCCACAGTCTATTGCAGAAATCAGAAAGATGATTGCACTCTCTACCTGAATCTCTGAACAAAAAATGCCCTTTGTGTGTGAACTCATCAAAGTAAAAGACGAAGAAAAAGATTGGGAAATGGCAATTGAAAAACTCTTGCATTCGTTTGGTCAAGAGATGCTTGTGCCAGAAAGATACCTCAAACAGGTGACGGAGTTTGTTGATAGTCATCATCTGAAATGAAAACTTATTTACAATGCGATTCCTGAAAATATTGATGAGTATGAGGGGGAGATCACCGAAGGGATGCTTTGGGGAAAACTTGAAGTCAAAGAATCAAGCGATGCCACTTCTTGGATAGCACAGTCCATAGAAAGAAGGTTTGACTATGTGTGTATCAACGATGCAAAAGATGTGAAGTATTATGAATTTCCGAAGGTGTTGACCCTTTCGGGACTGATCAAAAATAAAAAAAGCTATCTCAAGGACGATCGACCTTTTTCTCCAAAAAACTATCTCCTCTGATGGGAAAATACCAAAAAAATTGAGCTCTTAACCCAAGAACTTCAACAGATTACCAAAGAAATGAATCAGAATCAAACCCAACTTCAAAAACTTCAAAAAGACCAAAAAGATTACGAAACCATTTTGAGAACCAGTGAAGAACTTGGAAAGTTTGAGTCTTTTTTGCAGATTGATTATCTCTCAATTGAGACAGAAATGCTCAAAATTGACCAAGAGAAAAAGCTTCTGCTTGCCAATGATACCGATCTCAAACGTATCGAACAACAACTCAAAGCTTTGGTGGAAGAAATAATCAAAAACAGTCAAAAAGAAAATGAGCTTGTGAAGCAATTAGGAGTTTTGGAACATGACCTTTCCAAGGAAAGAAGCAAGATTACAACCCTCGAAAACAGATTGACAAGTATTGATTTGCCAAAAATTCTCCAGGCTTTCTGAGAATCCAAATATGCGTTTCGAGAAGTGACATCTCAAAATCTCTCCGAACAAAGAAAAACCGTGGGGGATCGTCTCAAAAGAAAAAAAGAAGAGATTGCCACTCAAAACGAGACCCTGATCAAATCGCTCAATGGTTCTGCCCAAGCCTACCGTGAACATCGCATGACCGATACAGAAAAGCAAGAAGCTCCAACGAGCAATGCTTCCCAAGAATTTTGGGCTTATTTGGAAGTTCAGTACCACACCATCAAAGATGAAAATCTCGTGAAGTACCAACAAAAATTTGAAAAAGAGTTTCGTGATACGCTTCGTCTTCGTTTTCAGGAATTTTATGAGTCCCTAGAGGAAGAAGAGCATAAGATTGAGGGAAAGATCAGGCTTATCAACGCAACTCTCAAAGAAATCTATTATTCAAAGCATACCTACATAGAGATAGCTTGGAAGAAAAATACCAACAGCAATGATGGAATAGAATCATTTAAAAAAGAATTCAGAAACAAGATTCTCAACAAGACCGAGCTGGATACTCCCGATAAGATTAAAGCTTTTGAGGACCTCAAGGATTTTATGGAAGGATTTCTTGACCCTACAAAGTCACAATGGAAAAATGCCGTGATTGATGTGAGAAACTGGTTTTTGTTTCGTATGAAAGAAAATGATTTCACCACAGGAGACTTGAAAGAAATCTATGAATCCTCAAGTGGAAAATCTTGAGGACAAACCATCAAGCTTGCCTATACGGTGCTTGCTGCTTCGCTTCTCTACCAATACGGAGCTAAAGAACAAGGTCAAATCTCGTTTTATACTGAGAGTGAAAAATCGTTTCGTCTCGTGGTTATTGATGAAGTCTTTGCCAAGCTCGATCTGGATAATTCACAGTATGTCTTACATCTTTTCAAAAAGCTCGGGTTTCAGATGTTTATCATCACTCCAACCAATACCATCAATATCTTGGAAGAGTTTGTAGAGACTATTTACTTTATCACCAATCAGACCTGAGCAAAATCTTTTAAAAACAAGATCAATATTCGCTCCAGAGACTTGATTGAAGAAGCAATTCTACAAAAACCTGAAACTGCTCTGGAAAAAGATTTTCTCTCAAAAAATACGCTTGCAGACAAAGACTTGGAAGACCTGAGATCGAGTTTAGGTATCGAGGAAGAGTAGGGGGGAATAATGCAATTTATTTGCAATATATTTTTTGTTTGATATAATGGACATACTATTAATAAAAACTAAGAATGTTTGATATAATAAACATAAATCAATCTTTCGTAAAAAATACTTCGAATTTAAAAGAAAGAAAGAGCTATCATACTCAACTAGAAAATACGGTTTGAGTTCATAATATTACTATTATTACTGGACTCAGAAGGTCTTGAAAGTCATCTATCGTGCTGAAATACTTGGAAAATAAAGAAAATATCTTTTATTTTTCTAAGGAATTAGATCCAAAAAACTCTATAAAAAACAATGAAGACCTCCTTGCTCTTTTTATAGAGTTTTGAGAAGGAAATAGCATTGAGTACATAGTCATAGATGAAATTCAAGATATTTATCGATGGGAGATATTTATTCGTTATGTCTATGCACTCAAAAAATATAAAATCATTATTACAGGAAGTAATTCCAAACTCTTATCGAGTGAACTATCAACTTTTTTGGCTGGAAGATATATAGAAATTTTTGTATATTCACTGAGTCTTCAAGAATTTCTTACATTTCAAGGAGATGAGTTTTCTCAAAAAAACATGAAACAATACTTTATCTTTGGTTGATTACCAGAGATAGTAAATTTGCAAAATGATGAAGTAAAACAAAATTATCTCAAAGTAGTGAAAGATTCTATCATTCTTTCGGATATAGTAGCTAGATATCATATTCGTGATTATCCAGTATTTTTATTGCTGATACATTTTCTTGCAGATAATATTTGAAATCTCACTACAGGAAGGAATATAAACAATTTTTTGAAAAATGAAGGAATAAAAATAGCTCTTTCTACTATGCTTGAATATATCAACTATGGGGTAAATACTTTCGTTTGGGACAAGGTGAATAGATATGATTTAAAATGAAAGAAAGTGCTTGAAATATCAAATAAATACTATTTTTCAGACTTATGAATCAGAAGTGCCATCAGTCAAGATTTTACAACCAAAGATATAGGGCAAATATTGGAAAACTTTGTCTATATAGAGCTGAGAAAACAAAAATATGAAGTGTTTATTGGAAATATTTGAGAACTAGAAATTGATTTTGTATCTAAGAAATGAAATATTACTCAATATTTTCAAGTCAGCTACCTCTTATCCGATGAAAAAACTTTGAGTCGTGAATTGGAAAGTTTACGACAAATCAAAGATGATTATGATAAATATATTATTACTCTTGATGAATACAAACTGTGAAATTATGAATGAATTAGAGTTATTTCCATACAAGAATTTCTACAAATTATAATAAAATAATATGCAATACGAAAAACTCCTCAAGAAAATTGAAAAAAGCTATGAAGATTTTTTGAAAGCCAAGCTTTGTCGAGAAGTCTTTGACCTGAATTTTCCAATTCCAAAAATTTCTATCAAATGAAATCTCAAACTCATCAATCAAGAACAAACGAAATTTATAGTACTGAGCGAAAAATACGAATGATTTCTGCTTCAAACTGTAAAGACTACCAAAGGGAGTCTCATAGAGTGAGTTGCTTTTCAAAATGAGGCTTCGTATCTCAAATACCTCTCAAAGTCGAGAGATTTTTTGAGTTTTCAAAAAAATCTTGATGTGATTCATTCTTCTTCACTTCAAGCATTTCTCTTCGGTGAGTGAAACTTTGAAGCATTTCTAGCAAAAAATATTTTTCAGGTAAATGAATATGATGGACAGTGGGGAGAGATTTTGATGGTGGTGGAGTATTTTCTTCTTCACCCCAATTCTTGACTCTATCTGCGTGAAATTCCGCTTCCAATTCATACAAAATTTATAGAAAATCGCAAAAAAATCATTGCTAATATTTTGGATTATTTGGCTCTTTCGTCTGGAAATCAATATATTGGAAACACTTTTGAAGAAAAATTTGGGATCAAACAAAAACCAGAGTGTATTCGTTTTCGTTTTCTTGATGAAACATTGAAAGGTGAGTATTTTTGTTGTTTTCCTGATGACCTATCTTTTACCATAGAGGATTTTGAAACGGTTCAATTTCCTCATCTCCAAACAGTGTGTATCGTAGAAAATGAAATCAATTACCTTACTTTTCCTCCCAAGGTCCATGCTCTTTTGCTCTGGGGCAAAGGATTTGAGATTTCAAGAGTGAAAAATATTTCTTGGTTGCAAGATAAGGAAATTATTTATTTTTGAGATTTGGATAGTCACGGATTTAAAATACTCTCGCAGTGTAGAAGGTACTTGCCACAAACCAAAAGTATCTGTATGGATTGGCATACCTATCATACCTTTAAAAAATATGAGGGAGAGGGAAAGACGCTCTCATCGGACGAATGTGAGAAGCTTTCAGTATTTTTAACCTCAGAAGAAAATGAAATTTTGAAGTATGTGAATGAAAATAATCTGAGGCTTGAGCAAGAGAATATTACTCAGGAATACTTGATAAAGAGGCTTGAACATTTGGATAGGAGCGTTTTGTAAAAAAACCTTCCTACATTTTTTTTGACATTTGTTTGAAAAAAAATACAATTGCGTAAATTCAATATTTATAAACGTTGATTATGAACCTCTTTTTTGCAAGAAATCTATGGAACCAAGCTAAAATCTCTAAAAAATAGATTTTGGTTCTTTTTGTTGAAATCAACACTCACCAGCCCAAAGTAAATTTTTTAGAAAAATTACCTTGGGCTTTTTTATGCAAAATACCTTTTCGTATCTGAGTGACCACAGAGGGCTCAAACCCTCCGTTGACCAAACCGTTTCTCTCAAGCAAGTGATTTTATTTCCTTATTTTCCCACTATGACTTATATCATAAAAAATATTTGGTGGACTTCACGATGATGGTGTAATTGTTTATAAAATTACAGCTTTTTGGCTGTGTCTATTTTTGAAGCTATTACACCTGTGGTAGTTTTTTTATTTTTTTATACTTCGAATTATGAACACCCTAAGAACCTGATACTACACACTCACTTTGAAACCCGCACAATATGCTCAAGCAAAAACACTTCTCAGAGAAAAATCAATAGAAGGATTTCAGCTTTGAGATAATCCACAAAAAGCTCTCTGTATGTATGTGACTCTCGATACCCAAGAGAAAATTGAAGCTATTTTACAATCGTGATTTGAACTGAAAAATATTTCAGAGAACTCGTTTGGACAGGGATATGACTCCGAAAATTTTTGAATTATTTAATAACTTTCACATTATGAAACTCAAACATCTTATTATCAACTCGCAGGGCCATTTTTGAGAATTTGGTGGAAGATATATTCCAGAACCACTGATTCCTATTATTGATGAGGTCAAGGAAGCCTTTTTTAGTCTGAAAAATGACCCAAGATTTTTGGCAGATTTAAAAGATCTTCACAAAAACTATATAGGGAGACCTTCTCCTCTCGTGTATGCAAAAAATTTAAGCAACCAGTTATGAGGAGCACAGATCTATCTGAAAAATGAAGGAGTCAATCACACCTGAGCACACAAGATCAATCACTGTGTCGGACAGGCTTTGGTGGCAAAATATTTGTGAAAAACCAGAATTATTGCCGAAACCTGAGCCTGACAACATGGGTTGGCTACCGCAAGTGTTTGTGCTAAATTGGGATTGGATTGCGTCATCTACATGGGCAAAAAAGATTATGACAGACAAAGACCCAATGTGTATTACATGGAGCTTGCTTGAGCCAAAGTGATACCTGTCTATGACTGAAATCAGACCCTCAAGTCTGCGGTCAATATGGCTTTGAAAGATTTACTCAATCATGGTGATAATAGTTATTATCTCCTTGGAACGGCTTGTTGACCGCATCCATATCCGAGTATGAACGTGTTTTTTCAAAAAATTATTGGTGAAGAAGTCCGCAAACAACTCAAAAATTATGCACATGCTCCTGTGCTTCCAGATTATATGGTTGCTTGTGTGGGATGAGGAAGCAATGCTTTGGGATTTTTTTATGATTTTTTGGATACATCTTCGGTTCAGATGATAGGAGTCGAAGCAGGCTGAAAATGAATCGAGACCTGACAGCATGCGAGTCGTTTTGCCAAGAAGCAGATAGGATTTGTCGAAGGCTACAAATCGTATTTTATTCAAGACCAAGAAGGTCAAGTGCTTGATACTTCTTCTATTTCTGCGGGACTGGATTATTCCTGAGTCAGTCCGCAAATCTCATATTTGGAATCGACTGGTAGGATCAAAATGACCTCGGCAACCGATGACGAAGCACTCAGTGCGGTGAAGATCTTGATGCAAAGTGAGTGAATTTTACCCGCACTGGAATCGGCTCACGCAGTTGCCGAAATCATCAAGCTTGCTCCGACACTTCACTCAGACAAAATCATTGTTGGAAATATCTCAGGAAGGGGAGACAAAGATTTGTTTATCACGGCTCCAAAGCTTGATAGCGAATTTATGAATTTTATAGAAAATTTTGTAACCACTAACCAATACTAAGATGAAAAAATGTATCACTCATTTGGTTTGCTGATTTCCAAGCCGAGAAGAGAGCAGAAATATACTCTTTGCTCTGGCAAAATACAGCGAATATATAGAAATTCAGTTTCCTTTTTCAGACCCAATTGCTGATGGAGAAATTATATCTCATGCCAACGATATTTCTTTGAAAAATGGAATGACTCCAGAAGTATGTTTTGATTTTATAGAAGATACGATACAAAAAGTGCATTCAAAAATAATTATTATGACCTATTTTAATATCGTTTACCACTATGGAATAGAACAGTTTATCAAGAGATCAAAAGCACTCTGAGTGTACGGATGTATTATTCCAGATCTTCCGTATGATGAAGTTGAGGGAAAGGAAATGCTCGCACTTTGTGAAAGGTGTGACTTCCATTTTATCTTTGTGGTGTCCCCAAATATTTCTGATGAGAGACTCTCTGAGATTTCTACTTTGAGCACGAGTTTTGTTTATGCAATCAGTAAAAATATGACTACAGGAAACGAAATAGAAGTCGGAACGCATTTTTCAAAGTATATTGCAAGAATAAAAAAAGCCACTCAAACCGAGGTGTGAGTGGGCTTTTGAATCAAAACTAGAGACCAAGTGCAAAAGGTTTTGAAAGAGGCTGATTTTGCGATTATAGGAAGTGAACTGATGAAACAGTATGAACAAGGGGGGATTGTGGGGTTGGAGAGGTATATGAGGGAAGTGGGGGAGTAGGGGAATTATTGAAATAAACTCTCCTGAGAATCAATTTGTAAAATATACATAACTCCTCATATATTAAGCCAAAAACACTTATTTATTTTATAGATATTAGTACTCTAAAGAGCAGAAATATCTAGAGTTTTTAAGGTTAGTAGAATAGTATGAAAAGGTGGGCTATATATAAATTTTACAATATAAAAATATAAGTATAATAATCATAATTTAATATTAATTATAAACTTAGTGATTCTTAAAATAGATAAATCAAAAATCCCTCTAATTTCACCTAATATTAATAATGTCATTTCAGACTTTTATGACGAAAAAATATGAAATATAGATAAGATTATTTATGAGTTAAAAAATTATACTTGAGAAAATTATGTTGTAACATGATATAGATGATCATGAAAAACGACATTTGTTAAATTTTTAGAATCAAAAGTTATTGATAATAAGAATTTGTTTGTATTTGTTGATTATCCTATTTCAAAATGATATTATACTTTATTGAAACAAATAATTAGAAATCTATATATTTCAGTTAAAAAAAGTACTTTAATTGGTGAAATTAAAAAAACAGAATTATTAAATGAAATGGATGAATTATATAGGTCTACATTCACAGAAATAGTAAAAGATGATAATAAAATTAACTTAAATAGGATTTCTCAAATAAATAGAAAAGAAATAAGTATTATTGACTTAATCTTATATTTAATAGGAATTTTTTGAATACTTTTGTATTTTGTAAGTAGTCTTATACCAATAGATACAGATATTTTTTTCGTTATTATTTTGATAGATATATTATTTATTTTCACTAAAGAAATTTGAAAATTTATTAAATTTAAAAAAGAAAAAATTGATGAAAAAATATGAGAAAATAAATCATCAATTAATATAAAATCATATTATGATGATGATATATCTGAAAATCATTTAAAAGATTTGTTACAGATTTTTAATAAAAAAACTTTAAATATTACATTTGTAATAGATGAATTAGATAAAATTGAAAATGAACAAGATATAGATGATATTATTAATAGTGTAAAACCATTACTTTTATCTTGATTGGCAAATTTTATAATAGTATCATGACAAACAATATTACATCAAATTTATAAATGATTAATAGAGTCAGATAAAGTTATTAATAGTTTGTTTTCAATCAATATCCATGTGCCATTACTTCCAAATAGTTATTTTCATGAAATAGTAAATAAAATTATATATTTAGATAAAAATCCATCTTTAGATAAAGAAAAATTAAAAATTTTTGTAGATAACTTAATTTTGTTATCAAGAAAAAATTTAAGAAATTTTATAATCAATCTAAAAAAGGAAATTAATTGGGATGAAAATAATAATTCATATATAAATTTTTGAGATTTAAAAATAAGTAAGAATAATTCACATATTTTAAATATAATTGAAGATATAGAAGTAAAACATTTACAATATAATTCTCCAGGTATTAGGGACTATTTAATAGAATTATTATATATTTGGAATAATAAAATATTTATAAAAAACTCTGTTAAATTCAAGAAAGAAGATATTATTACTTACAGTAATACAGATTACATATCTCAATTTAGAGATATTATATTAATCATATGAGATATATTTTTAAAAGAATTAGTAAATGAAAATATTTTGATAAAAAATGAGGATACTTATGAATTAAATAATGAAGTGTATGAAAAACCTAATAATAATGATGTTCAAACAGTAGAAAATATATTTTTGGATTATTTTATAACTTTTGAAAAAATGTCGAAAGAAATCTTACTATATTTTTGAATTGAAGGTAAGTGGGATTCATCAATAATATTATTTTTAAAAGATAGTTTTAAATTAGAAATTGATGCTGATATTTTTTCAATCAGAGATGCTATTGCTCACTGAAAAAATATTGAAGAAGACATTCTTGCTAAAATTAATTTTCA
>Ga0209373_10004077_pt1 | contig 12881 bp, 9 predicted proteins | sample Higcelweek5metaG_FD_187173 | JGI IMG/M metagenome (GOLD analysis project Ga0209373, IMG submission 187173) | Freshwater pond sediment microbial communities from the University of Edinburgh, under environmental carbon perturbations - High... | ecosystem: Environmental > Aquatic > Freshwater >... | reverse complement strand
CGATGGGCTTGGGCCCGTCCGGTCCGTTGAACACGGGCACGCCGCTCTCCCAGCGGAAGGAGTTGGGCACGGCCTCCTCGTCGTCCTCCACGAAGCCGGTGTAGATCTGCGATTCGCTTTGGAAGGGCACGGAGTCGCGGTAGCCCTCGCTGGGGATGCCGAAGACCCGCGCCTTGAGCTGGAGGATGCGGTCGTTGGTGACCAGGATGGGCTGGCCAAGGCCGCTCTGGTGTCCGATCTCGCGCAGGATGCGGTCGTCGGCCGACATGTCGGGCGTGAAGTTGTGGCCGTTGGGCGGAAAGATGAGGACCTTGGGGTCCTCCATGATGGAGGTGACGGCCTGGGCCACCACATGGCCGATGCGGGCGTCGCGTTTGAGCCCGTCGAGTTCGGTGAGCACCGTGTACGGGATGTGGATGACGTTTTCGTTGCCGTTTCGAAGCGCTGCGATGCACTTGGGATTTTCAATGAGCACGTTGGTGTCGAGCACGAAGTTTTTTGATGCCATGGGTTCCCTTGGTGTTGGGGTTCGGTCTCGTCGGACCGGCAGGGCCACCGCGCGTCGTGCGTAATGTGTTGATTTTTTTACTCACCCCCCGCTTGAATGGGCTTGCGCGCCCGCTGATCGCCATTGGTTGTAGAAATTCTCTAAACAGTTGCCCAAGGGAAATCCAGCACAAAAGCGCGCCATGAGGGTGACGCTTCGGTGACGGCTGTAAAAGGCCGCGCAGAGAGCGGCCGGAGGGTGACGGGCCGGTGACGGCCCAGGTCAGGGTGCCCTTTCAGGACGTTGGAAGAGGGGAGGCGTCGGGGGAACGCCGGGGGAGCCGCCGCTTTGCCGACCCTTTCGTGTGTGCTATTTCTTGGCGGGCAAGTACCTGGTCATCAGGTTGTACTGGATCATGCCCACGCCCTGGGTGCGGGCGGGCAAAAGCTTCTGCATTTCGGCGGCCAGCGCGGGCGCGTCCTTGGCGCCATACGTGTTGGCCGTCGTAAGCTCCGTGGCCTTGGCGTCGAAGAGCAGGATGTAGTCGCGCATCGCAGCCACGTCCTTCTTGGTCGAGAGCGGGCCGTGGCCGGGGATGATGGCGGTGACGTCCAGGTCCTGGATGAAATCCAGGGTCTTGACCCAGCCGGAGATGTCGCCCTCGCCCAGGAAGGGGTGGAAGTCCGTGAACAGCACGTCGCCTGCGAAGAGCGCCTTCTGCCTGGGCAGGTACACCAGGGTGCTGCCGGGCGAGTGCGAGGGCGTCAGGTGGATGAGCTCAATCGTCTCGCCGCCCAGCCGGATGGTCAGGCGCTCGGTGAAGGTCAGGCTGGGCAGCACGATGCGGGTGCCGCGCATGTCCGCAGGATTCAGGCCGAAGGCCTGGGGCTTCTTCAGGAGGGCGGGGCCGGTCTTGGCCAGGCTGGCGCGGTCCAGCTCATGCCCCACCAGGGTGGCGCCGAGGTCCGTGAACACGCAGGCCCCGAAGGCGTGGTCCAGGTGCCCGTGGGTGGTGACCACGTACTTGATGGGCTTTCTGGTGACGGCGCGGATGTCCTTGAGGAAGCGCGCGGCCTCCTTGGCCGAGATCAGGGTGTCGACCACCAGGACGCCGTCCGTGCCGACCACGATGCCCGCGTTGGCGGCAAAGCTGCGCCTGGGCGAGTCGTCCTTGACGCCGACGTAGGCGTAGACGTTCTCGGCGATTTTCGTCAGGCCGGAGGCTTGGCCCTGGGCCTGGGCCGTGCTGACAAGGGCGAGGGCGAGGATCAGGGCCAGGCAGAGCGCGAGAGCGGGGCTGAGGCGGCGCATGGGGTTTGCTCCTGTGGTTGGGCCGTGCGCCTATGCGCCCGGAACCCTGCCCGTCTCGCGATCAGGCTCCAGGTACGGGTTGAAGTAGCCGAAGTTCAGCCAGGGGTTGGTCTTCTTCAGGCGTTTCAAGAAGTTCGCCAGGCCCATGCACGGGCCGAAGTCCACGTCTTTCATCAGGCCCAGGTACAGCTCCGGGTCCAGGTTCAGGTTGCGCAGCTGGATGAAGTCGAGCTTCGTCTCGGCCACCAGGTCCGAGAGCGCGTCCCACTCGGCCTCGCAGTCCGTGAGGCCGGGAAAGTAGAGCAGGTTGAGCGACACGAAGAGCCCCAGGCCCTTGGCCGTGCGGATGCTCTCCACCACGTCGGCGAAGGCGTAGCCGTTGGGGCGGTGGTAGATGTCGTAGGGGATCTCACGCGCGCTGTTCAGGCTCACGCGGATGGAGTTGACCCCGGCTGCGGCCAGGCCGGGCAGGGTGCCGGGCAGGCTGGCGTTGGTGTTGATGTTCACCGTGCCCCTGCCCCCGGCCTTGCGGAAGCTGGTCACGGCCTTGCCGATGCGCGCGGCCTCGGTGAGCGGTTCGCCCTCGCAGCCCTGGCCAAAGGAATAGATGGGGCGCTTCTCCTTGCCCTGGTGGCGCAGCATGACCTCGCAAATTTCCTTTTCCGTGGGCGAAAAGGCGATGCGGTTCTGGGTCGACGGGAACCCGGAGTCCTCGGCCTGGAGCGAGATGCAGCCCACGCAGCGGGCGTTGCACGTGCGCGAGGTCGGCAGCGGGGCCTCGAAGCGGCCCAGGGCCAGGTTCTTGGCCGCCGGGCAGCCGTAGGTCAGGGCGCAGCCGGTCAGGTGGCGCACCAGTCGGTTGCCGGGCAGCTCCGTGAGCAGCTTGCGCGCCCCGTTCTCGATGCGCTCGCGCGGGATGCCTTCAAAGACCTGCCTGCGGTCCTGGTCGACCTTCTTGGCGCAGACCCAGAAGCGGCCCTCGGCAAAGCCCACGGCCCCGTAGGCGAAGAGCGGCAGCGTCGGCGCGCCGGGTCGCTTGGCGTAGGCGGCCAGGGCCGAGAGGGTGTGGGCGGGGCTTGCGAACACGGCCACGGCCAGCTCCTCCAGCTCCTCCACCTCGCCCGTCTCCGGGTCGAAGCCCAGCGCCCCGCGCCCCGGCAAGAGGAAGAACTCGCTGCCCTCGGGCAGGGGCATCAGCTCGTCCGGCCGGGGCAGGGTGAGCTCGTTGCCCCGGCGGCAGAGCATGAGCAGGTCGGGGTGGTCGTAGATGTTCCCGGCCTCGTCGGCAAAGACGAGGGTGGGCTGGATGTGTTTGGTGGTGGCCATGGGTCGGACCATACCCGGCGGCGGGCGAGTCTGCAAGCCGGGGCTGCAAGTGGGCCTGCCGGTAATGCCGGGGGGCATGCCGGAGGGTTCAGGGCGCGGGGGGCGTCTGCGTCGGCGTCGACTGCGCTGGCGAGCGGCTGCCTTCCAGGTCCAGGCTGGCGGCGCGCAGGGCGCGCAACCGTTTGATCTCCGGGTCGTCCGGGCGCGTCCCTAGGTCCTGGGCCGCCTGGATCGCCGCGTCAACGGCCTGCCTGGCCAGGGGCTGCTCCCCGGTCATCAGGTAGTAGCGCCCCAGGCGCACCTGCTCCTGAAACGCCCGGCTGCCGGGGTCCACCAAGGCGGACAGGGGGATGTGGGCCAGGCCGAGGAGCGTGGTCAGCAGCACGGCCGGGGCCAGGGCGCGCCTGGGCGGCAGGCGCAGCAGGGCGGGCAGCTCGGCCAGGGCCAGCCCGGCGAAGAGCAGCACCAGCGGCAGCAGCACGCAGCGGTAGCGCGGGATGACCAGGAAGAGCACCACGGACAGCGCGCCCCAGGCCAGGACAGCTGCGCAGGCCAGGGCCTCCGGCGACTGCCTTGCCCGGCGCAGCAGGCCCACCCCGGCCAGGGCGAAGCAGACGCCCAGGGGCAGGGCCAGCAGCGTCGGCACGGGCGAGAAGCGGCGGCAAAATTCCAGATCCACTGAGGTGTCCTGACCCTGGGCGTTGAGCAGAAGCAGGGCCTTTTTCCCCAGCAGGAGCGCGGCCTCGCCGGGGTGTTCGGCAAAGAACTGGAAGCCCTGGCCGTACCAGTAGGCGTCGGCCTCGGCCAGGCCCAGCGGGCGGCCAACGCGGCGGGAGGCCTCGGTCCTGGCCTGCAGGACGACCAGGTACGGCGTGTTGGTGAAACCGGGCAGGCTGTCGCTTACGCCGCTGGCGCCCTGGAAATTGCCGCTGTAAAAGGTGAAGCCGCCTTGGAACCCGAAGGGCGTGGGCCGGCCCTCAATGGCCAGGTTGTGGGCCATGAAGGGCAAGAGCGCGATGAGCATCCCGGCCAGGAAGCGCGCGGCCGCGCCCAGGCGCTGGCGGCGCGGGCTGGCGGCCCGGGGCAGGCACCAGACCAGGACCAAAAGCGGCCCGGCCGGGGCCAGGTTGGGCCGAAAGAGCGCGGCCAGGGCGAACATGACCCCGCCCAGGTACAGCGAAAGGCTTTTGCCACTGCCGCCGCTTCGAGCGTCGTCCGTGGAGCGGAACAGCAGGGTCATGGCCGCCAGCAGGCAGAAGATGGCCGGGCCTTCGGCCAGGGGCAGCAGGGCGTAGAACAAAAGCGGCCCGCACAGGGCGTAGAGCAGCCCGGCGATGAACCCGGCCCGGCGCTCCAGCCCCTCGGGCGCGGTCCGGGCGGCCAGCCCGGCCACGAGGACTGCCGAACCCGCGTCAAACAGGGCGTTCAGGAGGACCAGGGCCGGGATGTCCGGCCCGATGAGCGCCAGCACCGGGGCGATGAGCAGGGAATAGCCGGGGCTCATGACCATGGGCAGGGTGAAGAAGAAGGCCGTGTCCACGATCTTCTGGGCCATGAAGAGGTAGGCCGAGAGGTCCGGCACGTACTGCCCGGCCAGGGGCGTGGCGCGCACGAACCAGAAGTGGGCCAGCCGGGGCAGCAGGGCCACGGCGAAGATCACGAGCTGCCAGCGCCGCCGGAGAAATCCCTTGGCGTCGGCCGCATGGCTCCGGGCCTCCGGCACGCTAGCTCCAGATTCCGGGCAGGCCAAGACCGCAGGCCTTGCACGCCCCGTCCGCCAGCCCGGCGCTCTCCGCCTGGAAGCCCTCGCGGTTCAGCACCACGGCCTGGCAGGCCGGGCAGAGGGTGTCGCCGAAGCCCGGGCCGGAGGCGTTGCCGATGTATACATAGCGCAGGCCAGCGGCTTGCCCGGCCTTGCGCGCGGCGATGAGCGTCTCGTGCGGGGTCACGGGCCGGTCCGTGAGCTTGTAGTCCGGGTGGAAGCGCGAGAGGTGCCAGGGCGTGTCCGGCCCAAGCTCCGTGCCGATGAAGGCGGCCAGGTCCGCCAGCTCGGCCGGGGCGTCGTTCAGGCCGGGGATGAGCAGGGTGGTGACCTCGATCCACCAGCCGAGCCTGCGCATGTGCTTGAGGTTGGCCAGCACCGGCGCGAGCCGGGCCCCGCAACGCTCCTGGTAGAAGCCCTCGCTGAAGGCCTTCAGGTCGACGTTGGCGGCCTGGATGAGCCCCGCAGGGGACGGGCCCAGGGCGTCCAGGCAGTCCGGGCTCATGAAGCCGTTGGTCACCAGGATGTTCCTCAGGCCTTTGGCCTGCGCCAGGCGCGCCGTGTCCTCCACCAGCTCGAAGAAGATGGTGGGCTCGGAGTAGGTGTAGGAGATGCTCTTGCAGCCGCTGTCCAGGGCTGCGGCCACCAGGTCGGCCGGGGCGGCCAGGTGCCCGGTGATGCCCCTGCCCAGGCGCGGCGGCTGCGAGAGCGAGGCGTTCTGGCAGAAGGTGCAGCTCATGTTGCAGCCCATGGTGCCGAGCGAGAAGGTGCGCGTGCCGGGCAGAAAATGGTACAGCGGCTTCTTCTCCACCGGGTCCACGTTGACTGCGGCGGGCAGGCCGTAGACCAGGGTGAAGAGGCTCCCGTCCCGGTTCTCGCGCACGCCGCACTTGCCGCGCGCACCGGGCTTGACGATGCAGAAGTGGCTGCACAGGCGGCACTGGGCGTCGTGATTCTTCAGCGGCGTCCAGAGCCGGGCCGGGTGGCTGTGTGCGACTGCCATGCGAACCTCCCCGCAGGGTTGCCTGCGTCAGCCGAAGTTCAGGATCACCGAGAAGGCCCCGAAGGAGACCCACACCGGTGCGCCCTCCTTGAGGCCCAGGCGGCGCGCGCTCTCGGCGGTGATGACGGCGGCCATGCGCGTGCCGTCGGCCAGTTCGGCCACCACCTCTGCGGCCACGGGCTCTGTCGGGTGGGCCAGCACCCGGCGCACCACGCCCGGATAGCGGTTGGCCGCGCTGGAGGCAGGCTCCTCGGCTCCGGCCGAGACCTGGACCCAGGGCGCCTTGATGTCCGCCGTGGCCAGCACCCCGGGCCGGATGCCCAGGCGCTCCACGCTGTCCTTGGTGACCACGCTGTAGACCTTGAACCCGCCCAGGCTGGTCAGCTCCACGCTGCTGACCACCGGCCCGATGACCACGCCGGTGATCTGCCCGGCGAAGCGGTTGCGCGCGCTGGTCTTGCGGCGCTCCTCGCGCCTCAGGTACTCCTCCACGATGAGCCCGGCCTCGTCCTCGGAGTAGTCGCAGAAGGCGGCGGTCAGGTTGGCCGAGGACTGGCCGAGCATGCGCTGGACCACGGGCAGGGGCACGTCCTGGCGCACCAGCTTGCGGGCCAGGGAGCGCCGGAGCACGCTGGGGCTGGCCAGTTCGCGGGGGATGCCCGCTTCCAGCGCGCGCTCGTAGAATTTGCGGCGCACGTGGCCCTGGTCCATCTCGAAGAGCCGGGACAGGTCGTCGCCCAGGCTGTCCAGCAGGGCCGGGTCGGCCAGGGCCACGCGCAGCTCCTCGGCCACGTCGCCCGGCAGGGGCACCTCGCGGTCCCCGCCGCCAGACCGGAACCGGACCAGGGACCGCGCGGGCTCAAGGTCCAGGTCGCGGCCGGGGTCCAGGGCCAGGACCTCGCCCAGGCGCGCCCCGGTGGAGCGCAACAGCAGAAAGATGAGCCAGAGCCGCTGGCGCGAGAGGCGGTCGGCCTGGCGGCGCGAGGCCGCAACCCAGCCCCGGAAGGCGCGCTCCAGGGCGGAGAGCTGTTCCGGCTCCAGGCCGCGCTGGTTTTGGGGCGCGGTCGCGCCGTGTCGTGCCGTCTTGGCCATGCCTTCCTCCCTTTGGTCTTGCGGCGCGTCTTCGACGCCTGTTTTCAGCCCCAGCATACGGCCAAACGCGGCTGCTGCCAAGGGGTGGCGGAAAATCTGCGGCGCAGGCAAAATAATTGATGACATTCCTGTTGACAGGCGCTATTTTTATCTCACGCAAATTGTTTATTTCGTGACAGCAAAACAGGCGGGAAGTTCGCCGGACCCGCCTCACAGGAGGCCGCCATGCTTTTCACGGTCGCAGGCATCGAGGTTCAGCCCTGGGTTCCGCCGCTGGTGTCGCTGGTCATCTCCTTCTTCACGTCCATGGGCGGGGTGTCCGGGGCCTTTCTGCTCCTGCCCTTCCAGATGAGCGTGCTCGGCTACGTCAACCCCTCGGTGAGCTCCACCAACCAGTTCTACAACATCGTGGCCATCCCCAGCGGCGTTTGGCGCTACATCAAGGAAGGCCGCATGGTCTGGCCGCTGACCTGGGTGGTCATCGTGGGCACGCTGCCCGGCGTGTTCATCGGGGCCATCGTGCGCGTGCAGTACCTGCCGGACGCCAAGAACTTCAAGCTCTTCGCCGCAATGGTGCTCCTGTACATCGGCGTGCGCATGGCCAGAGACCTGGTCAAGCAGCTGCGGGGCCCCAAGAACACGGGCGGGCTCACCTCGGCCCAGGCGGCGGAGAATCGCTTCCAGGAACAGGTGGCGCGCTTCCGGGAGAAGGCCAAGCAGAGCGAGGCCCATGGCGAGACCCTGGCCGCCGTGCGCGTGGTGCGCTTCACCACCACCCGCATCGCCTACGAGTTCTATGGCGAGACCTACGAGGTGCCGACCTTCGGCATCCTGTCCTTGAGCTTCATCGTGGGCATCGTCGGCGGGGTGTACGGCATCGGCGGCGGAGCCATCATCGCGCCCTTCTTCGTGTCCTTTTTCGGCCTGCCGGTGTACACCGTGGCCGGGGCGGCGCTCATGGGCACCTTCATCACCTCCATCGCCGGAGTGGCCTTTTACCAGGCCATCGCACCCTTCTATCCGACCATGTCCATCGCCCCGGACTGGCTGCTGGGCTTTTTGTTCGGCATCGGCGGCATGGCCGGCATGTACCTGGGCGCGCGCTGCCAGAAGCATGTGCCCGCGCGCTACATCAAGTGGATGCTCTCCACCCTCATCGTGTTCCTGGCCCTCAAGTACGTGCGCGACTTCTTCGTTTGAGCCCAGGCCCCGCACCGGGAGCCGCACGTTCCACAGCCTCCGCAACCTCCAGCGGGGGCTGTTCCTTTTTGCGCCCCCTGGGCCTTGAGCCCCGGCGCGGTCTGGGCTATGTGCCGGGGACGTTCCGGTTCTTGTCCGCTATTTTTGTCCGTACTCCCGGGGGGCCCGTGCGCCGACAGCTTCTTCTGCCGTTCTTCCTGCTGACGCTTTGCAGCGTGGCGCTTCCCTGGCTGTTGCCCCCTGGGCTTCATGCTCCGGCCCTGGCGGCCGCGGCGCGGGAGTCGGACCTTGCGCCCGTGGCCGCGCACAACGCCGCCGTTGTCCCCGGCGATCCGGCCTGGCCGCTGGCGCGCCAGGACTCCGGGCCGCTGGCCTTCACGGTCAGCCTGGACGCCCAGGCCGCGCCGCCGGTTCCGGCCATGTCACCAGACCAGGCCCAAGGCGGCGCCGGGGCCTTCCGCATCGACTTCACCCTGGCCGCCCAGGTCGACGCCTGCGCCTGCATCGGCACCAGCGTCCGGCAGAGCCACTACCGCTCGCGCGGCATCGAGTTCGCGGTGCGCGCCAGCCGCCCCGTGGCCGCGATCATCACCCTCACCACCTCCAGCCCCGATGACCGCAGGTCCCAGGACCGCTTCTTCGGAGTGTTCCACGTCGGCACGCAGTGGAAGGTGCTGCACCTGCCCTTCCGGCACCTGGCGGCGGACCCCGCCTGGCCCGCCGAGGCCCGGCGCGCCGGGCTGAACCCGGGCGACCTGGTGCTCCGGCCGGACAGCGTGGAGGCCCTCCGCATCGGCGTGGATGGACGGCGCACCGAGCCCGGGGCGGGCACGCTCTGGGTGGGCGCGGTGCGCTTCTTCCGCTAGCCCTGCCGCGACATCCTGCCGCGAACCGACCTAAGGACACACGAAAAGGGGCGCGCCCGGCGCGTTGCGCGGGTTAGCCGGTGATGCCGGAGTAGAGGATGCGCAGGCCGACGAAGACCAGGGCCAGGGCCAGGCTGCGGATGATGAGCGAGCCCCGGACGTGGTTGGAGAGGTGCGCCCCGACCTGGGCCCCGGCGAGCACGCCGAGGGCGAGATAGATGGTCCGGTGGATGCCGTGGATGAACTCCCCGCTGATGATGTGCATCGTTGTTCCGGCCAGGGCCATGACCGCCAGCACGAAATGCGAGGTGGCCGTGGCGATGTGGATGGGGAAGCCCAGCAGGTAGACCATGGCCGGGACGTGGACGATGCCGCCGCCTATGCCCAGGAAGCTGGAGAGGAACCCGACGAAGACGCTTATGATGGCCCCGGTGCGCATGGAGAAGGAGTACTCGTAGACCTCGCCGAAGGCGTCGACGAGGCGGCGCGTGGTCAGCCCCGGCGCGGGCCGCCCCGCAACGTGCCCTGGCGCGGGCTTGCGCAGGAGGAGGAAGACGGCCCCGGCCAGGAGCATGGCCCCGAAGATGAGGTCGAAGGTGCGGCGGGGCAAGAGCGAGGTGGTCAGCGCGCCGAGCACGGCGCCGGGGATGGAGGCCAGGGCGAAGACCGCGCCGGTCTTGAAGTCCACCCGGCGCATCACGGTGTAGGCTTCCGTGCCGGAGGCCGCGTTGACGAAGACCACCGCCAGCGAGATGCTCGTCAGCAGGGCCGGGCTGTCGTGGGGGAAGAGCAGAAGCAGGATGGGCATGAGCACGAAGCCGCCGCCGGCGCCGATGAGGGTGCCGTAAGCGCCCGTGGCGAAGCCCAGGGCAAGGAACCCGGCGGCATGCTGCAGGTCGGGTGCGAACATGGCTGGCGCCTCCCTGGTATGGTTCCGCAGCCGCCTGGCCAAAGCCCGGTGCTAGTGGTCGGGCATGCGCCCGATGGCTTCCTCGGCGTGGGCGTGCTCCAGGGGCTTGGAGAAGAAGAAGCCCTGCACGCACTCGCAGCCGAGCTTGTGCAGCATTACGGCCTGCCCGTTCTCCTCCACGCCCTCGGCCACCACGTTGAGGCCCAGGCTGTGGGCCAGGGCCACGATGGCGCGCACGATCTCGTGGTTTTCCGGGTCCAGGCCCAGGCGGCTGACGAAGCTGCGGTCCACCTTCAGCGTGTCCACCGGGAAGCGCTGCAGGTAGGACAGCGACGAGTAGCCGGTGCCGAAGTCGTCGATGCTGATCTGCACGCCCAGGTCCTTCAGCCTGTGGAGCATGACCAGGGCGCTCTCGGCGTTGACCATGATGTTCGACTCGGTGATCTCAAGCTTGAGCCTGTCGGCCGGCAGTCCCGTGGACTCCAGGATGCCCGCCACCTGCTCCACGAGCGAGAACTGCATGAACTGCTTGTTGGACAGGTTCACGGCCATGGTCAGCCTGCGCGCGGAGGGGTCGCTCTCGCGCCAGGCGGCCAGGTCCTGGCAGGCGCGCTCCAGCACGTGCCGCCCCAGGTCGAGGATGATGCCCGTCTCCTCGGCCAGGGTGATGAAGGAGCCCGGCCCCACCAGCCCGCGTTCGGGGTGCTGCCAGCGCACCAGCGCCTCGAAGCCGACCATGTCCGAGCTCGCGAGGTCCCAGATGGGCTGGTAGTGCACCACGAACTCGTTGTGCTCCAGGGCCTGGCGCATCTCCTGCTCCAGGGTCATGCGCTCCTGGGCGTGCTCCAGCATGCGCGGGGTGAAGACCTTGAACCGGCCCCGGCCGCTGGCCTTGACCACGTGCAGGGCGATGGCCGTGCTCTGGAGGAGGTCCTCGGCGCGCTCGAAGGTGTTGGGCGAGAGCACGATGCCGAAGCTGGCCGAGGTCTGCACCTCGCGCCCCTCGATCTCGATGGGCTCCATGATGGCCTGGCGCAGGCGCTTGATGATGCGGATGGCCTCGCCCGGGGTGGCCAGCTCCTCCAGCAGCAGGATGAACTCGTTGCCGCCGAAGCGGGCCACGGTGTCCAGGCCGCGCAGGGTGTTCACGATGCGCCGGGCCACGGCCTCCAGGACCTTGTCGCCGAAGGCGTGGCCGAGGCTGTCGTTGATGACCTTGAAGCGGTCCAGGTCCATGGCCACCACGGCGTAGAAGATGTCGTCGCGCCGCTTGAAGCGCTCCAGGGCCTGCTGGATGCGGTCCACGGCCAGGGAGCGGTTGGCCAGGCCGGTCAGGTGGTCGTAGAGGGCCTGGTGCCGCAGCTTCTGCTCGAACTCCACGCGCTCGGCCTCGCGCACGTCCATCGCCAGGGCCATGTTGTCGAAGGCCTCGGCCAGCAGGCCGAGCTCGCCCTCCTGGTGGCCCAGGCCGCTGCGCGCGGAGAGGTCGCCCTGGCCCAGACGCTTGGCCGTGTTCATGAGCCGGTGCATGCGGCGCATGATGATGAAGTGTCCGAGCACCCAGGCCAGCATCGCGGTCAGCAGGCCCACAGCGCCGGTGAGGGCGATGTTGCGCAGCTGGATGCCGCGCGCCTCGCCCAGCGCCTCGTCTTCCGGGATGCCCACGCGGGCCAGCAAGAACGAGGAGTCGTCCTTGTGCCGCCGCAGGCGCTTCATGGCGTAGAGCCTGCGCACCCCGTCGGAGCCCTCGGCCACGGTGAGGCCCTCCTCGCCCAGGCTGGTCAGCTTCTCCCAGAGGCCGATGGGCTCCTGCTGGCCCGTCCACCTGGTCGGGTCGGGGTAGCGGAACAGGCGCACCCCGCGCGAGTCGGACAGGGACATGGCCGAGCCTGCGGGCAGACCTGCGGCGTCGAAGGCCTGGGACAGGGTGGAGAGGTTGAAGGTGGCCCCGAGCACGCCCACCAGCGCGCCATTCTCTCCGAACACGGGGTGTGCGAAGTGCAGCACCGGGAGCTTGGCCGTGTAGCTGATGGCGTACTCGCCGACAGAGAATTCGCGCGTGCGCAGGACGTCCTTGAAATACTTGCGCTTGGACACGTCCACCACCCCGCTGAAGGGGGTGGACAGGGCGAACACGCGGGCGTTCAGGTCGATGAGGGAGAGGTTGGCGTAGCGGGGATGCAGCTTATGCAGCTTGGTCAAGAGCAGGGTCGAGCCCTTTTGGTCCATGTGCTTGATGGTCGGCACATTGGAGAGGGTGGTCAGGAGCACGCGGGCGTTCTCCTCCACCTGTTCCAGGTCGTCGGCCATGCCCTGGACCAGCCGCTTGGTGGCTTCCTGGGTTTTCTCCACCGCCGCATGCTGCAGTTCCTGGCCGCTCCACCAGACAAGGGCCAGGGCCGGGATGGTGGCGGCGAGCACAAGCAGGAGCAGGTGCGTGCGGATAGACCAGGAGAAAAAAGATTTCATGCGCTCCTTGTGTGCGTCCGCCGGGGTCGAGGGAGGCCCCTGTGGAAAGCACTGCGCCGGTCCATGAAAAAGTCCCAACGCCATGAAAATTTTCCTCCTCTTATCGCTTCTTTGCCCGTGGGTCTAGCCTGTGGCGGGGACTTTCAGGTGGGTTGCAGTACGTAAATTACGATGGCGCCGAAGAATTGGACCAGCCGGAGCCTGCGGGCCGGGCGGCTTCGGATTGAAAAAACAGCAGGCCCTGGCCGCGCGCTCCACAGGGGCAATGCGCCTCAAGAGTTTCCAGGCAGGACCTGGCCGCCGCCTGCTGCGGCAAGGCGGCCGGAAGGCTTTGGACGTGCGGCCGGAAGGCCCGGATCGCAGCCCTTTCCGGGGCGCGCGCGGCAGCGGCTCCGGCCGCCTGGAAGGCGCAAAAGACAGCCGCGAGGGGTGGCAGGGGGCTTGCCCAACGTCGG
>Ga0209373_10004075_pt1 | contig 12886 bp, 7 predicted proteins | sample Higcelweek5metaG_FD_187173 | JGI IMG/M metagenome (GOLD analysis project Ga0209373, IMG submission 187173) | Freshwater pond sediment microbial communities from the University of Edinburgh, under environmental carbon perturbations - High... | ecosystem: Environmental > Aquatic > Freshwater >... | reverse complement strand
TGTGAAGCGCTAGTTCCTGAACATGTTTCTCAGGTTATTCATTATTTAAAGGCAACCGGGTATTCACTTGGATTATTAATCAACTTCGGAGTCCCCAGTCTGCAATACAAAAGGATTATTTTGTGAAAATTTGTGTAATAATTTGTGCCAATTTGTGGATAAATAAAGTGTCAATTTTTGGATAAATAATAAAACTTAACCCGTTGTTGCAATGGAACTAAATTCTAAGATATATGTTGCCGGGCACCGTGGCCTGGTGGGGTCTGCCATCTGGAAGTTGCTGACAGAGAAGGGTTATGTGAACCTGATCGGAAGAACCTCGGCTGAGCTGGACCTTAGAAATCAGGCAGCGGTTGAAGCGTTTTTCTCAGCCGAAAAGCCTGAATATGTGTTTCTTGCTGCTGCAAAGGTCGGTGGGATTATGGCCAACAGTACTTACCGGGCCGAGTTTATCTACGACAACCTGATGATCCAGAACAATGTCATTCATCAGGCCTATTTGCATCACGTGAAAAAGCTATTGTTTCTGGGCTCTACCTGCATTTATCCCAAAGAGGCTCCGCAACCGATGAAAGAGGAGTACCTGCTTACCGGGTTGCTGGAACCAACCAATGAACCTTATGCCATTGCCAAGATTGCCGGGATAAAAATGTGTGAAGCCTATAACCAGCAATACGGAACCGGTTTTATCAGTGTAATGCCCACCAATCTCTATGGGCCCAATGATAATTTCGAACTCGACAGGTCACATGTGCTCCCCGCGCTCCTTAGGAAAGTTCATCTGGGCAAGCTATTGGAACAGAATAATATAGCTGAATTAGCATTAGATCTCAATATCAGTCAGGAAGCAGCTATTTTAGAAACTCTAAAGAAGCACGGAATTTCAAAGCTGGGAGACACCACAACAGTAGAAATCTGGGGAACCGGAACGCCGATGCGGGAATTCATGTGGAGCGAAGACATGGCCGACGCCTGCATATACTTAATGCAAAAACCTGAGAATAATAAAGTCACCCCCTCACAGGCGCTGTTCTCTGTCACCCCTGCGAAAGCAGGGGCTGTCATCCCCGCGAAAGCGGGGACCTCGTCCCTCACCACCGCCACTTCCGGCGGCTCCTCTTTTGTCAACCTCGGCACCGGCACGGAAATCAGCATTAAGGACCTGGCCTATCTGATCAAAGGCGTAGTAGGCTACCAGGGAGATTTTGTGTTCAATGCCTCGAAACCCGATGGAACCCTTCGAAAGGTTGCCGATGTTACCCGTTTGCATGAGCTTGGTTGGCAACACAAAGTGGTGCTTGAAGAAGGGGTACACCGCTTGTATAAGTGGTATTTATCCACAGGGTATTTATCCACAAATTTGCACAAATGATTATCCACAAATTTTCACAAATGATGTTTTACAAATACACCGATTTCACTAAGAATTTTCGTGTAATTTGTGTAAATGTTTAATTTTCTTGTTTGTGTAAATTTGTGGATTAGATTTCAATTTTATGAAGAAGGTTTTTGTTTCAGGGTGTTACGATTTACTGCATAGCGGACACGTGGCGTTTTTTAAGGAGGCTGCGCAGTATGGCGATCTGTATGTGGGAATAGGATCGGATGCAACGATCAGGGAACTGAAGGGCCGTGATACCGTAAACAGTCAAGATGAACGTCTGTACATGGTGAAATCCGTGCGATACGTGACCGGTGCCTGGATTAACCGGGGATCGGGGATCATGGATTTTGAGGAAGACCTCCGACAATTTAAACCTGATATTTTTTTAGTCAACGAGGATGGCAACTCTCCTGCAAAAGTCAACCTGTGCAATGAACTGGGAATCGAGTATGTTGTGTTGGAACGTATTCCGGAATCCGGACTGCCGGCACGTTCCACCACCAACCTGAGGCAGTCAGGTTCCTGCCATTTGCCCTACCGGCTCGACCTGGCCGGAACCTGGATCGATCAGCCTTACGTGAATAAATTCGGTCCGGGCTGGGCCATCACCATATCTCTTGAACCGATCATCGATTACAATGAACGGAGCGGCATGTCGACCAGCACACGCAATGCTGCCCGAAAGCTTTGGCCCAATCAGCTGCCCCCTGAAAAACCGGAAAAGCTTGCCGAGATCCTGTTCCGATACGAAAATGAACCCGGTCGCACCGAAATTTCCGGAGCACAGGATTCTCTGGGCATCTGCATGCCGGGATTGTGTCGTCACTATTACGATACCGGTTACTGGCCAAAGAAAATTGAATCGTGCCATGATGAAAAAGTTTTGACCTGGCTGGAGGATCATATTTTCATGGTTCTGCTTTGGCCAAGGCCGGCCGGCTTCAATCCGGTACCCGGTGCCCAGCTGAATACAGAGAACGTCACGGCTCTAACAACCGCTGCTGAAAACTGCTGGCCCGCCATCCTCGACCGAAATCTGGAAGAATTTTCCAAATATTACAAAGACTCATTTGATGCCCAGCTTAAGCTGTTTCCCGCGATGTTCAACCCTGAAATCGGCAAGGTAATCGACACTTACCGCAAGAATGCTCTGGCCTGGAAAATGGCTGGTGCGGGTGGGGGAGGATACCTGGCACTGGTCGCCGAAAAGCAGATTCCCGGTACCATGAAAATTAAAATCCGAAGGCCAGGACTTATGTAAGGACGGTTGTCAAAAGTCGAAATACTTGTTCCTGATCGAATTCCTGACCCCAAATGTCACCCATAAACTGTGACTATCCGAATCATCAGTTACCTGATGCCGGTCGGTCAGACTGACAAAAACATTCAACAATGAAGAGGGATTCAATAGATAAGAACAGGTTATTGTTTTGTATGTCAATCTGTTGTCATATCCCTGACCGATATAATTTCCATACTGGCTGGCCGGGCTATCATACGACAGAAAGATATCATGACCATAGTTTAGCCCATCTATGTTAGAACCAAACCGGGCCCAGCTGTATCTTGCTTCAGTAATCAACCGGCCCCAATGGAATCTGGCAAAACTGACCGACTCATAGAAATTGCCTCCAAGCGGGTGGGCCAGAGGCTGACCCAGGTGTCCGTAATTCTGCTTGGATGTCCAGTGCGCATAAGTGAATGGCCGCGCAAAATTGAACTCCGATTGAAGAAAAATACCGCGTTTCTCCTGAATCCCACCATCCGTCGGGTTGCTCAGATTACCAATCGGGATAAAGGTTTTAGCGCCAATCTGGCCGGCATATTTGTTAGCCCAAAACCCATTTCCGGCTTTCATTTCGCTCACATTGAACTCATCGATCAGGAACTGTCCGTATAGCGATGTTCCCTGATCAAACCGATAGTTGAGATTCATTCCCATCAGTGCATTGTCGGGTGAACCGAGCGACCACTCAACCGGGCGCAGGAATATAACTGGATTCAGGTAAGCAAATTCAAATCCCCGGGAATGCGTACTATCGCGCCCCTGCCATATAATCGCCTCAAATAATGACACTTCCAGTCTTTTTGTCACAGAATATGACAGATAGTGAAAAACGCCGTATTTCTTTTGATAGGCGCCTTTCAGACCATCATGATAGTTATTGTCCTGAAACTCAGCCCACAGGTTAGTGTAATGAAAGCGCCAAATTCGGGTATCGATCCTGAAATAGGGATAGTTACGGGCATTATCTGACAAAAGCATAGAACGATAACCATTACCGAGAAAGTTCTTTCCCGTACCCAATTCAAAAGTAAAATACTTGTTGGCATTGAACCGGGCCCATCCGGTGGCATATCCATGGTCCCATATTCCATCGGGTTTCAATATAAACCCCTGACCGGGCATACCACCGGACATCGATGACAAAGAATCAAGAAAGCGAGGAGCACGGGTCTGGGCTTCAAAATAATTCGAGTAAAACTCAAAAGAGCGGGTTGCTTTGTTTGAGGAGTTGCCTTCCATATCGTAGTCTTCCCCTTGCTTTCCCAGTAAAACTCTCCCATAAGCCTGTACTCCCCGGGTATTCACCCAGGTATTTTGGCCGGCTTCGGTTTCCCGGCCCAGCTCAGCATCAAACAGCGGATCAGCCGTGATCAGATATCCGGGTCGCTCGATGATCACAAATTTCTCCTGGAAAACCTTTTTGCAGATCCACTTTGACCATTCCATATCGGACTTGATCACAGGAGCCGTTTGAATGTTCCGGGTGAAAGGATAGAGGTTTCTTACCGATTCATGATTCAAGGTATCGCTGCCGGCCTGTTCAAACACAAACAGGTTTTGGCCGTTTAGAGATCCAGAGAGAAGCAGAAATAAAATCAGCGAAAACCTGTTTTTCATGATGATCGGGGTATTCCGCTAAAATAAGCAATGTTGTAAAACCTTTTGATCAAAACTCCGTTATTTACAAGTGCACTTGTTATATTTGATTCACCAAACCGATTTGCCATGGCATCATTTTTCATCGAGTATCGAATAGTGCTCGGATTTATCTGTGGCTTACTGGTTTCCCTGATCACCATTCCTCCTTTAATACGGGTAGCAAAGGAAAAAAAGCTGGTGGCAGTTCCAAACGGAAGAACCAGCCATGACGGGGAAGTGCCTTCCCTGGGAGGAGTAGCCATATTTGCGGGTGTGGTGCTGGGTTCCTCCCTCTTTATCGATAATACTGGCTTCATTGGATATCGCTTTGTCTTTGCCTCGATGATCATCATATTTTTCATTGGACTGAAGGATGATCTTGTTGATATCGGTTGGATCAAGAAATTAAGCGCTGAGATCATAGCATCACTGCTCGTCATCGTATTTGCAGATATCCGGATCGGATCATTTTATGGAGTATTCGGAATCGGGACTCTGCCCGAATGGTTAAGCATTGCTTTTACAACATTTGTATTCATCGCCCTGATCAACTGCTTCAATCTGCTTGACGGGATTGATGGACTTGCAAGCGGGCTGGGGATAATCATTTCCCTCATTTTCGGGATATGGCTGTACCGGCTGGGGTACACTGATTTCACCGTACTCGCGTTTTCCCTTGCGGGTGGGCTCGCTTCGTTCTATATTTTCAATGTTTTCGGGAGTAGCCAAAAGTTATTCATGGGAGACACAGGCTCTCTGCTGCTTGGATTTTTGATGGCAGTACTGGCCTCCAAAGTGATGAACAACGAACTGCCTCCATCAGATCCGCTTTACATGAAATCGCTACCCACGGTGGTTATGGGAGCGATGATCATTCCCATTATCGATTCAATTCGTGTTTTTGCCTGGAGAATCGTACGAAGAAAAAATCCATTTGGTGCCGATAAAACACACCTTCATCACCGGTTGCTTGACCTGGGATTCAGTCATTTAACGGCATCTTTACTCGTTATTGCCCTTAATGTGGCATTTTTGGGACTCGCATTGATCATGCGGAACATGAACCCGACAATTTCAGTATTGATTTTGTTTGCAACGGCGCTAACGGCCTGCATGATACCATTCTGCTTTAAGCTCAGAACAAAAACAAATTCCAATCTCATGGCAGAGCCGTTGGAAAAATGAAAACGGTTAGAGCTATTCTTTAGTGAACCTCAATACTGGCGTGCCCCTTGTCGTGTTGACCGGATTGAGATATAATCTGATTGTATTGTATGTGAGGAAGTAATAAGGTTGTTTTTTAGATAAATTGCTGTTTTTAAGAAGTAACGAACTTAACCTTCGGGAACAGGGAAAGCTCACTTACGACGGATGGATGCAACTTTTTATGTAAACTTGTATGTAGATAAAGTCAAGACCCGTTATTCAATAAAACCTTACGTATGCAGACATTTAAATCAAAACAGACAATTGTTTGTCTGACAATCGTTTCTGTATTTCTTCTTTTTGGATCCTCTTACAATCATGCCCAGGGCAATAGTCGGAAAGATCAGATTATCGTTAACTACACGATTAAAAATCCTGATTATAAAACCATTGATCTCTATCAGGATAAGGTGGTTGAAAGGACACACAAGGTGATACCGACTATCCGGGATACTATTTTTACTGATACCATATTCACCACTAAACCTCTTTCCCTGAGTTTCTCAAGCAAAGAAAGTATTAAGTTCTATGGAGAACCGGGTGCAGTGATAAACATTCAACTTGATGCCGGTCTGAAATTAAAACAGCGGGTCAGGTTCTCAGGTGATCTTTCTGAAATGAATAATTACCTTCTGGACATTGAAGATTTGGAATCCAGCGTGGGTTGGTCCTCCACCTTTAACCAAGCAACGCCCGAAAGTTTTATGGTAAGATTGGACTCGGTCAATTCAGCTAAGATTTTACTTCTTGACAAATTCAGGAAGAAACGTCCTGAACATCCTTTTTGGAAAAAACAGGAAGCCATGATTAAAGCAAGTGCAATAGCACGAAGGACCTTCTTTGTCGAATATTTTTATATGAATCATCAAGGTTTAAAGCTTTCCGATGAATGGCGAAAAAGGATTCAACCAGATTTGACTTTTCTGTTTAGCCGGCCAGAACTACTCGATCAAGTTGAAGTGAGAAGCACCCTTGATAACTTGGTTTTCGATAAATCACTCCTGTTGTCCAATAAGTGGTGGACAGAAAATAAAGACCGGGCAAACGAGCCAGGTTTTATACGGCCATATGTATACGAGTTTGGTTTTCATTACGTTATGGATAGTATTAACAATGTTGGTATCAAAAATTTTCTGTTTTATGATTTGGTTGAAAGGGGTTTTTATAAGGGGGAACTTAAACCGATAGCTAAGTTGCTTCGTTTGTTTTATGATAACTGCACTGATGAGGGTTATATAGAGCTCGTGAAGAAATTAGAGTCTTCCTATAAACCGATTCAGCCAGGTGAATTAGCCCCGGAAATTATAGGCTATGATGTAAATGGGAAGAAACACTCTTTGTCTGATTTTAAAGGAAAGCTAGTTTATATCGATGTTTGGGCGACTTGGTGTGGGCCTTGCATCGGTGGGTTTCCAAGTTTTAGGAAACTGGTTGAAGCCTATAAGAATCAAAACATCGTCTTTATTCAATATTCTGTTGATGAAGAGGAATCAAGCTGGCAAAGCTTCCTCAGAAAAAATGATTGGATGGGTCCCCTCTGCCTTCAGCTTACTAAAGAAAGTGCACCAGGCACTAAAATTATGGCTGACTATAAATTCAGTGGAATCCCACGGTACATGCTTTTCGATGCTGAAGGAAGGATTATCAATCCCTCAATTGAGAGTTCTGATTTTGTTATGATATCCAAAATTCTGGACAAATATCTTAAGAAGGATAAATAGCGTATTCGTTCTATACTGATCACCCCCTGCTGATCCGGTAATTTGAAGGGCTTCACAATAAAGGTTTTAACGTTATTGGAGTAGGAAAACTTTTGAGTGATGACAGGAACCGGCGATATTACCATGAAGGATGGTAAACGCATGTACGAACGCTATAGCACCGAAGATGGCACCAACAGTACCAAGATTGCGCGAGCAGTTACCAGGAAAACAAATACCTGCATTAGAAAAACATAAATGAATAAATATCTTCGGTCAGTCTAACCTCAAATGAACAAGATGAAAATCCGATATACACCGATTGGCCTTTTCCTGTATCTGACATTGCTTTCGTCGTGCAAAACCAATCCTGCCGGATACGGAGTTATTGAGAACATCCAAATAAATGAAAAGATAATACCGAAAATCCATTTGGAGCAGATAGCGGATTCGGCATCCACAATCAAATTATCCGAGATTTTTGGTGATTTCCGGATCATCCCGCTGGAAACCAGTAAGGAGTGCCTGATCTCTTATCCCTCAGGGCTCTGCCTGACCGGTCAATCGATCATAACCTGGACTCAGGTTGGAATGGGGCCATGCCGTGTATTGGAGTTTGACCTTAATGGGAAATTTATCAGGGAAATTGGTAGAGGAGGCAAGGGGCCTGGTGAGCACGTAGGTTATTGTGTAGAAGAGATGAGCTGGTTCCCCGACAAGGAGGAGATACTGGTCTCTTTCTGTGGGATGGGGGATGAGAACCAACTGTTCGATAAAGACGGCAGTTTTTTGAGGACGATAAATGTTCCTGTTGAACTGACGCAGGGAATCAAGCGATTTAACGACACCTTATGGATGACTCCGGGGTCAATAGCAGGGACAACCCAGTATCGGAGGGATTCAATCCGGCTGATCCAGTATACTGCGGAAGGGAAAGAAATTAAAGTCTGGCCTCGCATCGTTTATCCACCTTCCAATCAAACAGGTTATTCACCAAACAGCTTGAGAAACTCTCTCTATCAACATAAAGGTCACTGGCAGATTTACTCCCCAGGGGATGACACCCTCTACAGGATTTTTTTGGATCGGCTTGATCCCATTGCTATATTAGATCCGGGCCCCAAAGGACAACGATATAACGAATTTGTAGACCCCTCCCGGGTTGTTGGCACCCACCTGTTTAAGGTCGTAAAAGAAACGGATGCCAGGTGGTTCATTGAAAAATGGACCATCGCCCAAGCCGACTTGCATGGGTCCGGCAACAGTTGGAGTGGCAGTTTTAACACGAACGAATTCTTTCTGACGATAGATAAAAAATCCGGCGAAGGAAGGAACGTCCGGTTTACAGACGATTTCCTGGGAATACTGCCAGAATCATCATCCCGACTGCCGGTTCAATGGACCGGGCAAGGTGAGCCATTCCTCAGTTTTATTGCAGTGGAACTAAAAGTATCAATCAGGAAAACCCTGCTGAAAGAGGATCTGGATCCGGAAATTCGCAGCCGTCTGGAACAGCTCGATAAACAGGTGACTGACGATAGTAACCCGGTGATTATTACGATGCAGGTGATTAAATGAAAAAAGCCGGACTCTCATCCGGCTTCTCTTGTGATCCAGCTGGGGCTCGAACCCAGGACCCCATCCTTAAAAGGGATGTGCTCTACCAGCTGAGCTACTGAATCAATACCTTCAAAAAACGTGCGGCAAAGATAGAGTTTTCAATCCAAACTTCCAAAACATTTTTACTGCCTTTTTGTCAAAAAAAAACCCTCGTGTAATGGATTGTTACAGAGGGTTGTTTGATCCTGTGATTCAGCAGGGACTCGAACCCTGGACCTCATCCTTAAGAGGGACGAGCTCTACCAACTGAGCTACTGAACCATCATTTAATCAAACGTGCAACAAAAGTAGAGCTTTGCTTCCAAATTTCCAAAACAATTTTTATCAATCGCCCTAAAATGGCAAGACCCTCTTTGGGAGAGGGCCTTGCTGAAACCTAAACCTAAAACTAAACCTATGAAAAAAACTTCAGACAATTGGGGTTGTCTGATTAACAATCTTGTCCCCAAGATTTGTTACAAAGAAAACATACAAATAACATACCAATTTGTTCAATCTTGGAATGATCTGACCCGCTTACCAAAAAAAAGTAGCTTATTTTGACAAATGAGTATTTTTGATCGTTATCTCATCCTTTTTCTTGTCATATCCGATGGTGAAAATGTCACCTTCACTAGTCTGTGAATCGATAATCTTTTCTGCCAATGGATCTTCAAGGTATTTCTGGATAGATCTTTTGAGCGGACGGGCTCCGAATTTCTCATCATATCCCTTCTCTGCAAGGAAATCCTTGGCAGCCGTCGAGATTTTACATTGCATACCTAACCTCTTCATACGATCGAATAGCCCTTGTAGCTCAATGTCAATGATTTGATGCAGATTGTCCTTGGTCAGGTTATTGAAAATGACCACATCATCGATCCGGTTCAAAAATTCCGGAGCAAACGCCTTATTTAACGCCTTTTGAATGACATCCTTCTGGTAATCGCCCTGACCTTCTTCCTGGGGCCTTATGTTGAAACCCATGCTCTGTCCGAAGTCCTTGAGCTGACGGGTTCCGATGTTTGACGTCATGATGATGATGGTATTCTTGAAATCGACACGCCTGCCTAAACTATCGGTCAGCTGTCCGTCGTCGAGAACCTGCAGCAGGATATTGAAAATATCGGGATGGGCTTTCTCAATCTCATCCAGTAAAACAACAGAGTAGGGACGTCGTCTGACCTTTTCTGTCAGTTGTCCTCCTTCTTCGTAACCCACATATCCGGGAGGAGCTCCCACTAATCTCGAAACAGAGAATTTTTCCATATACTCGCTCATGTCAACCCGGATCAACGCCTCATTCGAATCGAACAGTGTTGATGCCAGAACTTTGGCAAGCTGAGTTTTTCCAACGCCCGTAGGTCCCAGGAATACAAAACTCCCGATGGGCTTATTGGGATCTTTCAATCCGGCGCGGTTCCGCTGAATGGATTTTACGATTTTATGGATAGCCTCATCCTGACCGATCACTTTCTGCTGAAGCTCCTGCTGTAAATTCATCAATCTGGCACCCTCAGCCTGAGCGATTCTCTGAACCGGAACACCGGTCATCATCGCCACCACTTCTTCAACATCCGATTCATCCACCGTTTGTCGATTTTCCATTAATTGCTTCTCCCACAGGTCTTTCTCCCGTTCGAGCTCAACAATAAGCTGTTTTTCACGATCCCGGTGCCGCGCGGCTTTTTCAAAATCCTGACTTTTCACTGCCTCGATTTTGATCTTACGGGTCTCCTCGATCTCGCCCTCGAGTTTAATAATCCGATCGGGCACTGAAATGTTGGAAATGTGCACCCTTGAACCGGTTTCGTCCAAGGCATCAATTGCCTTATCCGGAAGATGCCTGTCGCTGATATATCTTTCGGTGAGATATACACACGCCTTAAGGGCCTTGTCAGTATACAGGACGTGATGATGATCCTCGTACCTGGCTTTAATATTATGTAGAATCTGTACCGTTTCCTCAGGGGTGGTAGCCTCAACCAGCACTTTCTGGAACCTTCTTTCGAGTGCACCATCCTTTTCGATGTGCTGACGGTATTCATCCAGCGTGGTTGCACCGATACACTGGATTTCACCACGGGCAAGAGCAGGTTTCAGCATGTTTGCAGCATCCAGTGAACCGGTGGCGCCGCCTGCACCGACAATCGTATGAATCTCATCGATAAACAGGATGACATTGCTGGATTTGGCAAGTTCGTTGAGTATCGCTTTCATCCTTTCTTCAAACTGTCCGCGGTATTTGGTACCTGCAACAATCGAAGCCATATCAAGAGCGACAACACGTTTTCCAAAAAGAACACGCGAAACCTTTCTTTCTACAATCCTTAGGGCCAGACCTTCGGCGATAGCCGATTTCCCAACGCCAGGCTCCCCGATCAATACGGGATTGTTCTTCTTTCGCCGGCTTAAAATCTGGGCGATTCGCTGAATTTCATTTTCACGACCAATGATAGGATCCAACCGTCCCTCCTCGGCTGCACGGGTGATATCGATACCAAAATTATCGAGCACCGGAGTGTCAGAGGTCGGTTTTGAAGACCTTGCCTGTCCTTTTACCGGTTCTGCAGGTCCCTCCGATTCATCATCCTCATCATGATAATCCGCTTTGTCGCTGGGAAGATCTTCTTGTTGCAGCTGCTGTTTTACAACATTATAATTAATGCTCATCTCTTCCAGTATTTGCGTTACCATACATGTATCATCCTTCAATATCGCCAGTAGTAGATGAACCGTGCTAACCTTCTGAGGTTCATCATCGCGGGCCTCAAAATAGGCAAGTTTCAGGATTCTCTCGGCTGGCTTCAGCAGAGGCAAATCCTTTATTTTAAGATCCTTATCCGGATCGTTCACCCGAATTCGCTGCTCGATCATCTTTTTTATTTTAGGAAGATCAGCACCCAGATTAACCAGCACATCTATTGCATCGCTTTCCCCTTCGCGGAGAATGCCTAAAAAGAAATGCTCAGGCCCAATCTGCTCGTTACCCAAACGAATTGCTTCTTCCTGACTGAATACCAGTACGTCATGTATCTGTTTTGGGAAATTTGGATCCATATAATTGTTGTTTTACCGTTAGCACCTGCCATAATTTGACTGCCATTCTGTCAACCAGAACTTCCTCGTTTTTCACAAATCAAAGCTTAATCACTTATGATCAGGCGCTTTCATAAAAAAATAAATTTAGTAAAATATCTGGCTACCTAAAAACAAATACTGCGCCATTTTTCAACAACGCAAACAATGGAAATATATGCATTTTACATACTTCGGAGTCGATTTTTTTGGTACTTTTGTGCTACTTTGTTATTTTGAATTTATTAGTGTATATTGTTTATTATTAGTGACTTATGGTAACAGGCGAAAAAATTGTCCGAATCAATATCGATGAGGAGATGAGATCTTCTTATATCGATTATTCGATGTCGGTTATAGTTGCCCGGGCATTGCCCGATGTCCGGGATGGTTTGAAACCCGTACACCGCAGGGTGCTCTTTGGTATGAATGAGTTGGGCGTAGGCGCCAACCGCCCTTATAAGAAATCAGCCCGTATCGTCGGTGAAGTATTGGGTAAGTTCCATCCTCACGGAGATAGCAGCGTATATGGGGCCATGGTTCGCCTGGCCCAGAGTTGGTCAATGCGGTATCCCTTGGTCGAAGGCCAGGGAAACTTCGGATCAGTCGACGGCGACAGTCCGGCTGCCATGAGGTACACAGAAGCCAGACTGCAGAAAATGGCAGAAGATATTATGGCTGATCTGGAAAAAGATACAGTCGATATGAACCTGAACTTCGATGATACCCTCGAGGAACCATCGGTGATGCCAACCCGGATTCCAAACCTGCTGATCAACGGATCTTCGGGTATTGCTGTGGGTATGGCAACCAACATGGCTCCTCATAACCTTTCAGAATCAATCAATGCGATAATTGCGGTTATCGACGATCCTGAGATCACCATCGAAGGATTGATGAAATACATCAAAGCTCCTGATTTCCCCACCGGAGGTATCATTTATGGATATCAGGGTGTAAAGGAAGCATTTGAGACGGGTAGGGGCAGGATCG
>Ga0209373_10004073_pt1 | contig 12892 bp, 11 predicted proteins | sample Higcelweek5metaG_FD_187173 | JGI IMG/M metagenome (GOLD analysis project Ga0209373, IMG submission 187173) | Freshwater pond sediment microbial communities from the University of Edinburgh, under environmental carbon perturbations - High... | ecosystem: Environmental > Aquatic > Freshwater >... | reverse complement strand
GTATCAATGTAGAGATAATCTCCCTCCTGATAGAGAAGATCGTGCGAAGCAGGTCGGGAAGACGCAGTCTCGGCACCTTTGCCGGCGTACGTCTTGCGCTTGGCCTCGAGGAGAAAGCGGACAAAGACATCCGAAAAATCGACATCAGACGTCACAGGTTGCCGGGTACAGGGATCTTCCTTAACCAAATAATCCACCGTCACGAGTAAGATCTCGCTCAGAAGAATGAGGTTTGAGATGTCCGGGAAACCTTGTCCGGCCTCCCACTTTGCCACAGCCTGGCGGGAGATATTCAGGCGTTCGGCGAGCGTTTCCTGTGTCATTCCCTTGCTGCGCCGAAGAAAAGCGAGTTTCTCACAGAATTGCATATCACAAGCACCTCCTTAGCTTCTATTGGGATGATATCACGTAGGCACAGCGAAGAAACATCATCCTCTCGTTTCGTTTTCGCAACACGGCGTTGCGTTCCAATACAAGATCGTGTGACAGCAAAAAGCCCGCCGTCGATCATCGACAGGCGGGCTAATTCTTTGGCGGAGACGGTGGGATTCGAACCCACGTGCCCTTGCGGACAACTCGATTTCGAGTCGAGCTCGTTATGACCACTTCGATACGTCTCCGTGACGTCATTCGATTATGGATGTTTTGGGAAAAAAAGTCAATACAAATGCGTTTTGGCGACACCGGTTTTTTCGCACGCGAGAAACAAATGCGAAACGTTTCGCAAAAAGTCCGGCACACACTTGCGGGCTGAGAATTTTTGTTGCTCATTTTCATGAAACGCGATAAGATTATTCTACGAAGAAATGAAGCAGAGGAATAGATAGACGGCATGACGGAAGAACTTAAGGATATCGTGTATAGCGATTTGTACCGGTTTACCGGTAATAAGCGTCGCCTGTCGAAAGTCTATCTGACTTTCATTCAGGAGTGGTTTTCGAGTCCGGAATTTAAATTCCTAAATTCGTTTCGCCGCACGCAATACTATTATCTTGCGAAGGGGAAGGGTCAGAAGGGGATTAGGAACTTCAAGAATCGATTTCTCTTTCACTTTTACAATATCAGTCTGAATCACTATACGACCAAGTACCAGTTCCAGATTCCTTTCGAGACAAGAATCGGTAAGGGTTTATATATCGCGCACTTCGGTCGCATTATTATTCATCCGAAGTCCGTCATCGGTCACAACGTAAATATTTCCACGGGTGTCGTTATCGGCACACAGTTCCGCGGCCCCCGTAAGGGCTCGCCCAATATTGGCAACTACGTCTGGATCGGCGCCAACGCGGTAATCGTGGGGAACATACGCGTCGGCAACAATGTCTTGATCGCACCGGGAGCCTATATCAACTTTGATGTTCCGGATAACTCGATTGTAATCGGGAACCCGGGATTGATTCGCCGTTCACCGGGAGCGACGCTCGGATATATTAATAACACGATTCTATTTGACGAATACAATGTACGATCCGGAGAACCGACGCAATGATAGAAGACGTACGTGAGATCAGATTACCGGTATCCTTTTTTAGCGAGAATCGACAGAAGCTTTTCGGGTGCTTACCGGATAAGGTTCTTGTTGTTCTGTACGCAGGACGCGCGACGGTCATGTCTTCCGATACGGAGTACCCGTTTTTCGCGAATCGTAATTTCTTCTATTTCTCAGGGATCGAGCAAGAGGAGTCGATTCTTCTCCTGTATCGCGACGGGAAATCGATCCGCGAAGCACTTTTTGTTCAGACACAGGATCCGCTTAAGGAGCGCTGGACCGGTAAACGCCTTACGCATGATGAAGTCGTCACCGCTTCCGGCATTCAAGAGGTGCATTTTCTCCCGACCTTTGAGGACTATATGAAGCCGTATCTGGCGGATCGCAACCTTCCGGTTGCCCTGGAAGAAGGAATGCGGTCGGGACCGGCTAAGGACTTCGAGAAATTGATACGTTCGCTCGATGATGAACGGGAGATGATTTCGCTTGAGACGATTTGTGCGCGCATTCGTATGGTGAAGGAACCTTGCGAACTCGATATGATACGTGAGGCGATCCGGCTGACATATGAAGCGACACAGGAAGCGTGCGCGCGGATTCGTCCGGGCGTGACAGAACTGGACCTGACAAGCGCATTTGATTACGCTCTGGCCAGGCGTGGCTGCAGGGTCTCGGCATTTCCTCCGATCTTTGCCGCGGCGAAGAACGCTTTGTGCCTCCACCATATGAATCCGATCGGTATCGCAAACGCCGGAGACCTGATCCAGATGGACGTCGGCGGAAGAGTTGCCGGCTTGTGCGCCGATATATCCCGGGTGTTTCCCGCGTCAGGGAGATTCGACGAGCGACAGCTCGCGTTGTATGCGGCTGTTCGCGCTCTTCAGGAGGCGGCTTTCCGGGCGATCCGACCGGGCGTTCTCCTAGCCGAAATCAATGAAGCAACGAAGAAGGTAGCACGTGAGCAACTGATTCAACTCGGTTTGCTAGAGACCGGTACGGACACGCACAAGGATGTAACGAATTATTACTGGCACAATGTCTCCCATCATATGGGTCATGATGTTCACGACGTTTGTCTTCGCGATCTGCCACTCGAGGCCGGCATGGTGATCACCGTTGAACCGGGTCTATATGTCGAGGAATGGATGACCGGATTCCGGATCGAGGACGATGTTGTTGTGACGCAGACCGGGTGTGAATTACTCTCCGACTTTTTCCCTCGTGAAGCACATGAGATGTGCGCCATGACCGGATATGCGGAGGGAGGCGAATAATCTTGCCATCTTCCAATGTTTGGTTGATCGTCTTGATCGTTATTTTATCCCTACTCGTACTGGCACTGATTCTCATCGCTCTCGTCGCATTTCTTGCGCGAAAAGCATGGCATATGGTCTTTGACCGCCCGTATCCGCGCCCCCTCGTCGATCGTTCCCCGAAGAATATCAACCAGGATACCCTATTCGGAAGAGGCCAGAACTGGTTCTATACGAATCGGCTGGACTTCCTTGATTTGTCGGTTACCGCATATGACGGAATCAAACTGGCCGGATACTATCGACCCGCAGAGCGAAGGGATTCCAAGAAACTTGTCATCCTTCTGCACGGATACAAAGATGTTGCGTCCGGTATGGGTGTATTTGCCCAAGTATACCTTCAGAAGTGCGATTGCCATATTCTGATCCCACATATGCGTGCGCACGGCATGAGCTATGGGGCCTATACCGGTTACGGACTTGCCGAGAGCCAGGATTTGATCTCCTGGATCCGATACATGCAGAAGATCCTCGGGAAAGATCTGCGCATTATCTGTCACGGTCGATCCATGGGCGCGGCAACAGTACTTCTCGCCGCGGGAAGCGGTCGACTGCCTCCGGAGGTTAAGGGCGTCGTCGCGGATAGCAGCTTCACATCGCTTTTTGCGCTGGTCCGGCACATGATGCGCAAAAGATACCATGTCGCACCTCGTTTCTTCATTCGTGAGATCAGCCGGGTAGCGGGGCGACACATCGAATACCGACCGGAGAAGGTTTCTCCGATCGCCAGGGCAGATCGGATATCTATACCGGTGCTCCTCATCCATGGAGCCGAGGATTCCGTTATTCCACCGGCTCACTCGGAAGAACTCTATCAACGTATCCGATCGCCCAAGCGTCTTCTCTATGTCGAAGGAGCGGATCATGTAGAGACATACGATATCGCACCTTCCGCATACTCTACGGAGATTGACCGCTTGCTCGAGGTGTCAGGCTTTTTTATGTAAACCAGATCTTGGCATCTCGCAGCGAAGTGCCCTTGCAACGAGCGTCAGCCTGCGGTATGATGCAGGGGAGACAAATACGGGGAGCTGGAACCAGATCCGGCTGAGAGGATACGATATTCTGCGTATCGACCCGAATACCTGAACCGGATAATGCCGGCGGAGGGATCAAATGCTGAAGTGTAACACTTCTCCTTGTTCTCTCGCTGGAATGAAGGAGGAGTTTTTTATGTCATTAAACCCTGCGACCAATAAATCCCGTGAGCTTCTGATGGCGGTTTCCGCCGGCGGAATCTGCCTTGCTCTGGCAGAGATCCTTTCCCTGATCAAGGTATTCGAGATGCCGCAAGGCGGATCCGTAACCGCAGCATCTATGCTTCCTGTTATTCTTTTCGCGCTCTGCTTCGGGCCCGGTTACGGACTGGTCCTCGCGTTCGCCTATAGCCTCCTGCAAACATTTATCGGCGGGTATCTGATGTCTTTCCCGCAGGTTCTTCTGGATTATACCGTCGCATTCACCGGACTCGGGTTCGCCGGATTCTTTGCCGCGAAAAAGCAGATTCGCGAGGTAGAATCCAATATGCTCCGGAGGCTCAAGCTCATTCCCTTATGGCGAATCGTGCTCGGGACGTCTCTCGCAGTCCTTGTCCGCATGCTTTCCTCCTTCTTAGCCGGTATTGTCTTCTGGGCTGAATATGCACCGGAAGGTCAGACCGTGTGGGGGTATTCTCTGGCATACAATGCGTCTTACCTGATTCCCGAAACCCTGATTACACTCGTCGTGCTTTTCGCGCTTTCCTCAACCCTCCTTGTGACCAAGAATGCTCCCTCTACCGACACAACGCCTCATATGACAAAGAAGGCCTGGATTCTAACGGTCGTTGTCTCACTGATACCGGTTTTCGGGCAGATTTTTCTTGTTGTTTGGACGTTTGATAAGATAACTCCGCGCAGCAAGAAGATATACTCCGCGATCGTTCTCGGGTTGATTGTTCTCGCTTTTGGCGTATGGATCGGAATTTCTCTCGCCCAACAGGCGCCCTTTATTCCCTTTCAGTAATCACATTAAGAGATGCGATGGAGGCCTCGCCATCCGTTTTGACGGATACGAGGCCTTATTGTATTCGCAAAATCTCTATTTCGGCAAAAAAATCGAAGGCTGTTTTGTAGCCTCGCATGCACTTTTTGTGCTATCATACTAGGCAAACATTTAAGGCCACGGTTAACCAACGGAGGATTATAGCATGGCAATGATTTTTGCGGAGGAATCCCGCACATTCAGTGAATACCTTCTCGTGCCGAACCTGACGACGGCAGATAACACACCGGAGAAGGTTGACCTGTCGACGGCAATCGTCCGATACAGGAAGGGCGAAGAGAACCCGAAGCTTAAGATCAATATCCCCCTCGTTTCCGCGATCATGCAATCTGTTTCCGATGCAGGAATGGCAGTAGCTCTCGCACGATATGGCGGATTGTCATTCGTTTTCCAGTCCCAGAGCATCGAGAGCCAGTGCGACATGGTTCGCAAAGCTAAGAAGTATAAGGCGGGTATCGTTTCCTCGGACTCCAACCTCACACCGGATGCTACGCTTGAGGATATTCTTCGTCTCAAAGAGGCTCGAGGCCATTCAACGGTCGCGATCACCGATGATGGCACACCGAACGGCAAACTGATGGGTCTGGTTACATCGAAGGATTACCGCGTCAGCCGTATGGATCCGCAGACCAAGGTTTCGGAGTTTATGACCCCGTTTGACATTCTGATCACAGCGCCCGAAGGCACTACGCTGAAGACGGCAAACGACATCATTTGGGAACACAAGGTCAATCAGTTACCCATCGTCGATGAAGAGAACCGTCTGGTCGGACTCGTTTTCCGCAAGGACTACGACTCCCACAAGGAGAACCCACAGGAATTACTGGACGCCAACAAGCGCTTGATCGTCGGCGCCGGTATCAATACTCGTGATTATACCGAGCGTGTTCCCGCGCTGGTCGCTGCCGGAGCGGATGTCCTCTGCATCGATTCTTCCGATGGATTCTCCGAATGGCAGCATCATACATTGGCTTGGATCAAGTCGTATAATCCATCTATCCTCGTCGGCGCAGGTAATGTCGTTGATGAGGAGGGGTTCCGATATTTGGCAGACGCCGGAGCCGATTTTGTCAAGGTGGGCATCGGCGGTGGATCGATCTGCATCACGCGTGAGCAGAAAGGTATCGGATGCGGACAGGCTTCTGCGATACTCGCTGTCTCCAAAGCGCGTGATCAGTATTATAATGAGACAGGTGTCTATGTACCGATTTGCTCGGACGGCGGCATCGTGCATGATTATCACATGACTCTGGCGCTTGCGATGGGAGCGGATTTCATTATGCTCGGCCGTTATTTTGCCCGCTTCGATGAGAGTCCGACGCGTAAGATGCTTGTAGGGGGCAACTATGTAAAGGAATATTGGGGTGAAGGTTCGAACCGCGCCCGCAACTGGCAGCGTTATGATGATGGCGGAGCCGGAGGGAAGATGTCCTTCGAGGAGGGCGTTGATTCCTACGTTCCGTATGCAGGAACGCTCAAAGACAATCTGGACTCTGCGATGGCGAAGATGAAGTCGACCATGTGCTCGTGCGGATCGAAGTCAATTGCGGATTTGCAGAAGAAAGCCCGACTTGTCGTCGTTTCGTCAACATCGATCATTGAGGGTGGCGCACATGACGTCATTCGCAAGGAAAGCGATAGACCTCGTTAAAATACGTAATCAGGATAAGAGAACATCCAATGAATGGATAACCGTAAGGTAGAAAAGGAGCCAACCATGGTGGAACTTGAGAAGAACGCATTTACCGTCGAAGGATTAAAGAGATTACAGGATGAGCTTGCCGAGCGCAAGACGGTGAAGGCCGCTGAGATATCCGAACGCTTGAAGGAAGCCCGTGCACAAGGAGACCTCTCGGAGAACTCGGAGTACGACGATGCCAAGGAAGCACAGGCGAAGAACGAGACGCGTGTTATGGAACTCGAAGAGCTCCTGAAGAACGCGCGCGTAATCGATGAAGATGAGATCAGCAAGACGAAGGTCTCCCTGGGATCCCTTGTTACCCTGCGCGATGAAGAGACAAAGGAAGAGATCGATTACAGCCTCGTCAACGCGAGTGAAGGCGATATCTTTATGAATCGCATATCGACGGAATCCCCTGTCGGTCAGTCGATTCTCGGCAAGAAGAAGGGACAGATCGTAGAGGTCTCCACGCCGATGGGAACGCTCAAGTACAAAATCGTCAAGATTGGCAAGCCTAGCTGACGAACTTGATCCCATCTGAAGGAGAGGACAAATATACATGCAGGATACCGTTGACGAGAACCAGTTGAACGAGGAGTCTACCGAGCTTGAACAAGCAGAGCAGATGCGCATCCGTATTGCGAAATTAAAGGAGTTACAGGCGTTAGGCCAGGACCCCTTTGAGGAAGTGCGTTTCGATGTCGATACATACTCTGCCGATATCATCGAAGCGTTTGAGGAGATGGAAGGCCGCGCGGTTCGAATCGCCGGACGAATTATGTCCAAGCGCGGGATGGGTAAGGTGAGCTTTTGCGATTTGCACGATAAGAAGGGCCGCATTCAGCTTTTCACGAAGATTGATGCGATCGGCCCTGAGGCGTATGCCGCGTGGCAGAAGCTTGATATCGGTGATATTGTAGGAATTCGCGGCGAGGTTTTCCGCACGATGAAGGGTGAGATCTCCGTGCGAACAGAGGAGTACATACTTCTCACGAAGTCGTTGCGGCCTCTGCCGAACAAGTTTCATGGTTTGAAGAATACCGACCTTCGTTATCGTCAACGTTATGTTGACCTCATCGTGAATCCGGAAGTCAGAGATACCTTTGTAAAGAGATCCGCCATCTTGTCTGAGATACGGCGTTATATGGACTCTCTGGATTATATGGAGGTAGAGACTCCGATCCTCAACGCAATCCCCGGCGGCGCGACAGCGCGGCCCTTTGTCACGCATCACAACACGCTTGATATCGATATGTTTCTTCGTATCGCTCCGGAGCTTTATTTGAAGCGCCTCATCGTGGGCGGCTTCGAACGCGTCTACGAGATGGGCCGTCTATTCCGCAATGAGGGTATGTCGATTAAGCACAATCCCGAGTTCACAACCATTGAGATGTACCAGGCATACACGGATTTGCGGGGCATGATGGAACTCTGCGAGAATCTGCTTTCCGGTGTCGCGCAGAAGGTTCTCGGTACGACCGAGATCAGCTATCAGGGCACGCCGATATCTCTTACGCCGCCTTTCGCGCGTATGACGATGATCGAGGCTGTCAAGAAGTATGCCGAGGTTGATTTCGCAACAATTCGTACCGATGAGGATGCCAGAAGAGTTGCCGCTGAGAAGGGGATCGAACCGGATGCTTCTTTTCGCCGCGGAGAGATTCTCAATCTGTTTTTCGAAATCTACTGCGAAGAGAAGCTTATTCAGCCGACCTTCATTTGTGAGTATCCGATAGAGATATCGCCCCTTACCAAGAAGAAGCCGGGCGACGCTTCGATGACGGAGCGTTTCGAGCTCTTCATCGGAGGCCGGGAATATGCGAACGCGTATTCCGAGCTGAATGACCCGATCGACCAGCGTGAGCGCTTTGCCGACCAGATTCGCAAGAGAGAAGCCGGCGATGATGAAGCGAACCTTTTGGATGAAGATTTTTGTGTTTCGCTCGAGTATGGAATGCCACCGACCGGGGGCATGGGAATCGGTATCGACCGCTTCGTCATGTTGCTGACGGATCGTGCATCAATTCGTGACGTACTTTTGTTTCCGACAATGAAGCCGCTCTGATATGAGCGTAGAGGCAGATCGTAATGAATGACAAGAAAAAAAAGCCTGAGAACACCGTGACAGATATTGATCTTGAGTTGAAGAATTCCTCCACCACTTCCACTGGACCGGCAGTTACTACTGGCGTCACAACCTTTAACTCCCGCGACGAAGCCATGGCGGCGCTTGGCCTCAGGCCCGACGCAGATGCCGCGACATTAGATCAGCGATTCTATCAGCTGACCAAGCGCTACCGTATCGAGAAGGATGAGGAGAACCTTCTTCGCATCACTGCCGCATATGATGTCGCGTCCGGTCGTGCAGCTGAGAAGGAAGCGGAGCTTCACGAGAATACAACCGCAAAGCGAGTTCTCGGCAAGACAAATCGCGAATGGAAGACGTTCTTCTACTATTCATGGTGGAAGTTTGCCATGGTTGCCGCTGTAATCTTCTTTTTTGTTTTTATCGGCGGACAGCTCATCAGCGGGAATAACTTCGATATACGCATTGTATGTCTCGGCCATTTCAAGACCAACGTCCAGTTAATAACCGATTTCTCGATGGAAGAACTCTCGTATTCGAATCCGTACGTCGTCAGTTCGGACATAGACTTTGCTGATCCGACGGCACGGGGTGCCGACGCGATGAATGAATCCCTCGCGGCATACGCGTATCTTTCGGCAACACCGGATATCATCCTTTTGGACGAACCGACGGTACCGTATTTCCTCGACTACGTCCAGAATCTTGACGCATACTATGAGAAGCTTAGACTTGGATTGCCGGCTGAACTCTTTGATACAATAGAGCCCGTCTCCTATTCGCTTCTGGATAGCTACAAGCTGCGTGAAGTTAACCCTGAGGAATATGAGGGAGAAGAGGGAATCGAGGATGCTCATATCTATGGACTGAAGTTCAAGAACCCGGAACTTTATCAAGCATTTGGATTCTTGACTAAATGGGATACCGGAGATAAGCCGGTGGTCATTGCGATCTCTGCCACAACGGAGAATATCGTCGGCGCCGAACTCTTTGTAACGAATATAATCCAGAAACAGGATGTCCTGATCAAGAGATATGAGGCGGTTAACGGCGCGATTGCCGTATTCACCGGTCGCACTACGGATGTTGAGGAATCAGAGGAAACCGTTGCCGGTGCAGCCTGATTTTACATTAGGATATGTTATTCCGAAGTGAAACAAGCGCAGCTATTGAGCTATATATCAAGACACGCTACCTGATACAGACGATGAACCTCGACCTCGTCAAGGTGTCGCCACTCTCCAGGCTTCTGGTCTTCGCGAAGGAATATGCCGCCGACACTCTCGCGATGAAGTGCAATTACGGGACGATGGATCGAGGCGAACATTCGCTTCACCTGGTGGGTCTTGCCTTCCATAAGCGTCAGTAGACAGGATGCCGAATCAAGAATCTCAACGGACGCCGGGGCGAGGAGCTCCGGCGTTGTTTCTTTGTCGCATAGGGACATCCCGGCCGCAAAAAGCTGTTGTTCCTCAGCGCCGATCGGATCGCCGTCATAAGTAACCCGATAAACCTTGTCAGCATGCCATTTCGGACTCGTCAGACGATGTGAGAGCGTCCCGTCATTCGTAAGTAGAAGAAGACCGGTCGTATGGAAGTCCAATCGACCGACGGGTGTAATGCCTTGGAAAAGAAACTCCTGCGGTACAAGATCCGCGACGGTGGGGAGTCTTTTATCTTCGAGTGCGGTCAGATATCCATCAGGCTTATGGAGAGCGATATACAGATATCGGGAGGTGCGAACAGGCGCGCGATCCAATGACACCACATCCCCTTTGCCGGTATCGACATTTATCGAGGGATCCTTGGTGATCTTTCCGTTTACCTCGACTCGGCCGGATCGTATCAGATCGCGGACCTCAGATCGGGTTCCATATCCGGAATTGCTTAACAATCGATCAATTCTCATACGGGCATTATAGCAAACATCACGAGATTTCAATCGCTTAATATATCTGTTGCGATTCGATTTATGTTATAATACGGGTGTACGTAATGATGGCAAACTTGTGCGTTTAGCAGTTTCTTTTGGATACGTAGTTTTTTGGGGATATCACAGGGGCAAGGATTGCGACATTGAATGACGGGCTTTTCGGACTGTCGAGCCGGAGGTTTGCGTGTTGTTTTCGAGAGGTAGGTATGGCAGCAAGTATTATCAACATTGAAGAAGGCATGCCGCGCGTCGATGGGGCGATGAAGAAGCTCAAGCTTGAGCTTAACACGATGCGTCGTATCGGAATCAATCAGGTGAAGGTCATTCACGGCTACGGATCGTCGGGTTGCGGCGGTTCGCTGAAGTCTGCGACTCACGAATGCTTGCGCATTATGAAGCATGAAGGTCGCATCAAGGACTTTTGTCCGGGTGAGCAATTCGGACCTTTTGAGAAGTCAGGAAGAAGCCTAATCGAGATCTGTCCGGCGTTTCGATCCGATCCGGACTGGGCCAGATCGAATGACGGTGTGACGATTGTCGTTCTCAAGTAATTCACTAGCAATATAATGGATAAGCTCTCCGCGTTCAGGCGGAGGGCTTTTTTTGTTCAAAACGAATGGACTGCCTAACATAGATTTAACATCGACCTAACTATTCTTTACCGACGGCTAATCCAAGCCTAAAGGCACATTTGTAAGATGATGTCATAAGCGATTAGGAGGAAGAAAGAATGATGAAAAGAACAAAGATGATTCTTACCGCACTACTGGCGGGAGTGATCATGATCGGAACAGCCGCTTGCGGCGAAGTACAGGTTGAAACGGTAGCCACGACAACAGAGAAGGCAACAACGTCCGCGAGTGCTACAGAAACATCAAATGAGACCGAGGCGACTACAGCCGAGGAAACCGTTGCTGCATTATCAGGATCTCTTACACTTACAGGATCTACCTCAATGTCTGACGTCAGCACAGCTCTTGCAGAAGCCTTTATGATTGCCAATCCCGATGTCACAGTTTCGGTCGGTGGCAACGGTTCGGGCGAAGGCCCTACTGCGGTAAACGACGGAACAGCACAGATCGGAATGCTGTCGAGACAGCTCAAGGACACAGAGACACCGGATTCCTTTGACCAGTATGTTATCGGATTTGACGGCATCGCTGTTATCGTAAATCCCGCTTGCGGAGTTGAGGACATTACCCCTGAGCAGGTTGCGGATATTTATACCGGTAAGATTACAAACTGGAAGGATCTTGGCGGCGAAGACCTGCCGATCCAGTGCATCGGACGTGAAGCAGCCTCCGGAACAAGAGGAGCCTTCGAGGAACTCATCGGTATCGAGGACATCGCGGTCTATGCAGAGGAGCAGAACTCCACAGGTAATGTGAAGCAGTCTGTTGCCGGCAATCCCAATGCGATCGGATATGTATCATTGTCCGCGGTTGATGAGACTGTCAAGGCGTTGAATCTCAACGGTGTTGCCGCTTCCGAAGAGACGGTGAAGAGTGGCGACTATATGTTGCAGCGTCCTTTCCTGATGATCACGAAGCTTGACACGACAGATGCGCTGACCAATGCTTTCCTTGACTTCGTATACTCTGCGGAGGGTCAGGCGATCATCGCGGACGACGGAATTGTACCGAATCCCAATAAATAAAGTAACGAGGTAACAATCTTGGATAGTCAAACGATACGTTTACGCCGAGATTCGAAGAAAGCCGTACGCACAGGAGTGCGTGCGGCCGGATTCGCTTTCGGGCTTCTGGGAATCCTTGCTTTCTTTCTGCCGTATGTCACTGTTCGCCTGGATAATTTCATCATTCGCTTTACCGGTCTTTCGATCTTCCTTAACAATATTCGATTGGCAAACGGCATTCTTCTTGAAGTTCCTATACTACTGCGAATCACTTTTGTCGCGATTTTTCTAAGCGTGGCTTGCGGCACCGTTCTACTGTTGCGCAAGAAGGATGTTCTTGCCGCGGGTTTCTATTTTCTCACGATTCTTCTTACGGCTCTTCAGACGATTTTCCTTTCGGAACTGAAGCAGACGGCTGTGCGTGCCGGAGCCGCGACATGTGAAACCGAGTCCGAAATCGGATACATCCTGATGCTTGCGCTATTTCTTCTGGCAGCGATTACAACTCTTATGCTTAGCGGCAAAGAGAAGGCTGCGGAGACAATTTTTAAGTTGGCGGCGACAATTTCCATCGGCATTGTGGCGATCATCACGGTTTATATGTTCGTCTACGGCTCGCCGGCGATCGTTGAGATCGGATTGTTCCGATTCCTGTTTGGCACGACATGGCTTCCAACGGCGGCCGAACCTCAGTTCGGTATCTTCTACATG
>Ga0209373_10004070_pt1 | contig 12896 bp, 12 predicted proteins | sample Higcelweek5metaG_FD_187173 | JGI IMG/M metagenome (GOLD analysis project Ga0209373, IMG submission 187173) | Freshwater pond sediment microbial communities from the University of Edinburgh, under environmental carbon perturbations - High... | ecosystem: Environmental > Aquatic > Freshwater >... | reverse complement strand
ATGATGGGCATGCGGGGAAGCGAGCAGCCACTAACCAGCATCAGGGCCAGCAACCCGGTCGCCGCCTTTGTCCGTGCCCGCATCCCGTCCCCCAGTCCTGTTACATCGGTGATTCATGCCCACAGAAGCCGCATTTCGGCAAGTTCAATGCGTGGAAAGGTACCGGAAAGCGACATAGCGACACAGCAGAACCCAGCCGGCCCCGAAAGCCCAGCCCCCCAGCACATCGCTAGGCCAGTGCACCCCCAGCACCATCCGGGTCGCCCCAATTGCCAACGGCAGACCCAAGCCCAGGGTGAGCACATAAAGCCGGGCGGCCTGCTGGGCCATACGGGCCGCTACCACCAAACCCAGCCCCAGATAAACCACCATCGACATGGTGGCGTGGCTGCTGGGGAAGCTGGAAGTCAGCACCTCCACCGCGTGGGGCACCAGTTCAGGCCGGGGGCGCAGGAAGACCAGTTTCAACCCCATGCCCAGCACCAGGCCGCCCGCAGCCCCGGCCAGCATCAGGGCAGCCTCCACCCGCAACCGCAACACATGGAAAAGGCCTGCCGACAGTACTGCCACCGACAGCGTGACCGGCAGGCCGCCCAACGCCGTCAAATCCTGCATGTAGCGCAGCAACCAGCGGGGCATACGGTAAAGCACCGGATCAGCAGCATCCCGCCACAGGGTCAGCATGGCCCCTTCAACAGGCTCCCCGACCAGCCCCAAGGCCACCAGCCCGGTCAGGCTGAGCAGCATCACCAGCATCAGCAATCTTGTTTCGGCCCGCATCGTCACCCCGGTCAAAGTCACCGCAAACAAGTGGTATAACCCGGCGGATAGGGCAATGATCCGCTATTGTTCGCAAGGCATCATCCGTCCATCCTGACGGGCATCAATGGTGAATGGTGCAAGCCGATGGCGCTGGCGCTGAAAAGCTGGATCAAGGATAGGATGAATGCCGCGCCGACCGGGTGTGATCCGCTGGCCGACGTCCCGGAATTGCGTGCCTTTGCCAGCCATTGGTGGCGTGCATGGTCTGCCACGGGCGGAAAGGTGCCAGACCGCACGGCGATGGATCCGGTGGAGCTGCCCCGCCCCCTGCTTCCTTTCATGTTCATCTATGAACGCGAAGGCCAGCGTTTCCGGTGCCGGCTGGCCGGTTCGCGCCTGCGGGATGTGTTTGGCCACGCCATGGAAGGCCGCTATCTGGATGAGATGGTGAAGCCGGAGGCGGTAGCCCGGCGCAACAGCATTTTCAATACGCCGCTGGCGGAAGGAAAGCCTCTGCTTTATAGCGGATTTCTCGTCGCCGAGGGCAAGGAATGGCGCTATTTCAAGCGGCTGCTGTTGCCCGTCTGTAAACACCCATCAGGGCCGGCAGACCAGATCATGGGCGCGGTCAGCTTCCCCAAGCCCCCGCCCCTCCTGCGTTTCGATCCCCATGACCCCGATGGACAGGTCAGCCTGACGCTGCTGGAGCGGGAACTGGAAAGCCAGCCTCGAAATCCATCCTAGAGGCTTCTCCGCGACCGCAGCGCAGCCGTCAACGTGCCATCATCCAGATAATCCAGTTCCCCACCCACCGGCACACCATGGGCCAGACGGGACAGCGCCACATCGCAATGGGCCAGCCGGTCATACAGATAATGTGCCGTCGTCTGCCCGCCCACCGTGGCGTTCAGGGCCAGGATCACCTCCCGCACTTCCGGGCGTGAAGCCCGTTCCAGCAGACCGGGAATGGCCAGATCATCCGGTCCCACCCCTTCCAGCGCCGAGAGCGTGCCCCCCAGCACATGGTAACGGCCCCGGAACGCGCCGGTGCGTTCCAGGGCCCACAGGTCACCCACCTCCTCCACCACACACAACAGGGTGGAATCACGGGAACCATCGGCGCAGATATGGCAGGGGTCACGGCTATCCAGGTTGCCGCAGACTGAACAGGTGCGAATGTTGGCCGCCGCTTCCGCCAAGGCGACGCCCAGGGGCGCCATCAGCCCATCGCGCCGCTTGATCAGATGCAGGGCAACGCGGCGCGCCGAACGCGGCCCCAGGCCGGGCAGTTTGGCAAGCAACTGGATCAGGCGGTCAATCTCGGGTCCAATCATGCGGCGGAGCCTAGCCGATGTTCAGCAATTGTTCCAGCATTTAGCAGCAGGTTGCCTGCCCATATATAAAACGCCCCGGATGGACCGGGGCGTTTTCGTTTTGCCTTGATCAGAACGGCATCTTGAAGCCGGGCGGCAGCTTCATCCCGCCCATCATGGCATTGGTCTGCTCCGACATATAGGCCTCGACCTTCGCCTTGGCATCGTTGAAGGCGGCGGTGATCAGGTCTTCCAGCACCTCGACATCCTCGGGATCGACGACGGATTTGTCGATCTTGATGCCGCGCAGGTCGCCCTTGCCGTTCAGCGTAACCTTGACCATGCCGGCACCGGAAACGCCAGTCGCCTCATGCTCGGCCAGCTTGGCCTGCATTTCCTGCATCTTGGCCTGCATCTGCTGGGCCTGCTTCATCATCTGGCCGATATTTTTCATGGCTCAGAAGTCTCCTTCATAATCGCCCTCGTCCATGGGCGGTGGGGCATCGAAATAAGGGTTGTCGAGCATCTCGTCACCCCCAAAAGCGTCCAGCGCCTCGGGAATATCGGGCAGGGTCGGTGGTGGCGGGGCCATAGTGACGGATGACAGGTCGCGGATCGTGTCGATCTTCGCACCGGGGAAGGCCTCCAGGATGGCCTTGACCAGCGGATGTTCCGCCGCTTCGGCCCGAACGCGCAGTTCTTCGGCCTTCTCCTGCTCGGCCAGCGTCGGCTCACCCGCCGCACCAGAAACGGAGACGACCCAGCGCCGACCTGTCCATTCCGTCAGCAACTGACCCACCCGACCGGGCAGATTCTGCGGTACGGAGGATTGCAGGCGCAGTTCGATCATCCCCGGCTCGAACTTCACCAGATGCACGGCAGCGCGCAGCGTGCCGGCCAGCACCCCCTCCCGCCTGACCAGGAACAGGTCGGCCACGTCGCGGAAGCTGTGTGGATCATCCAGCACCGGGGCCGTCGGCTGGGGGGCCATGGCTGGGGCCGGCTGGGCCAGCGCCGCCATGGCACGGCCACCACCATTCACCACCGCCATAGGGGCACCACCCGCGGGGGCCGCCGCCATCACCACACCACCGCCGAAGGCTGAGGCACCGCCACCCTGGCCGCCACTGCCCATTGCCCCATGCAGGGCGCGGGCAGCCGCCTCCGCCCCGCCGGACTCATTGATCTTCTTGATCAGATCGCCGGGTGTGGGCAGGTCAGCGGTGTAGGACAGGCGGATCAGCACCATTTCCAGCGCCTGGATCGGCACCGGCGCATGCTGAATTTCGCCCAACCCCTTCAGCAGAATCTGCCAGGCCCGTGCCAGGGCCGGCATGCCCAGCCTGCCGGCCAGCGCCACGCCGCGCGTGCGTTCCTCTTCCGGGATCGAAGGATCGTCGGCGGTGCCGGCCACCACGCGGGCACGGGTCAGGAAATGGGTGAGGTCCAGCAGATCCTGGGTGACGACGATGGGGTCGGCACCGCGCTTGTGCATATCTTCCAGGATATCCAGCGCATCCGCCGGTTTGCCCGTCATCGTCGCTTCGAACAGGTCCAGCACGCGGGTGCGGTCGGCCAGGCCCAGCATGTCGCGCACCTGCGGCAGCGTCACCGACCCGCCGCCAAGCGCGATGGCCTGATCCAGCAGCGACAGGCCGTCACGCACGGAACCATCGGCAGCGCGCGCGATCTGGGCGATGGCGTCGGCTTCCACCGGCACCTGTTCCTTTTCGGCGATGCGGGTGAAATGGCCGACCAGCGTGCCATGATCCACCCGGCGCAGGTCGAATCGCTGGCAGCGCGACAGCACTGTCACCGGCACCTTGCGGATTTCCGTGGTGGCGAAGACGAACTTCACGTGCGGCGGCGGCTCTTCCAGCGTCTTCAACAGCGCGTTAAAGGCACTTTTCGACAGCATGTGTACTTCGTCGATGATGTAGAGCTTGTAGCGCGCTGAGGAGGGGGCATAGCGCACGCCCTCAATGATCTCGCGCACATTATCGACACCGGTGTTGGACGCGGCGTCCATCTCGATCACATCGACATTGCGGTCGGCCGCGATGGAAACGCACATCTCGCAGGTGCCGCAGGGGCTGATGGTCGGCCCACCGGTGCCATCGGGGCCGATGCAGTTCAGCGCGCGGGCGATGATGCGCGCCGTCGTCGTCTTACCCACACCGCGCACGCCGGTCAGCATATAGGCCTGATGGATGCGACCGGACTGGATGGCGTTGCGCAGTGTACGCACCAGCGCATCCTGGCCCACCAGCTCATCAAAATTCTGCGGCCGGTACTTGCGCGCCAGCACACGATAGGCAGCACCGGCGGCGGGGCTGGTCGATGTCGTCTCGTCGGTCACAGGCCTGATCTTCGGCAACGGGCTCAGGGAAAGCATCGGGCTGTAATGTAGTGCCCCCCAAGGCCGGACGCCATGGGCAATTGCGCGATACAGCAAACAGTGAGATCCACGCCAACACACAGCGCGTTCAATAATCCCAGATTTTGCTGAAGGTGGGAGGCTGGACGAACGACCCGAGCCGAAACTCGTTACGGCTGCTTCCTTCCGGACCTGACCGGGTTGGCGAGGGACTCGCCCGCTGCCAACCTCCCGTTTCCTATATCGGCGTCCGGGGCCTGCAAGGCAAGGGGAAAATCAAACCGTTGCTATTTGGGCACAGGGGCAGATTTGTTGCAACGCCATTACAACAGCCTCTTTGCATGCTGCGGTGCAAAGGATTATCCGTCGCCTTAATCCAGGCTGGCATTGCCGGGCCTGACCCCCCGCAGGAATGAACAGGCGAACATGACCAACCGTCGTATCCGCACCGCCAAGCTTCTGTCTGGCGCCGCTGCCGCCGCCATGCTGATGGCCGCCCCCGCCTTTGCCGCCGATCCCGCCACCTTGGACGAAGTGATCGTCACCGCGCAGAAGCGCTCCCAGAACATGCAGGAAGTGCCGGTGTCGGTTGCGGCCGTCACCGCCGACCAGCTGGCGAATTTCTCCGCCGGCGGTGCGGATATCCGTTTCCTGGCCGCCCGCGTGCCCTCGCTGAACGCCGAATCCTCTTTCGGGCGTACCTTCCCGCGCTTCTATATCCGCGGTCTCGGTAACACCGACTTCGACCTGAACGCTTCCCAGCCGGTTAGCCTGGTTTATGACGAGGTGGTGCTGGAAAACCCGATCATGAAGGGTTTCCCGGTGTTCGACGTGGAGCAGATCGAGGTGCTGCGCGGCCCCCAGGGTACGCTGTTCGGGCGCAACACGCCCGCCGGCATCATCTCCGTCACCTCCGTGAAGCCCAGCTTTGAGACCAACGGCTATGGCCAGGTCTCCTATGGTCGCTGGAACGCCATCGAAGCAGAAGGTGCCGTCGGCGGCGCCCTGATCGACAATGTGCTGGCCGCCCGCCTGTCCATCTCTCACCAGCGCCGCGACGGTTATGTCGATAACGACTATACCGGCGAGAAGGACGACATGGAGGGTTACGAGGACACGGCGGCCCGGTTGCAGTTCCTCTACACCCCGACCGAGCGTTTCACCGCCAATCTGAACGGCCATTTCCGCTCGATGAATGGCACGGCCCGAGTGTTCCGCGCCAATATAATCCAGAAGGGCACCAACGATCTGGTGGCCGGCTTCTCGCCCTACCACGCCTATACCGATGGTCAAAACGACCAGGACGTGAATTCGCGTGGCGCCAACCTGAACGCGCAGTACGAATTTGACGGCGTCACCCTGACCTCCATCACTGCCTATGAATATGTCGACGCCTTCTCGCGCGGCGACGTGGATGGCGGCGTGGCGGGCCGGGGCCCCGGTGTTGTGCCGTTCTCTGTCGAATCGGCCAGCAAGATCAACGGCGTGGACCAGTTCACCCAGGAACTGCGTCTGGCTTCCAGCAATGATGGCCCGTTGAAGTGGCAGACCGGCCTGTATTACTTCGACGAAAAGGCCGATTTCGCTAACCTGTCCTATGGCGCCTCCTCCACCGACGTGCTGAAGCGCACCACGGTGGCAAATTCGGTGCAGGATAACGACACCTGGGCGGTGTTCGGCCAGATGTCCTATGATGTCACCGAACAGTTCACCGTCACCGGCGGCCTGCGCTACACCGAAGACGACAAGACCCTGGTCCGTCGTGAAGTGGCCTATACCACCGGCACCCCGGTGGCCGGCAGCGTATCCCGCGCCAAGACCAGCGACGAGCGTGTCAGCTGGGATCTGGCCGCCGATTACGCCTTCACCGAAGAGGTACGCGGTTTCGTGCGCGTTGCCAGCGGCTTCCGCGCCCCCACCATCCAGCCGCGCAGCGTGAACATCACCACGGCCGATTCGGAAAAGGTGATGTCCTATGAAGCCGGCGTGAAATCCGACCTCTGGGGCAAGCGCGCCCGCGTCAACCTGACCAGCTTCTATTATGAAGTGAAGGATCAGCAGTTCACCGCCGTAGGCGGCGTCAGCAACAACAATACCCTGCTGAATGCTGACAAGGGCGTGGGCAAGGGCTTTGAGGCCGAACTGGAACTGCTGCCGGTGGAGGAACTGTTGCTGACCGTCGGCACCAGCTACAACCACACGGAAATCAAGGATGCCAGCCTGTATGTGCCGGCCTGCTCCGGCGGCTGCACCGTGCTGGACCCCACCCGTGTCGTCAGTGGCTCCACCCAGGCCAGCATCGACGGCAACCCGTTCCCGCAGGCCCCGCGCTGGATCTTCAACACCACCGCCCGCTATGGCATCCCGGTGGGGCAGAATGACGAGGTCTATGCCTTCACCGACTGGTCGTTCAAGAGCACGGCCAACTTCTTCCTGTACGAGTCGGCGGAGTTCCATTCCGACGCCCGCTGGATCGGTGGTCTGCGCGTTGGTTACGCCTATGATGGCGGTCGCTTCGACGTATCCGCCTTCGTGCGCAACATCACGGACGAGCGCGGCCTGGAAGGGGCGATCGACTTCAACAACCTGACCGGTTTCATCATCGAGCCGCGCACCTATGGTGTGACCGCCCGCATGAAGTTCTGATCAGGCGGTTTGATCCATCTGATGGTTATGAAGGGGCGTCCCGCACGGGGCGCCCCTTTTGCTTTTGCCGGCAAGGGCGTATGGCTGTTTGTACAGGTAACAGCAAAGGCCGCCACATCATGGCGAAGCTGAACTTTTATGCCGGCAGCGGCCTGGACCGCGCCGCCCACTTACGCAAAGACCCTGACTGGCTGGCCGAACGGCTGGCCCCGACCGGGCCACAGACCCGGCTGGTTCCCTACTGGCGGGGTAAACATCTGGTGGCGGGCAGTGCGGAAACGCCCCTGCCCGTTTTCCTGTCACCCGATCACGGCTGGTGGCGTGATCTGGCCGCTGGCTCCCCGATCTTTCTGGGGCTGGAGGGTGAGGTCAGCTATTTCGCGCTGGATTTCTCTTCCCTCGACGATGGAGAGAATCAGCCCTTGCTGACGGCATTGGGGCGGTTTGAGGAAATCCGCACCGTGGCGCGGCTGATGGATCGGCAGACGGCAGCCCTTTACGCCTATGTCCGCGCCCTGATGCTGTGGCACGAGCGGCACCGATTCTGCGGTGCCTGCGGATCGGCAACGGAGATGATTGAAGCCGGGCATAGCCGCCGCTGCACCAACCAAGCCTGCGGGATCAGCCACTTTCCCCGGCATGACCCGGCCGTCATCATGCTGGTGCATGATGGTGACCGCTGCCTGCTGGGCCGCCAGTCACGCTTTGCACCCGGCATGTATTCCACGCTCGCCGGATTCGTGGAACCGGGCGAAAGCCTGGAAGAGACGGTGGCACGGGAATGCTGGGAGGAAGCGGGCGTGCGGGTGGACGATATCATCTATCATTCCAGCCAGCCCTGGCCCTTCCCCTCATCCCTGATGCTGGGATTTCATGCCCGCGCGGTGACGCAGGATATCCACGTCGATGGGGAGGAATTGGAGGATGCCCGCTGGTTCAGCCGGGATTATCTGCTGGCCAGTCACGACCCGGAGACATTCCGACTGCCGCCGCCAGACAGCATCTCCCGGCAACTGATCAACAGCTGGCTCTTGGGGTGAATACCCACACGGATGAAGGCCGGCGGTCTTCCGCCGGCCTTCATCCGTGATCAGTCGTCGCGCTGGGTGCGCTCCATCCGTTCATGCCGTTCCTGGGCTTCCAGGCTCAGCGTGGCGATGGGCCGCGCCTCAAGACGGCGGACGCCGATCGGCTCCCCCGTCTCCTCGCAATAGCCGTAATCATCATTGGCGATACGTTCCAGTGCGCTGTCGATCTTGGAGATCAGCTTGCGTTCCCGGTCGCGGGTGCGCAGTTCAAGGGCGCGGTCTGTTTCCAACGTCGCACGGTCGGCGATATCCGGCTCCTGCAGGCCGCCATCCTCATGCAGGCTGTTCAAGGTCTCATTTGATTCCCGCAGCAATTCCGCCCGCCATTGCAGCAGCTTATGGCGAAAATACTGCTTCATGACGGGGTTCATGTATTCCTCGTCCTCGGTGGGACGATACCCTGGGGGCAACAGAGGCAACGATGATGACGACATCTTCAGCGGTCCGATCCTGGGCCTCGAAACGCGGCGGAGTATAGGGAGAGGCAATCAATGCCGCAACATTCCTGCAGGGCACTCATGCAATCTTCTTAAACCCCTTTGGAACAACGGCTTAACATGTCCGCACACCGGACAACGCCTGATCTGGAAAAAATAAGGCGACCGAAAGGCCGCCCTTGTACATATCGTTGAGCCTAAGATGCGGTTACAAGCCTCACTGACCGACAGCCAGCTTGGCGAGTTCCACCTGGGCTCGCAGATCGATCTCATCCAGCAGTTCCTGAAGCCGGGGATCATCATCGACGCTTTCCCGCCGAGCCTGCACCACCCGCACCAGTTCCTGCAGCTTTTCCATGGGGAAGCTGCCATTCAACAGGCCCAGGCGCAATTCATCCAGCCTGTCCAGTATATCCTCCGCCCGCGCCTGCGCACGGCGACGCTTGCCGGACAGCGCATCATCCACCTCCTGCAAGGCGAAAAGCGGATTGATGCCGACAGCCGACTGGGAGCCGGAAGAGCGGACAGCCCCCTCCTCCTCTCCTTCCTGGAGATGGCTGGCGAACGCGCCGCCGCCACTCTTCTGCGCCTTCCGGACCTGGCCGGGGCGGGCGGAACCGGGACCCTCGATCTTCATGGCCGTGGCAACAACTTCCCATCAAGGCGAACGGAACCGACACCTTGGTATCAGTGCCGATGACAATACATCATATAGGTATCACCCTGCCGCCCCTGACACATAGGGCAAATTTTTCCCAAAAGGCCGGCGGGCTGGTGAAATGGTGGCCCCCGTGCCTTGTGCTGGGCTTCCAAACCACCTGAAAGCCGCAGCACGCCTCGACTGGCACGAAATTGGCATCCATCTGGATGAGACGAGGCGACAACGCCCGCCGGAACCGAGTGAATTTCTGAAGAATCGGATCGACCGCCATGGTGACGACCCAGCAAAGCCGCTCTTCCCGATCCCGCCCGCTTCCGGCATTGCTGCTGGCGCTGGTGGCGGCATTGGCCGTGATGTTGAGCCCTGGCACCGCCGGGGCGCAGAGCCGCATCAAGGATATCGCGGACGTGGAAGGTGTGCGCGATAATATGCTGATCGGTTATGGGCTGGTGGTCGGCCTGAACGGTACGGGCGATACGATCAACAACTCCCCCTTTACCGAACAGAGCCTGATCGGCATGCTGGAGCGGCTGGGCGTCAACGTGCGGGGGGAGACCATCCGTACCAAGAATGTCGCCGCCGTGATGGTTACGGCAACCCTGCCGCCCTTCACCTCGCAGGGGGCGCGTATCGACGTGTCGGTCTCCGCCATGGCGGATGCCAAGAACCTGCTGGGGGGCACCCTGCTGGTCACGCCGCTGCTGGGTGCCGATGGCGAGGTTTATGCCGTGGCCCAGGGGGCCGTGGCCGTTGGCGGCTTCTCCGCCCAGGGAGCGGCATCGTCCGTCACCCGAGGGGTACCAACCAATGGCCGCATCGCCGGGGGCGCCATCGTGGAACGCGAGATCGATTTCGCGCTTTCCGACCTGCCTTATCTGCGCCTGTCACTGCGCAATCCGGATTTCACCACCGCCATGCGCATGGCGGAGGCCATTAACCAGCAGTTCGGGCGCACGACCGCGAAGGCGATGGATCCCGCAGCCGTCATGATCGACGTGCCGATGGGGCGCAAGGGCGATCTGGTCTCCTTCATCCGCGATGTGGAGCAGTTGCGCGTGCAGCCCGACCAGCCGGCCCGCGTGGTGATCGACGAGGCATCGGGTGTGATCGTCATGGGCGAAAATGTGCGCATCAGCACGGTGGCCATCGCCCAGGGCAACCTGACGATCCGCATCACCGAGACGCCGCAGGTGTCGCAGCCCAACGCCCTGTCGCAAACCGGCGAGACCACTGTGGTGCCACGTACGAATATTCAGGTGGATGAAGGCGCGGACAAGAAACTGGCTGTCATGCCCGCCGGCGTTTCTCTCCAGGAACTGGTGAACAACCTGAATGCCCTGGGCATCGGGCCGCGTGATATGATCTCCATCCTCCAGTCCATCAAGGCCGCCGGCGCGCTCCAGGCCGAGATAGAGGTGATGTGATGAGCGACTTCAAACTGTCCACACCCGGCTTCGACGCCCAGGCCCTGGCCCAGATGAAGACCAACAGTCCGCAGACGCGGGCCAGTGGCCAAGGGACGGACGAAAACGGCCAGCCCAAAGGGTTGGACAAGGCGGCAGAGGACTTCGAAGCCGTTTTCCTGTCGCAGATGCTGGCCCAGATGTGGACCGACGTGGATGTCGACCCGAATTTCGGCGGGGGTGAGGCAGAGAAGACCTGGCGCGGCATGATGATCGAAGAATATGGCAAGAAGATCGCCAAGGCCGGCGGTGTCGGCATTTCTGATGAAGTGAAGAACGCCATGATCCAGCTTCAAGAACAGGCTCAGGCCGGGGGCACGACGAGAAAGGGGGGCAAATGAGCGTAAATGCACGCGCGCAAGCGCTGATGGAAGCGATGCATCGTCTGGCTGCGCTGTTCCTGGAGGAGAATGCGGCCATTCGCAGCCGCAACCTGCCAGTGCTGACGGAAATCGCCAGCCGCAAAACCCTGATGGTGCGCACCTATGAGGATTGCGTGAAATCCATCAAATATGATCCAGACGAATTGCGGGGCCTGGACAATGAAACGCGGGCAGCCTTGAAGGATGCCACCCAGCGTTTCATTGATGAGACGCTGACACACGCCCGGCTGGCCCGGGCAGCGGCGCAGGTGACACAATCCACCGTCAACACGATGGTGAATGCGATAAACCGCGCCAGGGCCGAAGAGGGCGCCTATACAAGACGGGGGGGCATGGTGATGCCCGCCGCCTATGCCAGAAAAACCACCCCCAGCATGACCCTGGATCGTTGCCTGTAACCCTCGTGGGCGGAATGATGTGAAAGCCCCGGCTGACCTCTCTCAGTCGGGGCTTTTCCGTGTCTGGAATCCAGGTTTTCACTGGTAGAGAATGGTATGAGCCCGGCAATGCTTGCCGGGCTGACTGCGGCAGGAAGTGCCGCCCGGCAGGCGCCATAGGATCGGGTGGTCCTAGGCGAAGCTAAGGATATCCAGGGCCAGATGTTTGGCATGCCGCCTGCATTCCACGCTGTTGACCTCAGCGCAGGAAGCCCATGATGGACATCGCCAGCCTCTTCCCCACCCCGTCCGCAGCCACTGGCAATGCTGCCGGCAGCAAACTTCTGGCGGGCGATGCGGGGACCGCTACGGCGAACGCGGAAGGGGCGGAAAGCTTCAATCGACTGCTGATGAGCTTTTTGGACCAGAACGGGCCGGCTGATGTCAAAGCGCAATCGTCCATGGACAAAGCCACCAGCCTGTTCGGCGATACCGTCAAGCAAAGTCAGGTCGGCACCGCAACAGCAACAGAAGATGAGACGCCGCTGACAGCGGGGTTCAACCAGTTGCCGCGCCAGGTGCGCGCGGCGGTCCCGGATGCACGCTGGCAGCAGGCGGGATTGAACCTGCTGGCCATGAACCAGGCCGACGGCACAGCCCCTCCCCTTAACGAGGAGGTCACGTCTTTCCTGAACGACCTCAGCGCCCTGGTACGTCAACAGGGCATTCTGGCCAGCAAAAGTGCGGGCCCGTCCGGCAGCGAAGAGGCCGCAACGGAAAGCAAAGGGGTCGGGACGGCAACAACCATGGCCGGCAACGATGCCGGTCCTGCTTTAAACGCCGCAACAATTGCGCCGGCTGCGACCAGTCAGAATGTGCCTGCTGCCATTGCCGCCCTGCCCGCCGCAACCGGTATCGCAGGGTCGCAGGCCGCGCCCGACCTGAAGGCGGGCGCGGAAACCTTCAGCGATGCATCGCCCCTGAAGACTGACGCCGTGGCCGGAAGCCAGTCGCCTCAATTGAAACTGCCCATCCATGGCACGGTCAAGGAAGCTGGCGCAGCCCAACGGTCCGCAGCGGGAATCGTAGCCCCCGCCATGGCTGCAACGGATGGAAAAGCCGATATCGTCACCAATGCGGGGGTGGGTACGCTCCCCCAGACTGGAAGCACGACCGATACCCAGCCGGTGATCGCAACGAACGCTGGCGGCGCGACCGACACGGCGCCGGCGCCAACGCCGCCTCAAACGGTGACATCGACAAGCCCGGCTTCGACCGCCCCCATCGTCACTGACAGCGCCGTGTCCAGTGCTGCAACAGCACCTGTCGTACCATCGGTCGCCGCGCCGGCGCCAACGCCGCCTCAAACGGTGACATCGACAAGCCCGG
>Ga0209373_10004069_pt1 | contig 12897 bp, 12 predicted proteins | sample Higcelweek5metaG_FD_187173 | JGI IMG/M metagenome (GOLD analysis project Ga0209373, IMG submission 187173) | Freshwater pond sediment microbial communities from the University of Edinburgh, under environmental carbon perturbations - High... | ecosystem: Environmental > Aquatic > Freshwater >... | reverse complement strand
GAAAATTTTGATAATTCACATTTTATGGCTCCCCTTCCCCTATTTTAGGGGAAGGGGTTGGGGGATAGGGTAATGAAACGTGACAGAAAATTATGAGCAGTTTTCCATAAAATAATATAAAAACTGAAATTAATGTAATTTGGTATAAGGTGAAGTGCTCGCAAATTGTTCAAGACTCCACGCATCTCATTTATATTTTCTATACGAAATTGAGAAAGATCTCAATCATAGATTTGTAATTCTCTGAAATGAGTTCCTGATGTAAATATATCAACAAATCGAAATGAATAGATTCTTCTCTGAGAAGTGTGTGAGATTTATCCATCAAAGCAATGCACTCATCTTCAAAATATTCTTTTGAAAAGCAAGAATTCAATACTGAGTCTTGGTTTGCTGGTAAAAATTCTTTCATGGCAGAGTAGAGATTCTCAAGCTCAGGATAAGCTTTTAAATGCGTTTCAAATATTTGCTCCAAAAAAACATCTGTTTGCAACAAACCTTGAGGGTATTGCACCTCAGTTAAAGAATGACTGAACATTTTATATTTGGATTCTTTGGGAATACTCATGCGAAATGCTTCTACAAATTGGGCACCAAATATTTGCTTTTCACATATTTTTATAGTACAATACCAAAAAACATTACTCCTATAATACTCCAAATGAAAACTCCTCCTCACTCTCCACAACTGCCTCAAACCGTTCAAGAGTACCAATGGGTTTCTCAAAAACTCATGGAATTAAGTCAACAGATGGAATTCATTATTCCTCTTGAGAGAAACTTTTCTCTCCAAGCCGAGTACAAGCAAGAGTCTTGGGATCTCACCCTGATTCATGACCAAACCCCTCCACTGTCACTCGGGCAATTTTTGCCACCGTGAGTAACGTTTGAAGTAGGGGAAAGATTTGCATATCTCACCAAAGAAAAAAAAGTCATCTTTCCTCTTGAAAAGCTCCCCTATCGTTTCTTTCTTTTGTCATTATTTCACGAGATTGGACATTCGCATCAAACCTTCAAGACTATCTCACGTGTAAAAAGACTGCGATATGGTATAGAAATGGCTCTTCGTCTCAGAAAGCTCAGAGCACAACTTGAAGCTACGTGACAGTCGCTCGATTCTCACTCACTCCTCGAAAAAATCCCAGATCCCGATTGGCTCATACTCTATTATTCCAACCGTTCAAAAGATCAAGAACGTGATGCTTGGAGGTATGCTCTCAAACAGATGCGTCAGCTCCAACAAAAAGGCTTTGAGGTCTTTGCATGATTTGAGGGTAAAACTCTCATCAATGATTTTCTCAAACTGTGTCTGTATAGCCACGAGCTTGGATATTATCTACAACTCTTACTCCAAAATTCTAAAAATATACACAAATTCTCGCCTTTTATGAAGAGTCATGAATACTTTCGACAAAAATATTTTGACATTCTCAAACGTGACTCATAAAAAAGGAACGGTTCAACCGTTCCCTATGAGATTATTTTTCCGATTAATTCCTCCAATCACACCGTCTCTTGGGTACGTGCTTGGAGGTTTTTTAGGACGACTGTTTGGGTCTGTTCCTCATCTTCTCCAGCAAAGATTCCATAGATAATTCCTTTGTTTTCGGCATATCAGAATTGTTTGGCAAGTTTGTCATCTGGATAATATACATCAGTGGAAATCCCATTTTGACGCAGGTTCTCGGCAACAGATTCTGCATAAACCCCGATCCCTCACGTATTGAAAATAATCGCTTGGGTCAGTGGCTCTGAAATCGTGATCAATCACAAATCCATAAGCCCTCAAAAAAAGCGAGAAAGTCCTATAGAACCCCCAACTCAATCATAGTTGTTTTGAGTCACTGTTTTGCCACCATTGGCAACTTTTCTGATGGATTCCACCAAGTTGTCATAGCGTCCTCCGCTACACACACTTCAAAAGTTTTCAACTCCGACCAAAAAGGTCTCAAATACGGTTCCCGTATAATAATCAAGCCCTCTGGTGACATAGGGATCAAAGACCACATTAACTCCTGCGAGTTTGAGGAAGGAAAAGACCTGCTTGAGTTCGGTGAGTCAGTCTTTGAGGAAAGAGTTGGAGTCATCGAGTGTTTCCAGAGGCATAGCAAGAAGGGCAAGCACGTCTTGGTATCTCTCTGGAACGAGTTCTTGCATTTGGCTTTCAAATTTGTCTCTTGGAAGTTTGTAGTAATTATCAAGAAGTGCAAAAAACTTGGTTTTTGCGTCTCCTTCAATCCCATATTCACCGCAGATTCCGTCAATATATTTCTTGTTGTTGAGGTGGATTTCGTAGGGGGTTCACAACTGCAAATAGTCTATAACTCCGCTCAGGCTACGAGCGAGTGTCAGAATGATTTCACTGTCGTATGCGAGGGGAAGTTTGTTTCCCACCACATCGATATCAGCTTGGATAAATTCTTTGTATCTTCCTCTTTGTTGTCTCTCCCCTCTCCACACCTTTTGGATTTGGTATCTTTTGAATGGAAACTTGAGCTTGTCTTCGTTGTCAACGACGTATCTGGCAAAGGGAACCGTGAGGTCAAAATGCAAGGAATACGGTTTGAGGTCGGAGGCTCATTGTTTGAGTCCATAGAGTCCAAAGATTTGTTTTCCCACCTCATCTCCTCCTTTTGAGGTCAGGACTTCGGTTGATTCTACTGCTGGGGTCTCTATATTGACGTATCCGAATGTTTGGTAGTTTTTTTCGATGATCGACTTCATCGTGTCTTGGATTTTTTGGAAATTTGGAGTGTATTCTCCAAATCATCAAGGGATTAGTTTTGGCATAAATAATGTGTTAGAAGGTAAAGTTAACTCTGAGCCATGCGGTCTTGAGTCAGCCAGATATTTTCACTATGCAAAAATACCTCCACTTTTATTTCACCGTTTGGTGAGGTATACAAGAGAAATTCGGTGAGTTGATTAGCAGTGGATAATTGAAGACTTTGAGTCATATATTTTTTGAAAAGAAGATCAAATACGAAAAACGTTTTAACGTGTTGCGAAAGGATGTAACTTTGTATATATTAAAGTTTCCTCTGTAAAAGTCAAGAATTATTGGGAAGATGGGGGGGACGAGGAAGAAAAATTTGGTAGATTTTTAACTAAAATATCAATTTGCTTACGTGGGCAGATTGATACTGTGTGAATTATGTTTATCTCATTCCCATTTTATAGGATTGTTAAGTATATATTGTCTCGTAATGTTTAACTGGTGATCATTTTTGATAATCACATCATAAAAAGATTTTTGCCAAGCAAATAAAAAATCATTATACGTATTACGTATTTCTGTGGTACATCAGATTTTGAATCATTTGATAATATTTGATATATTTGGTCGTGGGGAACGAATATCTTCGTTTCGTTTTAAATTTTCATTTCAATTATTGGGGCAATAATCTCCGCTTATATAATCTCAATTCTCGGAACATTGGATCTCGTCGTTATTACCGGAACATTGGCTCTCATCGTTATTACCGGAACGAAAATATTCGTTCCCTACGGAAATCACGATGATTCAATGAATATGATTTGGCATAATGACAAATTCATCAATATCAACATTTTGATAATGATTTAAAATGTTTCCCCAATTTTTTTCTGCGATTTTTCAATATTCATTTAAATTCATCATTCAATGAATTATTTCACCAAAAAAATTTTCTCTGTTTTTTGTGCATATTGTTATAAAATACAATCCATTGGTTGAATAATCAAAATTTGTTAATCTCAATTTCTTTCTTTGTGGTAAATCACGCATACGGTTAAAATTATTATTTAAATCCTGTAGGGAACGAATATTTTCGTTCCAAGTATTCACAATTATTTTCGTTCCGAGTATTCACAATTATTTTCGTTCCGAGTATTCACAAACAATGCATTCATTATAGTTTATGGGACATCATGAAACACAGCAATCATTTCTTGTCCTACAATCTCGACATCAGCTTGACGGACTCAGGGAATCTTTCTGAATGCTTCAAGACTGTGAGGTCTCAATGTATGGATTTCTTGTAAAGTACTTTGATACATACTATGAATCATTCTTTGCTCGTATTGTGAGGCATGGTTTTGAAGGATTTTTTGAAGCATAGTCAATTTTGTATCATCAGACTTTTGTTCTTCTATCTTGTATACTTCTCGAACTTTATTTTTTATAGTCAACTCTGTGTCCATTCCGATGAGTACTCTCAAATGCTTGTTTCTGAGTCTTTCAGAAAGAGAGTAAAATCATGAAAAATAGAAAAATCCCACGAGTAGATCAATTTTTTCTGTGGTTGTGAGTACATGTGAAATACACTTGCTCAGGATTTGTTCTTAGTTGGTAATAAACTTTCATCAACTCATAACTATACCATTAGTCATTAAATTGGCAAAAGTGTATCATAAAAAAATAAATTTGCAAGCAATATAATACTGTTGTCAACACACCCCTTACCTACACCCCTTCACTTTGCTTGGATTAATAGACGCAAAAATCTCAGAGAAATAATAGTCTCCTCAGTCGGGATCAATCATGACCCCCCTGAGTCCTGTCTTTCCTGCCAAATACCTCTTGGCTCAGGAAGAAATCCCGTTGAAATATCACTCTCCTATATAGTCATTGATTCAAGGAATGGCATCTTGCTGAAAAGTCACATCAATGACTTAGTCAATGAGGTGTTTATTTTGTTTTTGCACATTAAAAACAACAACTTCCGTCAAAGAGTTGGCTGACACAACACATACAAGATTGAAAAATAATTGGTGTGCATAGTATTGAATTATTGATACCGTGTGGATTGTATTGAAATTTGTGGAAAAGTAAAAAAAAGTATTGTGAGTCAAACAAGCCTTTATAGGAGGAATTATTGAAAAAGAGTATGTGATTTATGAAGAATACCTGTGGGGTTTAAGACATTTCCTTCACCAATGGTCTCATAAAAGACTTTAGCAAAGGATTTACTGAGGCATAAAAAAAATCTCGTACAATGTACAAGATTTTCAAAGAAAAAATACCGAAAAATTTAGGAAATTCTCGTATTTTTAGGAATCATTCGCTTTCAACGAACAACTCCATTATTACTTACTGCAAGACAATCCGATAGTTCACTCCACTTGCAGGAGGATACGTGGATGACTGAGCATTCCAAGGGATGAAATGCAGTGAAATGGCACCTTCGTGATACACATTGTTGTAGTTCTGATCGAGTAGATAGATACCTCCATCAGTTACAGCTATGAGTATCCCTACATGTCCAGAATAGGATCCGTTCGCACCAAAAGTAGCCACAACAGAATATTTCGGGGAAGATATGTTAAGGGCACTTCCAGCTCTCCAACTTGATGTTGTGAGAGCATTTGATACTCCTCTGATAAACGCAACACACTGTCCCCAATTTTCACCAACAGGTGTGATTGATATCTTATCCGTTTCCACCAAGTAAGGTGAGTTTGCTCCATCATACTTGGTGAGTTTGTTGACGTTGAATGTATCATACTTCAGGTAACTAACAATGGACGAGTACTGATCACTCGTGATAGGAAAAGCGTGAAGACTTGGCACCTCACTCCGAAAAGTGCTGTTCACTTGGATGGGACTCAGTGCCCATGCATTACCGAGGAACAATACCAAACAAGCAAAAACAAGTCGCTTCAACATACACAATCTCCGATTGGTTACTTTCAACATTGAAAGCATAAAAAATGTATTGATTTTTTTTTTTTTTGTCAATACTATTCGTGAACTTTATTAAATAATATGTATTTTATGAAACTTAGGAAATTACAATTGATCAGTATTGTTATCACTTGCATGTTCTTCCATTCTTTATCGTATGGGTTTTTGTATGCTTCCAAGACAGTAAAGGAAAACTATGAAGACTATTATTTTCAGAAATCACTGCGTTCCTCTCAATCAGGAGACATTTACTTATCTTGATGAAGCCTACAATACAAAGACTCTTCCGTATGGCTTCTAAAAAGTAACTCAGAAGTGTACAAAAATCTCAATCAACATCTAGACAATAATATTTTCCCGACGATCCCAACATCAGATGAAGGAATTTCTTTCGTTATAAATACATTGTGATGAAAAGAAAATTTCATCCAAGCCCTCAAAAGTCCACTCGATAAATTCCCAAAAATAAAAATCTTTGGAAGTGATTTTCGTTGTCCGAATCAGAGTTATGGTTCCAATTTACCAAGACAAGATGCTCGATACCAGTCGTGTATGTTTGAATCTTGAATAACTCTAAGAACCAATACCCAAACAAAAAAAACATATACCATCAAGTCTGATGAACAAAAGACCGTTACAATGACAATATTTCCTGTGACCGATAAAAAATACATTTTTGAGTCTTTTGAAGAATATCAAAATTGAAATAATGTATCATTGGTCATGATTGATCCTATTATGCAATACCACAATCTGAGGATTAATCTCACACAGGGTGATAGGAGCAATCAAATCTATGCATTCGATACAAAAGATTCTCCATATATTCATCCAATTGGAAAAAAATATGAATTGGTCAAATATGAAAGGATAAATCAGTTTCAACAAAAGCATACAATCTTTTCTCTTCTTCCGTACTATCAAGTACATCTTCACCTCACCCCCTGACTCAATGCCTTTCAGTTATCCTATTATTCCTACACTCCCGAGGATAATGATGGATATTACTTTCATTATGAATAAGGGTTGGGCTGAGTTTTAGATTATTCTATTGAAAGATAAAGGTGTTTTATTTCAAGGCTTCTGTCAATGATTTTGGAAATAAATATTTTCATGGAGGATTCACTTGCTTTGTTGTCAAACACATTGCTTTTATTGAAAGCATTTTTGAGTTGTTCAATAAATGCTTCTTTTGTATCATCAGTCTTTTGTTCTTCTATCTTGTATATTTCTCGAACCTTGTTTTTTATTGTCAACTCTGTGTCCATTCCGATGAGTACTCTCAAATGCTTGTCTCTGAGTCTTTCAGAAAGAGAGTGAAATCATGAAAAATAAAAAAATCCCACGAGTAGATCAATTCTTTCTGTGGTTGTGAGTACGTGAGAAATACACTCGCTCAGGATTTGTTCTTTGTTGGTAATAAATTTTCATCAACTCATAACTATACCATTAGTCATAAAATTGGGGAAAGCGTATCATATATAAAAAACAAATGCAATATGAAATTTTAAAATTGGATAGCAGGTATAATACATATTGTGATTTTTTGCAAGATGCTGAGCTGGGGGTGGTTGAAGAGGTTAGATAAGGGATTGTGCATAAAAAGACTCAAGGAAATGAGAAAAATGAGGGGGAATGAGCAAATTGAGAGATGAGCGTAGCGAAGAACGAAAGAATCGAAATTCCCCCTCATTTTTGACGAAAAACAGTATATTTTTAAAAAATCTTTGATTTTTCTCTTTCAAGTATATAATAAATTCAATTTTAAATTATTTATTATTTTCGTTATGGAAGAAAAGCAAAACTCGATTCAAGACTGATTAGTGGAAAGCCAAACTCAAATACAAAAAGAAGATGTGATGAGAGATGAAGAATTATGAATTGAAAAAGATGATAATGTTCCTACTATATATCCCATAAACAGGGATCAGATACAGGTTACTGTAAATAATACTACATTATTTGCTTTAGTTGAGTATATTAAGAGGGGGGATATTGAATTACAACCAGACTTTCAAAGATCTTATGTTTGGTGAGATGTTAAAGCAGAGAAACTTATAGATTCTGTATGGAACGGACTACCAATTCCACAGCTTTTCTTATTAACTTTACAAGACGGAAAAAGTATTGTTTTAGACGGACAACAAAGGCTTACATCTTTAGTAAGATTCATGCTTCATGAAGAAGATTTAAAGAAAGTTTTACCAGATACAACTTTTGAGTCTTTTCAAGCAGTAAATGAATTGCAATTAAAAGTATCTAGATCTCTATTTACTAGAGATAAAAAGGATAAAGATGAAAAAGTTATATTTACTGATTTAGATAGAGATACTCAAAGAAGATTTGAAGGGGAGTCTCTTATTATAGCTCAGATTAAACCAACATATTCTTTGTTTAAAGGAAAAGAAGAAGAGTTAGAAAACTTATCCAAAGAAATTTTTTATAGACTCAATACAGGATGAATAAAATTAACTGCTCAAGAAATTCGTCATAGCTTGTATCATAAAGAATTTATGAGAGAATTAAAAAAGATTTCTTTTGAAAAATCTTGGATTAGTTTAGTCCCGATAGGAATAAGTAAGTTCAAAGAGGATAAATCGTTACTTTCAGAAATGCTATTAAGAGCGTTTGCTTTACTTGACACTTATGGAATACAAGAAGATTTTGATACAATATGAAAACTGTATAAGTCTGATGGAAGCAAATTTGAATATACGAAGCCTTTGAATGATTTTTTAGATAAATATGCGCGTATGACAGATAAGTTTACTCCAGAACAAATACAAGAAAGATTAGATTTACTAAGAAAATTGTTAGGTGTATTAAATTCATTGTTTAAAGAAGAGATGTTCAAACATCAGAATGTTATCAATCCAAAAACAAAATCTGTTAGGACGAATACGTTTAATATGAAATATCTAGATACTTTGTTTGTTTCTTTATTAGATTTGTTTAGATATAATCCAGATATTGATCCAGAATTGCTTAAAGAGGAAATAATGAATTTTAAGAGTAATCCAGATATAATAGAAGAATTTGTAAGTAGTGCTAGGTGAATTGAACCAATATATGTACAATGAAGGGTTGAATGAACTATGAAAATATTTAAAAAGCTAAAACATGTTTAATTATGAAGACTTACTTAAATGGTGTCAAAGGAAAAATCCAAGATAATTACAGGTATTTCACTACTTGGGAAACAGAAACTGACGATTTGAAAAGTAGATTTTCGAGTCTTGGAATGGAAACAACGTTTTTAAATACTAATAAAAACTTTGTTGTGATTTGAATTAATTCAATAAACGAAATTCTCTTAGAGCAAATAGTATATGAGTATTACAAACGTTATTTTGATAAAATTTTTTCCGAGACAAATCATAAAACATATAGTGATTATGAGTTATTGAAGGTTGAACAGATTATAAAGCAAAATCATGATGGTTCTTTTGATTGATTTAGTGGAATTTTAGAAAAGGTTGTCTGAAGTATTAATCAAAAGAATATAAAAGGAGAGATAAAAAAATGATATGGAAGACGAATGGATACTATGGGGTGGAAAGATAAAAAGTTTTCGGATTTTACTGATGTCTTATGAAAGATAAATACATTAAGGAATGAATTAGCACATAATTCTAGTAATTATTTTTTAATTAGTAAAAGTATTACAGATTACTGAAAAGAAGTTAAATTTTTGGAGGATTCATTTATTGTTTTAAGTGAATTATTTTTTGAAAAAATGAATAATTATTATAATATAACCCCATAGTAAACTTTAAAATCACACTCTCAATTATTCTGAGAGTTTGTTTCCCTTACCTACACCCCTTCACTTTGCTTGGATCAATGGACGCAAAAATCTCAGAGAAATAATAGTCTCCTCAGTCAGGAGCAATCACGACCCCCCTGAGTCCTGTCTTTCCTGCCAAATACCTCTTGGCTCAGGAGAGTATGGCTCAGGAAGAAATCCCGTTGAAGTATCACTCTCCTATATAGTCATTGATTCAAGGAATGGCATCTTGCTGAAAGGTCACGTCAATGACTTCGTCAATGAGGTGTTTGTACTCAAGATAAAATTTCCCTATGTTTCGTACGAGATGATAATTTTTGATTCATTCGACTTTATCAAGTGGATTGATAGCAATCACTTTGACTCAAGGAAACCTTTCTTTGAGATATTTTGCTGTCCCTAGAAGTGTCCCCGTGGTGCCAAGCCCTGCCACGAAAAAGTCGATCTTTCACAATTTCTTTTCGATATGAGGTCAGGTGAGATGGTAGTGAGCGTCCATATTATCAGGATTGTTGAATTGGTCAGGCAGAAAGTATTTTCATGGATTTTCCAGAAATAGTTTGTCTCTGTATTCAATAGAATCGTCGGTAACTCATGGGACTTCGATAAGTCTGGCTCAGTAGGAAGCAATGAGCTTTTTTTTGCAACTTGCGGTGGATTCTGGGACCACGAGCTCTAGCTTGAGGTCAAAAAGATTGGAAAGGTAAGCCAGAGAAATAGCAGTATTGCCACTCGAAGCCTCAAGCACGGTCTTGGAAGGGTCAAGGGCTCAGGATTCTAGGGCTTTTTTGAGGATCCAATAGACGGGTTTGACTTTGATACTTCCACACATATTGAATTTTTCAAGAAGTGCATAGAGTTCGTTTGATTGTATATGGTGGATTTTCGTAATGGGCACCTCCATAAGGAGTTTTTCAATATCGAGTTTCATAAGGTGTGAGTTAGGAATAAAAATAAGAGATTATTTACAAAAAAAGCCCCTTCTTTGACGAAGAGACTTGGTGTTTTTTTTGGTTTTTGCACATTAAAAACAACAACTTCCGTCAAAGAGTTGGCTGACACAACACATACAAGATTGAAAATAATTGGTGTGCATATTTAAAAGATTTGAAATATATAAGATATTGTATGCATAGATGAGAAAAAGCAAATAAAATGCTTAAAAAAACTAGTCTCTCACTCAAACAGCATTTTTATGTGCATGAAGTCCTTCTCTCAAAGCCATGGTTTCGACCGTTTGTTTGAGGTTGGCAAGTCATGCTTGCGTAAGGGTTTGAAAGGTAATCCATTTTCAAAAACTCTCCACTCAGATTCAGGAATACGTTTTTGCAAAACCACTCGTTGGAAGCGTGTGGTTGGTCCCGCTTGCATAATCTCCAACTGATTCTGGAGTAAATGCTCATCAAAAGACACTTCCCGCATTTATGATTTGTTTTGTGTAATCCTGCCAATTATCACATTGGAGTATGAGGTGTTCTGGGGCATACAGGTTGGATACTTCAATAGCTTGTGCCATGCTTTCGACCAAAACAGCAAGACTCTTTGATAAAGATACAACACAGATTTCTTTTCTTGGAAGCACTTCCAACTGTCTTTGAATTTCTTGTCAGACTTGTTCAATGAGTTCTCTACTCTCAGAAACCAAAACGACTTGAGAATCTGTTCCATGTTCTGCTTGAGAAAGAAGATCACTCGCAACAAAAACTCAATTGGCATTTTTATCAGCAATAACCAAGACTTCGCTCGGTCAGGCAGGCATATCTATAGCCACTTTTTGTGAAATCACAAGCTTTGCTTGCGTCACGAATGCATTTCATGGTCAAAATATTTTCTCAACTTTCTTAATACGCTCCGTCCCGTATGCCAAGGCAAAAATTGCTTGAGCTCCTCACACTTTGTATACCTGAGAGATTCAGAGCAGATCCGCACAAAACAGTATTTCTGGAGCAATACTCCCATCTGGTCTTGGTGGAGTACAGAGAGTTATTTCCTTGCATCCTGCCAGCTTTGCTGGAATTCAAAGCATCAGTACTGTGGAAAAGAGCGGAGCAGATCCTCATGGAATATAGAGTCCCACTTTTTGAATCGCACGAAATTCTCGATAGCAAGAGACTCAAGGGGTTGTTTCTTGAGAAAGCATATCTTTGGGAATTTGTCTTTTGTGAAACTTTGTAATATTTTTACTCGCTTGAAGTATTGCCATTTTTACATCTCTTGAAAGAAGACTTTTTGCCAACTCCACCTCTTCGGGAAGCACTTGTATCTCATCAAGATCTACACCGTCATAGAGTTTGGTAAGCTTCTTTATATAAGCATCTCCATGAATAATCACTCCGCTTTCGATTTCCTTTACTTTGGAAAAGATTGCATTGTCTTGTTGATACAAGTTTCTTTCAAAAAGAGTTTCTAAAGCTTTGAGAGAAAGATCTTTGTATTCTTGGTTCGGATTGTTTAGGTTTTGGAAGTATTTCATAGTCTAAGAGTTAGATAATATTTGGTTGGTGATCTTTTCCCAATTGTCCACGGGGTCTTGACCTGAAACGTGTTGGGTGGTTCATAGATAAGACTCCCATCACGGTCTATAAAAAGAACTTTTTTAGTTGTTGACATATCCATGTATTTGAGAAATTAAAGTATGAGTTTGGGCCAAAGAGAGAGAAAGAGGGGCTTTTCTTATCACCCCACTACTTCGCTCTTCCCCCTCCCAACACAAAAACATTCTTCACCAATACTATTTCCTTCAACAGTAAAAAGTATGACTCTTTCTTCATCGAATTTTACTTCTTCTTCACCATCATAGGCAATCACAAACCCAGCAGGCACTTTTTCAAAATCAAGAAATTTTTTGGAAAAATGAAAGTCAAGTGTTGTATTTTTGTAGATATAATCCAGTTCCACGAGCTCTTGTCCATCCCTGAGAATAGGAGCCCCTCAAATATTTCCTGTGAATTTCAAAAAATTTAAAATTCAGTTTTTGGCTATTTCTGGTCACTTGGGGTCAAAAATACTTCCTGATTCTAAGCACAATCCGACCTTTCAGATACTATTCATATATCCATCACTTCCTCAAGGGTGCAAAACATCGAGTCCACAAACCACTTCATCGACATCAAAATACTCAGTAAGATTTGGGTATTCACAGATAAGAAATGGAATAGAGTTCTGTGTATTGAGAGTATTGTGAACATCAAGTAAATATTCACTTTCTTGCAAAAATGGAAGCAGTTCTTGTGCTCTTTGGTCTTCGTATGTGTTTCATTTTTTTGTTGAATGAAAGCATCTATTTGTAGAAGAAATAATTAAAATGTCGTAAAAGTAAATAATAGAAATGTCGTAAAGGCAAAAAAAAGTTATAATATGTAAGATTAAATATATTTTAACTTTTTAGCAACTATTATATGATAAAGAAAACGTACACTATGACAGAGAACGAACTACATATACA
>Ga0209373_10004068_pt1 | contig 12905 bp, 18 predicted proteins | sample Higcelweek5metaG_FD_187173 | JGI IMG/M metagenome (GOLD analysis project Ga0209373, IMG submission 187173) | Freshwater pond sediment microbial communities from the University of Edinburgh, under environmental carbon perturbations - High... | ecosystem: Environmental > Aquatic > Freshwater >... | reverse complement strand
TGAAGAATTAATGGAGAAGTATGACCCGGATCTGATTGGATACGAGTGGAAGAAAGAAGGAATCCGCATTCAGTTGGAGCCAATTGGAAAAAGAGGGTATATTGAAATGCTGGAGGTAGAAAAAAAATATTACAGTAAGATATCCTGCTGAGTCAGGAAATGTATCCGTTTCAAGCTTTAATCGCATTTTTAAAAAATAGGGGAACATTTAGTAGGAATAAATCAGTTGACATCAAAAGATTACAGTGCTAACATAATAAAGAACGGAGGTTCTTTATTATGCAAGTGTTAAAGGATGAAGTAAGAGAACAGATTCTGCTTTCAGCGGAAAAAAAGTTTTGTGAAAAAGGTTTTTTGGAAACAACCACGCGTAGCATTGCCATGGAAGCCAAAATCAGTGTCAGCAATCTATACTTATATTATGAGAGTAAAGAGGCACTTTTCTTTGCGGTTGCAGAGCCAGTTTTTTATCAGTTTATTTCTGCGTTCCATGAGTTTTTGGCACATAATGATTCACCCGATGATTTGAATCGCAATATCAGTCTTGGAATAGGGAAGATAATTACAGCAGGGCTAAACCGGTTTCTGCTATTAGCGGAAAAGAGTAAAGGAACCAAATATGAGGGATTTCAGGAAATATTAGTGGAAGAGCTAAAAAAGCATATTTTGGTGCAGTTGCACGATTCGATCGAGGAAAAAGAATTAATGGCGCATGTATTTTCGAAAAGTCTCATCGAAGGAATTATCAATATTGCCAAGGTGCATAAAACCAAAGAGCAGTTAGAACACTGTTTACAGCAACTTGCGGACTATCATACAGATGGGATCCGGCAATTTTTAAAATAACTGCCATAAGGCAGTTTGTTTTTACCACAATAAGGAACAATCGTTCCTAAATAAGGAGGAAAAGAAGTATGAGTTGGAAAGATATCATGTTTTCAGAGGAGTCAAAGAGGTCAGTAGCGTTTTATGAAAAGCTACTGAGATTTCTGGATAGTCCGGCAAGAAAGAAATATAATAACCCAGATAAGCTTATTGAAAATGCCAATATAGAAAAAGGGCAGGTGGTACTCGAAATAGGTTGTGGTTCTGGCTTCTTTACAGAGGAAATTTCAAAGCGGGTAGGAAATACGGGAACTGTGTATGCTACTGATATTCATCCTATTGCGGTAAGAGAGCTAAAAGAAAAAGGGAAGCTATTAGGACTAACAAACGTAATAGTTCAATGCGAGGATGCATTGCATACAACATTTCCGGATCAGTCGTTTGATATGATTGTACTATATGGGGTAGTTCCAGCACCTGTGATATCTCTAAAAGACTTAGCAAAAGAGATGCATCGCATTTTGAAGCCAGAGGGAGTCTGCGCGATCTGGACAGCGGTACCATTTTGGCGTCCGACTGCAATAGAACGATATGCAGATTTTTCTAGAATGAAACGCATATATCCTGTTTTTCGATTGAAGAAGAATAGTAATCCATCGATATAAGCCTTTTTTGAAAGAGAAAATTTTATACTTTACAAATATATCAAACTGATATATCATTCTGTGTATACATAGCATTATGCTCTATTATTTCGTTATTCTTATGGGCTTTATTCCGTCTGTTTCGAATAAGGTTTTAAAAAAAGTATGCACAGGGAGGAAAAAAATGAAATGGCTAATACGAAAAAAATAGATTACGCGATACTGGGTCTGCTTAGTCATGAACCGCTGACGGGATATGAAATCAAGCAACGCATGAATACATCCCTACAAATGTTCTGGGGAGCCAGCTTTGGAAGTATTTATCCAACATTAAATATACTAGAGAAGGATGGTTTTGTTACGAGTGAGGATACCAGTATTAATGCCAGAGAAAGAATTTCTTATACGATTACAACTTTGGGGCGAAAGCATTTAAAGGAATGGTTGCTGATTCCAGTGGAAAAGGATGAAATTCGTTATGAGACCTTACTGAAATTATTTTTTGGTACTGAAAATGGGGCCATTGGAACATTAAAACATATTGTAGCATTTGAACAAAAAGTAAATGAAAAGCTAGAAGTCCTGAGAGCATCGGTGACTATTTTGGAGCAGAGCAGGGATACCGAAGAAGAACATCTATATTACCTGCTCACAGCAGAATTTGGTGTGCATACTTATGAAGCCTATTTGAAATGGTGCAAAGTAGCAAAAGCAGAGCTACGAAAGAGAGGTAAATAGGATGGTGGGACATTTCGGATTTTCTTATATTGGAGCCATATATCTATTAATGCTGACTATTCCAAATCTGATTTGGGCGCAGAATAAACCAATCGGATATGAGGATATCGTTTGCAGGGAGAATAAAATACTTTTACTCTTTGAGAGAGTGGGGCAGTTTCTGGTCACCCCGATTGCATTGATTTTCACAGATTACAATATCAAAACGTTTTCCAGCTGGTCCATCTGGTTAATAGTTTCATTTATACTGATGCTACTTTATGAACTATCATGGATTCATTATTTTAGAAGTAAACATACCCTAGAAGATTTTTATGGAAATTTCCTGGGGATTCCGGTTCCAGGAGCATTGCTTCCGGTGGTTGCATTTTTTTTACTGAGTATTTATGGTAAAGTAATCTGGCTTACCATTGCGGTCATTATTTTGGGGATTGGACATATTGGTATTCACATACAGCACAGAGAGAGTATATAAATTTTATGAGTAAGGGAGAGTATCTTATGAAAAATGAAATAGAATATATGTTACTTGAAAACGGGGCATCTTTGGTTGGATTTGCAAAGATTGACGGATTATATGGGAAGGTAGATCCTAAGGAACCAGAAAGCGAGGATTCTGTAGCAGGAGAAATCGTAATACCAAGGTATCCGTTTGGAGTTTCCATCGCCCTTGCTTATCCCAAAGATATAATAAGAAATATAGCAGAGTCGCCAACAATGGAATACTATGATGCATATCATCGATTGAACGAAAAGCTGGATAAGCTGGGTACAATGTGTGCAGAGTATATAGAAAAACAGGGTTATCATGCATATGCACAGACGGGTTCCGCTACGCAGGAATATGGTGTTTTTAGAACAATAATGCCCCATAAGACCGTAGCAATGCATGCAGGGTTGGGATGGATAGGAAAAAGCGCGCTGTTTCTGACCAATCCGTATGGATCAGCCATTCGTCTGACATCTGTGCTGACAGATGCACCCTTAGCCTGCGGTGAAGTGGTACTACAATCCAAGTGCGGAAGCTGCATGCTTTGTGCAAAAGCCTGTCCTGGAAAAGCAATTTCCGGGCGTGTCTGGAGTCCGGAATTAGACAGGGATGAGTTTTTTGATGTATTATCCTGTAGAAAAAAAGCAAGAGAAATATCAGCCAGAGCTATCGATAAACAAATCACATTATGTGGAAAATGTATTGAAGTTTGCCCCTATACCAGAAAGTATATCAATGGATTTGATTAAGAAAAGTCAGTTAATATGTTGTATTTTCTAATAATTTATATTAAAATTATAGAATATATTAACAATTATTCTTTCTAAAGGAGGGCAATTAAATGAAGAATCTAAAAGTCAAAGCAAAAATGCTTATACTCGTCTTTTCCATTTTCCTTACAATGTTGATTGCAGGTGTCATTGCACTTGTCAGTATGCAGGTATCCGCTAACAAATCTCTTGCTCTTTTAGAGAGCACAATAAGAACAGATTATGACAATAATATTAAGGAACAGGTAAATAATGTTGTGTCACTACTTCAAAATATTTATGATGACCAACAGGCAGGCATTTATACACTTGAAGAGGCCCAGAAATTAAGTGCTGATCTGGTTCGTGATCTTCGTTATAAAGAGGGCGGATATTTTTGGATTGATACAACCGAGGGTGTCAATGTCGTGTTGCTTGGCAAAGATGCCGAAGGCACCAATAGACTTGCCACAAAAGATTCCAATGGTTTTGAGATGATTAAAGCAATTATTGCTGCCGGTCAAAAGCCAGATGGTGGATACACAGATTACATGTTTCCAAAAGAGGGAGAAACAGATTCTTCCCCTAAAAGAGGATATAGTTTAGAATTTAAGCCTTATGGATGGATTGTTGGAACTGGTAATTATACAGACTATATCGATGATGCAATCGCAGCTCAAAAAGCAATTGAAACGTAAGAATTAATGCAGTCAGCCGTTTTGTTTATCATTATTATTGCTGGCCTACTGGTTCTGATTGGTCTGATTGCTATCACCATCAGTATTGACATCAGCAGTTCCATCAATGCTGCTTCGCGATTCCTAGTGCCAATTTCTCACGGAGATTTTACGCAGGAGCTACCTAAAAAACTTGCCAATCGTAAAGACGATTTGGGATTCCTTGGCCAAAAGCTCTTGGAAATGAGTGAGCAGATTCGTAGTTTAATCCAGGGTGTACAGGAAAGTGAACTTGCATTAAATGAAGTTGTTGCAGAAATAGAGACTAACATATTCAAACAAACGGAATCCATTGAAGGTGTTTCCGCTACGACGCAAGAATTGGCTGCAAGCATGGAAGAAACAGCTGCTACCTCGGAATCAATCAGTCAAATTTCTGGTGAAATTGATACTGCAACCAGAAATATCGGAGTACGTGCACAGGAAGGTGCACAACAGGCATCTGATATCCACGGAAGAGCCCAAGACATCAAGCTTTCTACTGAACAACAGCGTGCACAGACTACAAGCATTCACACCAGTATCAAACTGAGTCTGGAAAAAGCACTTCAGGATGCCAGGGTTGTGGAAGATATTGAGATCCTTTCATCTGCAATTATGGCTATTACCAATCAGACTAATCTTCTTGCCCTTAATGCTGCAATTGAAGCGGCAAGAGCAGGCGAGGCTGGTAAGGGTTTTTCTGTTGTTGCAGATGAGATTCGAAACTTAGCAGAGAAATCTAAAGATACCGTAGTAAAAATCCAGGAAGTTACCACGAAAGTAACTGCAGCGGTTAAAAATCTTGCAGGTGATTCAGAAAGATTGCTGGATTTTGTTGCAGGCGATGTTATGAAAAGTTACGATACCTTCCACGATGTGGCTGAAACATATAATTCTGATGCTGTTGAAATTGACTCACTCATCACTGATTTTAGTGCAACCTCCGAGGAACTAATTGCATCTATTGATAGTGTTCTAAACTCAATCGAAGCAATTAGTAGAGCCACGAACGAGGGCGCTATTGGAACAACCGAAATAGCGGAACGTTCTTCAGATATCATGGAAATGTCCCGAGTCATCAACCAAGCAGTAGAAAAATGTGTATCTGTATCAGCTACCTTGCATGATGAGGTTAAGAAGTTCAAAATATAAGCCTATTGTTTTAATTCAGAAAGCACTTTTAATAATTACTTCTTCAACTTTTTTTGCGTCATCACTATAAAAAAAGTGAGCTGAGTTATCTAGCCACATCAGATTTTTACCTGATGGTGTATTTAATTGATTAAAAAATTGTTCCATTATGTTAACATTGCATACTTTATCATGTCTTCCATGAAAAAAGAATACTGGAATATTTATTTCATTGATTTCAAAAAAATCTATCTTACTTATGTCACTAATCATCTCATTGCCAAATGCCAATGGCATTCCTTTAAATGTTTTTCCTATATCCTTAATTGTATAATCAGGAGAAGTAAGCAGATGCTTTATGGAGGACAGGAGATTTGGAGGATTGCTTATATAACTGTCCTTATAAATATATCCATTAAATTTCATCATCCATTTTCTTAGTATATTCCATTGCTTGGCATTTTCACTGTAAGGTGGAGTTCCAATCTTCGTCAATTCTTCTACGGCTTTCTTGTTATTTATTGATTTTGCATATTCAACAGCCCAAGAATAAAATAGCCTATCGCTCTCAGCCCAATTAATTATTTGAGAGAGTCCAAAATAAGCAAAAAACTTATCTGGATATTGTTTAATTAAATGCAAACCAATAACACTTCCCCATGACATACCCGCAAGATAAATTTTTTCAACCTTGAATTTTTCTCTAAGATAATCTACCAGTTCACTTGCATCTGAAATGAACTGATTAATATTCATGGAATGTTTGTCTATTTTATCATTGTATGATTTACCAGATCCTCTTTGATCCCAGTAAATTAGTGTGAAGTTTTCCATAAGTTTGGAAGTTGTAACCTGATATATATTATCAACAGAACGACAACTCACTCCGGGAAATGGCATCCCAGGACCTCCATGGAGAACAAGTAAAACCGGCTTATTTTTGTTCCGAGCTTGCACTAGAATAGATTGTTTTATGTCACCTAAAGTTAATACTTCTGTATAACAAAATCCATTAGGGAATATATATTTTTTGCTTCTTGAGATAATTTTATTTTGTATAATAGCTCTTATAATAAGTAATGAAACTACGACCAATACAAAAATTATCAATAAGGAAAATAAAACACACATCATATAATACATTTTTTCACTCGCCTTCTACATTATTTTTTAAAATAGAATCACAAAAAAAACGAATATGTTCATCCATCTGTATTTCAAGTGTACTTTTATCAGCATTAATTATTCTGGAAACAATATATTCATAGAACATAAAATTTAGTGGATATATATATTCAAAAGAGCAAATTCTGACATTAATGTTCTTTATTTTATTTTGCGCAATCATAGTATTTAATGCTATTTCTACATAACTTAATGCCTTTCGAAAGGATTCTTCTAGCACTAAATTTGCAGCACGTTGATCAGAACATTGTTCTATAAATAGAATTCTCCATATCTTTTCCATTCTAGTGTTTAACATATGTTGGATGAATAATTGATTACCTCTTTTGAAAAATTCTAGAGGGGTACAATTTTTGATAATCTCATCAAGGTTTTCTAACGGCGGATAAACCTCTGCAGCTTCCATTTTAAAAAGCGCATAGATATCCCTCAGTATTTCATCCTTACTCCTGAAATGATTATATAGCGAACTTTGCTTAATACCAACTTCTCCTGCTATATCTCTAATAGATACAGAATTAAACCCTTTCTTTGAAAATAATTCAATTGACAAATTGAAAATGATATCCTTCGTTTCTTGTCCATAAGATTTGGTTATTGAATTATAATTCAAATTTTTACTTACTTCTTTCATAATATCCCCCTTATAAAGAGAACTAACACTTGGTAGTTTAATAGTAAACTATCAGGTGTTAGTCTGTCAAGTGATATTTAATTACATTATTTAATTACATGTAGAAATTTGAATGTATAATATATTTGACATTGTGTAAGGTTAATGATACAATATGTATATCAAATTATACGGAGGAGGTTGGTAGATTATGTCTTATCAAGAAAAAAGGATTATATTTACAATTGTTACAGGAATACTTATTTTAGGTGCATATTGTATATATGCATATAAAAAGTTTCAGTCGAGTGCTGTCAACACAGAAGATATAAAATTCTGGGCAGGATCTATTCTTGTTTTTGTGGTTATAGGTATTGTCGTAAATATAGTAAATCAGATCATTTTTCATATTCTAATAGCTATTTCAATTGCAGTTGAGAAAAAAATAAGAAATGAAAATTGTGATGAAAAAGAAATTGAAGAATCAATAAAAAATGGAATGGTTACAGACGAGATGGATCAGTTGATTGAACTTAAATCAATGAAAACTGGTTTCTTCGTTTCCGGAATTGGATTTTTATTAGGACTAGTATTATTGGTCTTAAATTATTCTCCAATCATTATGATTAATCTCATGTTTATATTCTTCTTAATAGGATCATTACTAGAAGGATTTGTACAATTGTACTATTACAGAAAGGGTATATAACATGGCAAAGAAACTAAAGATTACGAACAATATCCGTAAACTGCGGTTCTTTGCTGATGAGATGACACAACAGCAACTTGCCGAAAAAACCGGAGCCTCAAGACAAACCATAGTGGCAGTAGAAGGGGGTAAGTATTCGCCATCCTTGGAGTTGGCTTTCTGCATTGCGGATGCTTTTGGTGTTGCAATAGGAGAAGTATTTGAATATGAAGTAGAAGGGTAATAAGTATTGAATTAAATCAGAAGTAAAACACCAAGCTTTGCGGTCCTAATGTATCCAAAATTTTAAAAACAATGAAAGTATGGCTACGCCTATCATTTTAAAAGAATTATTTTTTGGAAATTGGCTAATTACGAAAGGATTTGATGCCAGACCTTAATGTTCCGTTTTAAATCAAGACAGATAATTGTGGAATGAATGATCAATTCAAAAAATGCTTATTTGTGTATAAACATAATACTACTAATAATAGGAGGTGAAAAAATGTTGGAGGAAAATAAAAATAAAGGAGCCATGACAAAAAAGTGCCTGATAATAGTCTACTCATATCATCACAATAATACTGCTAAAATTGCATACAAATTTTCCGAGGTACTGCATGCTCATGTAAAAACCCCAGATCAAGTAAATTTGCAGGAGCTTCAGGAGTATGATATTATAGGCTTTGGAGCAGGCATAGATAGTGGAAAGCACTACAAACCGCTACTTGATTTTGTCGACAGATTGCCGGAAGTTAATAGTAAGACCAGTTTTATCTTTTCTACAAGTGCTATGCAGGGAGAAACTAAGGTTAAACAGGATCACTCACTGCTAAGACAGAAGTTGGAGTCAAAGGGATACATAATTGTAAGCGAATTTAGCTGCAAAGGTTTTAACACAAACAGTATTCTTAAGTATTTCGGAGGAATGAACAAAGACAGGCCGAATAGTGATGATTTCAATAAAGCCGAGGAGTTTGCATTGGATCTTGTGAAGTACTTAAATACACGAATTTGAAGTTGCCGTTTGGTCTTTAGCAATTACTTATTTATGTTTATGCCTCATAGAGCTACTGTTTGAAGGTATGTAATACAAGAATAGAAGAGAGACGAGAATATGAAATGAAATTTGAAACAGTTATGGAAGAATATTATCAATATATATTCAATTTTGCAATGAAGCTTTCTTGTCATCCACAGAAGGCTGAAGATATTACGCAGGAAACTTTTTTACAGGTATACAAAAATTTGCATCAATTGAAAGACGAAAATGCAATTAAAAAATGGATACAAACCATATGTTATAATTGTTTTCTTATGGAATGTCGTAAAAGTAATAGTGAATTACTTAGTTATGTGGAAAATATAGAGGAATTGGAACAGGAAGGCACAATAATATCTTACCAAATACCAGGACCGGAAGAAGAAGTAGTAGTTGCAGAAGAGATAAAAGAGATGCAAAATGGTTGCTTTTATGCGATGGCAAGAAAGCTAACCTTGAAGCAAAGAATTGTTTTTTCACTTATAGATATGTTTGGTATGTCATTAGCAGAAACTGCCGAAATGATACAACTTTCAGAGAATGCTACAAAAGGGCTTTTACATAGAGCAAGAAAGAACCTTGATGCATTTTTCTCAGATCATTGTGATTTAATAAAGGAAAGTAATCCATGTTCTTGCAGCGCCTGGATTGATTTTAGACAATCACACGATGATAACCATAAAAAAACAAAAGAGATAGTTGATTCTATTAAAGATAGAGGAAAAAGTTACACATTTAATGAAAATGTGCGAAATAAAATCAATTATTTATATAGTCACATGCCAGAAGTAAAACCTGATAAAATTTGGTTCGATAAAGTTTTAGAATCGTTGAAATAGAAAATTACAAAAAAATTTTATAAAATTCGTATCTTGTACATATATTTTGCATCTATATCTTTGTAAGGATTTTAAAAGCAAATATAATAAAATAGGAGGATACGAAATGATCGAATCAAGATGTGGAGTAGAGTGTAGTAAATGTGAACACAAAGAAGAATGGAAATGTAAAGGATGCCTCAATATGGAACAACCAACATGGGGAATATGTGAGGTAAAAAAATGCTGTGAGAATAAGAAGCTGAATTTTTGTGGTGAATGTGATACTTTTCCATGTAGTATGCTGGAAAACATGGGAAAAGAATTTGGATATGATTCAAGTATTAAAATAAATCAATGCAGGATTTGGTTATCTGAAAACGGAGGCTATAAAAGTAAATGATGAGCAAAAATGAAAGATAAAAAATTGATGTATCTCAGATAACTGCTGCACAGGCATCAGAACGAGTAATAAGACTATAATATTTACTTAGTAAAATTCACAGATGTTGGTTTTAGTACATGTGGCAGCCAACTGAGAAAGGCAGGCGTATCAGCATAATAATATTTTATAGTGGTACCGGTAATAGTGCTTATGTAGCAAATTATATCGGAAAGCAGATTAATGATGAGGTAATCAACTTGTTTGATAATCTAAGGAACAAGGATTATACTATGATGACATCGGAAAAACCATGGATTTTTGTCGTTCCGACCTACGCATGGCAGATCCCTCACATAGTACGAGATTGGATAATCAATACAAAATTTGCAGGAAATAAGAATATGTATTTCGTTATGACTTGTGGAGACGAAATCGGTAATGCTGGATATTATGCAGAGAAATTTTGCATGAAGAAGCATGTAAGCTATATGGGGTGTGCTGAAATAGTAATGCCAGAAAACTATATAGCAATGTATGATGTTCCAGATAAAAAAGAAGCGGAGTTGATTATCAAGCGAGCTGAAAAAAGTATTCTGAAGACAATAAAGCTGATAAAAGCGGGAGCAAGAATCCCAGATAAGAAGATTAAGTTTAAGGATAAAATCAAGAGTAGTTTGGTAAATGCAATTTTTTATCCGAGTATCGTAAGTGCAAAGAAGTTTTATGCTGTGGATAAATGCATATCCTGTGGTCATTGTGAGAGGGTATGCCCTTTGACAAACATTGCTATGGCTAACGGAAAGCCAAGCTGGGGAAAGAATTGTACTCATTGTATGTCATGTATTTGTACTTGTCCAATGGAAGCAATAGAGTATGGAAAGGCGAGTCAGGGCAAACCAAGATACACATGTCCACAATAGGAATTAAGATAAGAAAGTTGCATTGATTTTCTTTTCTTGATTCCTATTTTGTTTGTAAATAAAAGGAGACGTGTCATATAAAAGAAAAATGTGTGACTATTACAGGAACAAATTATTACTATAGGATGAAAAAGAAGAACGAAAAAAGTAGTTCTTGACGTATATAGTTAAACTGTATATAATAAGACTATATAGTTTAACTGTATATAACAGGAGGTTAAAAAATGAATAGAGATAAAAATTTGCCGCTGACGGAAACTGTATACTATATTCTGTTAGCATTGGCAGATCCGACTCATGGATATATCATTATGCAAAGAGTAGAAGAGCTTAGTAATGGACAGGTCAGATTAGCGGCAGGAACTCTTTATGGAGCCATAGAGAACTTATTAAAAAAGGGTTTTATTATAGCTGTGCCAAGCACTGATGCGCGGCGAAAAATATATGTCATTTCTGCAACAGGAAAACAATTATTATATGCAGACTATCAGAGAATGAACCATATGCTAAACATAACGAGTAAAATTTTTGAAAAGGAGATGATAGAAAATGACTAAATTTAAATTCTTTGCCGATTTTGATAAGGAAGAAAAATGGCTTGGTAAAATGGCGGAGCAAGGATATCAGCTAAAACGCGTATTTTTATGTTATAAATTCAATTCTACTCAGCCCGAACGGGCAATTTTTAAAATTGATTACAGAACATTCAAAAATGACCAGGATTTTTTGGATTATTGTACATTATTTGAAGATAGTGGATGGCAGCATATAGCAGGAACCAAGCAAAGCGGTTCACAATATTTTAAGAAAACAGGACCAGAGGGCGATGCAGATATTTTTTCTGACTTGTCTTCTCGTGCAGGACGATATAAACGGTTATCATATATGTGGTTATCATTATCCACGGCATGGTTACCGCTCTTAATTATCATGTTAACATCTGATTGGATCAGAATAGGAGGTTTTCTAAATCCTAAGACACTATATTACACACCAGGTCTATGGGAAATGGAAGGATTAAATTTTTGGAGACACTTTTTATTTGAAACACCATTTGCATTATTTAGAGGATTTTTAGTGTTTTTCTGGATTGCAATCGTTCTTTTATATGCATTTTCTGCAATCAAGTCATGGTGGTTATATAGAAAAACGTTGAACGAAAACATTTGATTATGATCAGGTTCCTAGTGATTTGGAAAAGGAAGCACTTGAAGCACAGGATAATTGTCCGGTTTCTATAATTACTGTGGAATAGCAGTGTAAATCTAAAATTTTATTAAGTATGGCCTCATTTATATAACGGTTGATGAGGTGATGGTTTAAATAAAAAAATGAATAATTAGTGGCAGGTGATATTTTGAATATAAGTGCGCAAGTAATGGATGAAACAATTAAATATTTTGATGGAGATGTAAAACGTATTAATCACCTCATTAAAGTCTATGGATTTGCTAAGACGATAGGAGAATTAGAAGGATTGGATGAGAGGACGCAGAAAATCCTTGAAATTACTGCGATTACGCATGATATTGGAATCAAAATCAGTGAAATAAAACACAATAGCGCTACAGGGTACTATCAGCAATTAGAGGGTCCTAATGAGGCAAGAAAATTATTAGAGGGTCTAGGGATTGAAGATATTATTATTGAGAGGGTATGTTGGTTGATTGCACATCATCATACTTATCTGAATATTGATAAACCAGACTATCAGATATTGGTGGAGGCAGATTTCTTAGTGAATGCATATGAAGATCATATGGACAAGGATGCAATTGAGAGTGTAAAAACAAAAGTATTTAGAACTGAATCAGGAAGAAGCTTATTGGACTCGATATATTTGATGTAGTAAGAGTTTATGGAGGTAATCACCCAGAATTTTATGAAGTTATTAAATCTCAAGTCAAAACTAAATAAAACAAAGACAGTCCGATTGGATTGAAATTGAAATCTATGCT
>Ga0209373_10004067_pt1 | contig 12908 bp, 9 predicted proteins | sample Higcelweek5metaG_FD_187173 | JGI IMG/M metagenome (GOLD analysis project Ga0209373, IMG submission 187173) | Freshwater pond sediment microbial communities from the University of Edinburgh, under environmental carbon perturbations - High... | ecosystem: Environmental > Aquatic > Freshwater >... | reverse complement strand
GCGTTTATCTGGCACCTGAACGGGCCACGGTGATCAACCCGCTGACCAGCGCCATCGTCGGGCTTGCCGGCCAACAGGCGGATAATGCCGGCAATCTGGCGGCAGCGGCACAGTTGAAGGCCGCACTTGGCATAGCGCCGGGCCTTGACCTGATGAATACCGACCCGCTGGAAGCCGCGACAGCCAGCGGGGCCACAGCGGAAGCCGTGGCAGACGCGATCAATGCACAATCCGAGGCGGTGAAGATCGCCAACCTGATCGCGCAGGGCACCGCCGTGATGAACGGCGCGTCTGCAACCACCCTGTCCGCCGGGCAGGTGGGGCAGGCCATCCTGCAATCGCTGGCAGACTGGATACGCGCCGTGCCGGAAGGGTCCACGCTGGACCTGACCAGCGGGGCCGTGCTGGCCGGCATCCTGCGCGGCGCTGCTTCCAGGCTGAGCGGTATTGATATCGACAAGGTATATTCACTGGCGGAAGCCGCCGGCAGCATCATCGCCGCCGGCAATGCCAGGGTTGAGCTGGCATCGACCATCAGCGATCCGCTGACGGCGCTGACGGAAATGGCCCGTGTGCAGGTCGTTGCCCAGACCACGGGCGTCACGGCCCTGCAGGATGGTGTCGCCGCCGGCAATCTGGACGCCGCCGTGGCGGCATTGACGGGCAGCAGCCTGGACAGTGCCGTCGCCGGTTCCGTCGTGGGTGTCGTGGTGCCCAACCGGGTGTCCATCACCACGCTGGATGCCGTAAAGTCTGAAGGCGACAGCGAAACCACCAGCTTCACCTTCCTGGTCACCCGCAGCGGCACCAACCTGGATGCCGCTACGGTGGATTACTTGGTCAGCGGCAATGCTGGCCTGGATGCGGTTGATTTCGGCGGCACCCTGCCCTCCGGCACCATCAGTTTTGTGGCCGGCGAAACCGTCAAGACCATCACGATTGCGGTGAGTGGCGACGATACGGTCGAAGCGGATGAAAATTTCACCGTCGAACTGCTGAACCCGTCAACGGGCCTGGACATCAATGAGGTGCGGGCCGGCGGCACCATCGTGAATGATGATCCCGCAGCACCGCGCCTCGTCGCGCCGCAGGATGCGGCGATCCTGGCGACCGGCAGCAGCCGGGTCACCGGCATCGCCGTTCAGGCCGCCCGCAGTGACAGCGTCACCGTCACCGTAGCAGCCATTGGCGGCAGCATCCTGCTGATCGGCCCGGCAAGCCAGAGCCTCGGCGATGGCACCATCACGCTGACCGGTACGCTGGCGGATGTGAACGCCACCCTGGCCGGGCTGTACTTTACCCCGGCGGATGGCGGCACAACCGCCTCCCTGGTTATCAGCGCGGGCGATGCCACTGTTGGCCAAAGCGATGCCCAGACTGTCACCCTGCGCGTCGCAGCCACACCGGAAAATGTGCTGCCGGTCCAGCCGACTGTCGTGGCCGGCGTCACGGACGAGATTATCGGCATCGGGGTGATTGATACAGACAGCCCGACACTGACCGTCACCCTGACCCCCACCGACGGAACGGTCAATCTGACCGCCTTCGGTGACGTCAAGGTAACGCAAGGGGCCGACGGGGTGCTGGTGGTCTCCGGCTCCACCGCCGCCGTGCAGCAATCGCTGGCCAGTGTGGAGTTCACCGGCCTGCTTGGCAAGCCGACCGCGACGTTGCGGATGGATACGGACGATAATGATGCTGTCACGCCGAACGACAGCGACATGATCATCATCCAGGTGCTGCAGCCGCCCGTGGCAACGTTGCCGGACAGTGCGACGGTGCTGCGCGGGACGCCGACCCTGATCGGGGGGATCAGTGTCAGCGATGCCGACAGCGACCAGCTCTCCGTTACGCTGACCCCCACCGGTGGCTCCCTGGCGGTGGCGCTGGCAGGTGGCACCACGCTGACCCAGGTCAGCGATACGGTGATCCGCCTGACCGGCAGCGTGGCCGATGTGAATGCCACCCTGGCAACGCTGATGTTCACTGCCGGCACCGATGTGGCAACCGCGCAGTTGCGGGTGCAGACGTCCGACATGGATGCGCGAACAGCCGATAGCGACAAGACGCTGACCATCCAGACCATCGAGGATGTGCTGCGCCTGCCAGCGGCGGGTGCCACGCTCAGCGTTGACCGCTATGCGACAATCATCGGCAATGACGGCACCGACGTGATCACCTTCACGCGGTCGGGCGGCACCACCATGGCCGTCACCCAGTTGGAAACGCTGATCGGCAGCAGTGTAACCGATGTTGTCACCGGCATCGGTACACAGGGCATGACCATGTCGGTGGAGATGCTGGAAAGCCTGACCGGAACCCCCGGCACCGACCTGATCTATCTGGGTGGCGTCGGCAACAGCATCTGGCTGCAAGGCATTGAAAGCCTGATCGGCAGCAGCACCAGGGACCATGTCCGGCTGGGTGATGGTGGCAACACCATCACCGTCACGGCCCTGGAAACCCTGATCGGCGGCAATGGGCTGGATCTGGTCACGCTGGCCGGCGGGGCCACCATTTCGGTGGAGGGTATCGAGAGCCTGATCGGCGGGGCCGGCACCGATTTCGTCTTCACCGGTGCCGCCGGCGGCACCCTGACGGCCCAGGGCATTGACGTGCTGGTGGGCGGCAGCGGGTATGACAGCGTGCGCCTGGGTGACGGCGGGAACAGCCTGCTGGTGCGCGGCGTGGAAGTGATTCAAGGCGGCACTGGCAGGGATATCGTCAGCATCGGCAATTCCGGCGCCACCATGGTGGTGTCAGATGTCGAAACCCTGCTGGGCGGCAGTTCAAAGGATGTGATCACGCTCGGATCGCAGGGCAATAGCATCCAGGTCAGCAGTGTCGAGACCCTGACCGGCGGCAGCGGTGCCGATATTGTCACCGTAACCGGCAGCAAAGCGATGCGCTTTGAAGGCGGTGCCGGTGCCGACCAGATCAACCTGGGCACCGCCAGTGCGGTCGACCAGATCGTCTATCGTGATGCCAGCGATGGGGCGGCGGCGGGGGCCAATAGCGGTTTTGACCGCATCACCAACTTCCAGACCGCTTCCGATACGCTGGTCATGATCGGGAACCTGCGCAGCCTGCTGGATCATAACGCTGATGGCGTGGTCCAGGGGGCTGATCGGGGGACCGGTCAGGTTGATCTTGGAACGGACGAGGTGGTCCGCCTGACGACAACGATCAGCAGCCTGGATGATGCCAGCCTGGCCTCCATCCGTGCGGCCATCGGCACACTGAAGAACCCAGAGGCCGGGGGAAGCGTGCTGGTGCTGGCGGGCGATGGCGCCAATAACACCGGCGTCTATATCGTGACCAAGACCGATGACAGGCAGGAAATCGCGGCCAGCGAAATCAAGCTGCTGAGCGTGGTTTCCAACGCCCGGCTGGGAACCGGCAACGTCACCTTCGGATGATGTGGCGCCGGCATTGCTGACGAAAGGGCCGACCGGTGCCATTCTGCCGGTCGGCCCCCGTTACCACAATGCCGGGGCAAAGCGGTCTCAGGAGTCCCGGCTTGGCGCAGAATCTGGCATTGACTTGGCAGTTGACGGAGATACACGGCTGGGGACTGGTCGGTGTGCATACCGCACTCTGCCTCATGGATCAGGGGCAGCCGCCCCTGTTGCTGGAAAAGCCCGCCTTCATCACCATGCGGCCTTCCACACAGGAAAAGCTTCGTGAACTGAGCCATGGTTATGCGCAGATCAGCGCCCTGTCGGCCAGGCATGGCGGGCGGGCGCTGCGGCTGCATGATTGCGTGGCGCTGCATGCGCTCGGCAACGGCTTCCAGCATGGGCCACCTTCCGACCTTTATCAGGGTGAAGGTAATATCGGGGTCATCGCGTTCGAGGATACGCTGTTCGATGCCGAAACTCTGAAGCGCGCGCGTCATTATGACCGCATCATCGTCCATTCCACCTATAATCACGACCTGCTGCTGGCCCAGGGCTTCGATGATGTCAGGGTGGCGTTGCAGGGTGTCGATCCGACGGAAATGCCGCTGCTGCCGCGTACCGGCCTTTTCGGTGAGCGGTTCGTGGTATTCTCCGGCGGCAAGATCGAATATCGCAAGGCCCAGGATCTGGTGCTGGCGGCTTTCCACGTCTTCCACGCCCGGCACCCCGATGCGCTGCTGGTGACGGCATGGCACAATGCCTGGCCGCATACCTCTGCCGATATTGCGGAATCACCCCTGATCAACCACGCGCCGGTCATTGACGCAGAGACGGGCAGGCTGCGGATTGCCGAATGGGCGGCGGCACATGGGGTGCCCCATGATGCCTTCGTCGATCTGGGCTTCATCTCGCGGCCGCAGATCGCCCCCATCCTGGCCGAATGCCATGCCGCCATCTTCCCCAATCGCTGCGAGGGGGCAACCAATCTGGTGGCCATGGAGGCGATGGCCTGCGGTGTCCCGGTGATCCTGTCGGATAATACCGGCCACCGCGACCTGATCCACGACGGGCATTGCCTGGCACTGCGGCAGCAGACACCGGTAACGGAGAAGGCGGAACGTCGCCAGGGCTGGTCCCATTCATCGGTGGATGAGATGGTGGCGCATCTGGAAAGCCTGTACGAAGATCGCCGGGCCGCGCGCGCCATGGCCGACCGGGCCAAGATATTCATCCGAATCGATCGGACATGGCGGAACTTTGCCGAAAGCTTTATCGATGCAGCCCGATGAGGTGAATTGTCGCAAATCAACAGAAGGCAACAGCCCATGACCACCGCCCTGACCATCATCACCGGCGGTGCCGGCTTCATCGGCTCCAACATCGCCGCCTCACTGGCCGCAAGCGGGGAAGAGGTTGTGGTCTGCGACCGGCTGGGCCATGACGATAAATGGCGCAATCTGGCCAAGCACCTGATCGCCGGTTTCGTGACCCCGCCGGACCTGCCCCGATATCTGGCGGACAATGCCGGTCAGGTGAAGGCGATCATCCATATGGGTGCGATCTCCGCCACCACGGAAACCGATGCCGACTTGATCGTCGATACCAATATCAGGCTTTCCACCCTGTTATGGAACTGGTGCGCCCAGCGGGGCGTGCCCTTCATCTATGCCTCGTCGGCGGCCACATACGGCGATGGCGCGCTGGGTTTTTCCGACGATAATGATCCGGCGGCACTGGCATGCCTGCGCCCGCTGAACGCCTATGGCTGGTCGAAGCTGGCCTTTGACCGCCATGTGATCGACCAGATACGCCGGGGCCGGCGTCATCCGCCGCAATGGGTCGGCCTGAAATTCTTCAACGCCTATGGCCCCAATGAATATCACAAGGGCGATATGATGAGCGTGGTAGCCAAGAACCACGCCATTGCAGCGGCGGGGGGGCGGGTGCGGCTGTTCCGGTCATACCGTGCTGACTATGCCGATGGTGGCCAGCTCCGCGATTTCGTCCATGTTGGCGATGCGGTGAATGTCGTGCGCTGGCTGCTGGAGAATCCAGGGGTGAGCGGTATCTTCAATGTCGGCTCCGGGCAGGCCCGTTCCTTCAACGATCTGATTGCGGCCCTTTACCGCGCCGTCGGGCAGGATCCGGCGATCGAGTATATCGAAATGCCGGAGAGCCTGCGCCCCCGATACCAGTATTTCACCCAGGCCGATCTGGGGCGGCTGCGGGCCGTTGGCTATGGCGCACCGATGACCGTGCTGGAAGATGGGGTCGCGGACTACGTACGCCATTTCCTGTCGCAACCCGATCCCTACAGGTAAGCGCATGGACGCCTACGCCCAAGCCGTCGCCCATCACCGGGCGGGCCGCGCCGATGCGGCGCTGGAAGCAGCCCGGCTGGCTGTGGACGCCGCCCCCGACGACCCGTTGGCGCATAATGTGCTGGGCATCTGCCTGATTGGCGTACAGCAACCCACCGATGGTATCCAGATACTGTTGCGGGCGGTGCGACGCTGGCCGGAGCATGAGGGTCTGGTCACCAATCTGGCCATCGGCCTGCATAATGCCGGCGACCAGAAGGCCGCCTGGCATTATCTGCGTCATCTGGCGGCACTGAACCCGACCAGCGCCACCGCTTTCGATCTGCTGGGGGCGCTGGCGCAGACCTGGCGGGGCGACCGCGCAGGCGCCGCCCGGCTGGCCGACCGTGCAGCCCGACTGGCACCGCAGGATCATGCCATCCGCATCAACCAGTCCCTGGCCTGGGCACCGCACGATCTGGACCGGACGATCCGTGCGCTGAACATGGCCATCGCCCTGAAACCGGAAGACCCCTATCCCTATGTGCAGCGCGCCGGCGCGCTGCTGCGTCGGGGCCAAGTCTATGCGGCCCTGCATCCGCTGCGCCGCGCCCTGCGGCTGAACCCCACGCATGAGGATGCCGGCAGGCACGCCCTGCGCTGTCAGCGCTACCACGCCGCCAGCCAATCAGCCGCTGCACATGGTTCCGGCCCCGGCGATGGATTGCTGTTGCGCGGCCCCTTCTCCACCGCCAGCGGCTATGCCCATATGGGCCGCCGCTATATCCAGACCCTGCGCAGGCAGGGCGTGCCGATGCAGGTCGTCGGCGTCTTTGGGCACGAGACCTGGGGAGAGGAACCGTTGGAGGCCCCGGTGGGGGCCAAGGCCGCCATCAACATCATGGTGCCGCTGGCGGTGGAACCGATCCCCGGCCTGACCACCATCCTTTATTCCATGTTCGAAGGACCGCGCATCTCCAAGACCTGGGCCCAGCAGAGTCTGGCGGCCGACCTCGTGATCGTACCGACAGAATCCTCCCGCATCGCCTGGGCCTCGCAAGGCTATCCGGGGGACCGCATCAGGGTCTGCCCGCTGGGTGTGGACGCGGAGCCCGCGGCTGCCAAAGCCCCGGCCCTGACGCTGGTGGACGGGAATGGTCGCCGTGTCGACAGCTACCGCCACCGTTTCCTCAACGTCTCTGACGCCATCCCGCGCAAGAACCTGGATGGGGTGCTGCGCGTATGGCTGCGGACGACGCGGCGGGAAGATGACGCGGTCCTGATCCTGAAGCCCGGCAAGGGTGGTAACGAGGCTGCCCGCCGTCACCTGCAGACCATTGTGCGGCAGACACAGGCGCATGTCGGTCGCAGCTTTGCCGAGGCCGCCCCCATCGTGCTGGTGGACCAGCCGTTGAGCGAGGCGGAAATGACCGGCCTGTTCTGCACCGCCAATTATTACTGGAGCCTGTCACATGGCGAGGGCTGGGATCTGCCGCTATCCAAGGCCGGGGCCATGGGCCTGGGCCTGATCGCCCCGGCCCATAGCGCCTATCTGGATTATCTGGATGCACGCTTTGCCCGGATGATCCCCTGCACCACCGGCCCGGCCCATCTGCCCTATAGCGCGGAACCGTGGGAACCTTTCTACGGCCTGGACTGGTGGGAGCCGGACGAGGATGCGGCGGCATCCATCCTGTCGGACATCATCCAGGGTCGTGACGCAAGGCTGCCGGATGCCGCCGCCCATCTGCTGGGGCACTTCACCTGGGATCAGGCCGCGCATAAACTGCGTCACATCCTGGCCGATGCCGGGCTGCTGCGCCCATAACAAGGCGATACCGACAGGACATGCCGTGACCGATCTTTTCACCAACGCGCTGGAACAGCACAAGGAAGGCAACCTGCCGCGGGCGGAAAGCCTGTACCGGGCAGTGCTGGCGGAAAAGCCGGATCACCCGTTCGCCAACAACAATCTGGCCATCCTGCTGCGGGCGCAGCGGCGGTGGGAGGAAGCGGTCGCCTGTTACCGGCGCGCGTTGAGCAGTACCCCGGAAGACGCCCAGATTTATAACAACCTGACCTGTGTGCTGTCCGACATGGGGCAGGACGCGCAGGCCGCCAAGGTCGGCATGCTGGCCGTCAGCCTGCGCCCGGACTATGCCGAGGCCTGGTTCAATCTGGGCAACATTTTCCGCACCCTGGGCGCAGCCGACGCCGCGAAGCGCGCCTATCACCGCGCCATACGCCTGCGACCCGACATGGGGGAAGCCTACAGCAACCTGGGCGACGTGCATAAATCAGCCACGGAACTGACCCAGGCGATCGAATGCTACCGCACGGCTTTGCGCCTGCAGCCGCAACTGCCGCAGCCCTATGTCAATCTTGGGGAGGTGCTGAAGGAGCAGGGCTATGTAACGGAGGCCATCACCCTGCTGCAACAGGGGCTGGAACAGCATCCGCATTTGCCGGTCCTGCATTCCAACCTGCTGTTCGCCCTGCATTATTCACCGCACGTCCCGCCGGAGGTGATTTTCCGGGCCCATCGGCATTGGGGGGAGCGCCATGCCGCCCCCCTGACCCCGGCCATCGGGCCATCCTTTACCAATGACCGCAACCCCGACCGGCGGCTGCGCGTCGGCTATGTCTCGCCGGATTTTTGCGGCCATGCCGTCTCCTGCTTTCTGGAACCGCTGCTGCGCGGTCACGACCGCGGCGCGGTGGAGATATTCTGCTACCCCACCTCCCGGCGCAGCGATGAAACCACCGCCCGGTTCCAGGCCATCACCGGCCATTGGTTCCCGCTGACCGGGCTTTCGGACGAGGCGGCGGCAGAGCGCATCCGTGCCGACACCATCGACATCCTGGTCGATGTGGCGGGCCATACCTGCGACTGCCGACCGCTGATCTTCGCCCGCCGGGCAGCACCGGTGCAGGTTTCCTGGCTGGGCTATCCCGATGGCACGGGCATGGCAACGATGGACTACCGGTTGACGGACGCCATCGCCGACCCGCCCGGCCTCACCGATCGCTGGCATGTGGAAAAACTGGTGCGGCTGGGCGACGGCTTCCTCTGCTTCCGCCCCGCCCGGGACACAGGCTTCAGCCCCGACCTGCCGGCCCACCGGAACGGGTACGTCACCTTCGGATCGTTCAACAACAATGCCAAGATCACACCGGAAGTCGTGGCCGTCTGGGCCAGGTTGCTGCGCCGTTTCCCGGTGGCGCGGCTGGTCCTGAAAAGCCGTTCCTTCGCTGACCCCGCCACCCATGCCCGCTATGCCGCCCTTTTCACCGAACAGGGAATCACCCCTGGCCGGATCGACCTGATGCCGCACAAGCAGGACCAGGGCGACCATCTGCGCGCCTATGACGGCATCGACATCGCGCTGGACCCTTTCCCCTATAACGGCACGACCACCAGCTGCGAAGCGCTGTGGATGGGCGTGCCAGTGGTGACTTTGCAGGGCGACCACCATGTTACCCGCGTCACCTCCAGCATCCTGCATCGCTGCGGACTGGATGATCTGGTGGCAACCGATACGCGCAGCTATATCGACATCGCTGCCGGACTGGCCGAAGACCTGCCCCGGCTGGCTGGCTTGCGCCGGGGCCTGCGCACGCGGATGCTGGGCAGCCCCCTGTGCGACCCCTACGGCTTTGCCGGACAAGTGGAACGGGCCTACCTTCAGATGTGGCGGACCTGGGCCGAAAGCCAGACCACCGGTTTCGTGAACGCATAGCCTGCTCGAACCGATTGGAGATATTCCGCCCACCGTTAAGCAGGGCTTGGCCGCACGGCGCCACCTGTTCGACCGGCGGGTCCGGCGAATGAGGGTGAACGCAAATACAAGGGTTATAATCCATGGCTCTTGGCACCACTTGACACCGTGGATCAATTCTATAATTATCAAATTATGGAATCGAAATACGCCACAGAGGCCTTTGCGGCCCTTGCCCAGGAAACCAGGCTCTCCATCTTCCGTCTGCTGGTGCGGATGGGACCGAATGGCCTGCATGCCGGTGAGATTGCCGCCCAGGTCGGTGTTCCCGCCTCCACGCTGTCGCACCATCTGGGCATCCTGGAGCGGGCGGGCCTGCTACGTTCCTGGCGGGTGCAGCGGCAGATCTTCTACGCCACCGATTATGAGGGCACGCGCAAGCTGGTCGCCTTCCTGACAGAAGATTGCTGCCAGGGGCGACCGGAGATTTGTGGTGGCATCCAGATGCCGGCCTGTACAGGCGATTGCCAGGATTGACCCCGTTGACGCTCCCCGAAGGAGACATCATGTCCGAACATGCTTTCAATGTTCTTTTCCTCTGCACCCACAATTCCGCCCGCAGCGTCATGGCCGAATGTATCCTGAACCAGGAGGGCAAAGGGCGGTTCCGCGCCTTCAGCGCCGGCAGTCAGCCCTCCGGTCGGATCAACCCGTTTGTGAAAGACCTGCTGGAACATCTGGGCCATGACACATCGGGCCTACGCTCCAAGACCTGGGACGAGTTCGCGGGGCCGGAAGCACCGCAGATGGATTTCATCTTCACCGTTTGCGACAACGCCGCCGGCGAGGTCTGTCCGGTCTGGCCTGGCCATCCGGTGACCGCGCATTGGGGCTTTCCCGATCCGTCATCGGCCACGGGTAGCGATGCGGAGAAGGCAGCCTTCACCGCTGATGTCTATCGCCAGATTCAGCGCCGGCTGCAGCTGTTCGTCAGCCTGCCGCTGTCGGCCCTGGACAAGCTGGCTCTGAAGCGAAAACTGGTGGAAATGGGCCAGCAGGAGGCCATGGCGTGACCGATATCAGCATTTATCACAACCCCGCCTGCGGCACGTCGCGCAACACGCTGGCCATGATCCGCAACAGCGGCGTGGAACCGACGGTGATCGAATATCTGAAGACCCCGCCGACGCGGGAGATCCTGGTCAGTCTGATCGCCCGCATGGGCATTCCGGTACGCGATGTGCTGCGGGAAAAGGGCACGCCTTTTGCCGAGCTGGGGCTGGATGATCCGTCGCTGTCGGACGATGCCCTGCTGGATGCCATGATGGCGCACCCGATCCTGATCAACCGACCCATCGTTGTCACGCCGTTGGGCGTGCGCCTGTGCCGACCGTCGGAACTGGTGCTTGACATCCTGCCCGATGCGCAAAAGGCCGCCTTCGCCAAGGAGGATGGCGAGGCCGTCGTGGATGCGGCAGGCAACCGCCTGCGTTGATCGGCCCCGTTTTCCAAACCCGTTCCCAAGGTCCGCCATCGTGAGCCAAGCCGCACCCGCCCGCCGCCTTTCCTTCCTCGACCGTTACCTGACCCTGTGGATCTTCGCCGCCATGGCCTTGGGCGTAACCCTGGGCAGCCTGTTCGAAGGCTTGCCTGCCGCCCTCGACCGGCTGTCGGTGGGGACCACCAATATCCCCATCGCCATCGGCCTGATCTTGATGATGTATCCGCCGCTGGCCAAGGTGCGGTACGAGGAGTTGCATCAGGTCTTCGCCGACAAGCGCATCCTGGCTCTGTCTTTGGTCCAGAACTGGATCATCGGGCCGGTGTTGATGTTCGCGCTGGCGGTGATCTTCCTGGGTGACCAGCCCGATTACATGACGGGTTTGATCCTGATCGGGCTGGCCCGCTGCATCGCCATGGTGCTGGTCTGGAACCAGCTTGCCTGCGGGTCGAACCAGTATGTGGCGGGGCTGGTGGCCTTTAACTCCATCTTCCAGATCCTGTTCTTCAGCGTCTATGCCTGGTTCTTCTTGAGCTTTCTGCCGCCGCTGCTGGGGCTGGAGGGCAGCGTCATCGACGTGTCCTTCTGGACCATTGCGGAGGCGGTGCTGATCTATCTGGGCATTCCCTTCCTGGCCGGGTTCCTGACCCGCAAGCTTCTGGTCAGCGCCAAGGGGGAAAACTGGTACGAGAACCGGTTTCTGCCCCGCATCTCCCCCATCACCCTGGCGGCCTTGCTGTTCACCATTGTCGCCATGTTCAGCCTGAAGGGCGGCGATGTCGTCCGGCTGCCCATGGATGCGCTGGCCATTGCTGTGCCGTTAACCCTCTATTTTTTCATCATGTTCCTGGTCAGCTTCTTCATGGGGCGGCTGATCGACGCTGACTATCCGCGCGCGACGTCGGTTGCCTTCACGGCGGCGGGCAATAATTTCGAACTGGCCATTGCGGTGGCCATTGCTGCCTTCGGCCTGGCCTCGCCCGTGGCCTTCGCTGCCGTCATCGGCCCGCTGGTGGAGGTGCCGGTGTTGATCCTGATGGTGCAACTGGCCCTGTGGCTTGGCCGGCGCTGGTATCCGGCCACCGCGCCGGCCAAGGAGTGAGCCACATGAACCGTCTGCGCCCCCTGCCCGCCCCGACCCATTTGCCCGCCCTCGACCCGGCCTACGCCCATCATCTGCCGGCCTTGGGACTGGGGCCGCTGGACCCCAAACCGCGTATCCTGCTGCTCTATGGTTCGCTGCGGGAGCGATCCTTCTCCCGGCTGGCAGTGGAGGAAGCAGCGCGCCTGCTGGAATATTTCGGCGCTGGAACGCGCATTTTCGACCCCTCTGACCTGCCTTTGCCCGATCAGGTGAAGGGGGATGATCATCCGGCGGTGCGGGAACTGCGGGAACATTCGATCTGGTCGGAAGGTCAGGTCTGGTGCAGCCCCGAGCGCCATGGCCAGATCACCGGCATCATGAAGACGCAGATCGACCATCTGCCCCTGGCCATGGGCGGCATCCGGCCCACCCAGGGACGGACCCTGGCGGTCATGCAGGTGTCGGGCGGATCGCAGAGCTTCAACGCGGTCAATACATTGCGCATTCTGGGCCGCTGGATGCGGATGATCACCATCCCCAACCAGTCCAGCGTCGCCAAGGCCTTCCAGGAATTCGACGAGGCCGGCCGCATGAAGCCCTCGGCCTATTACGACCGCATCGTCGATGTCATGGAGGAGTTGGTGCGCTTCACCGTGCTGCTGCGCCCCCATGCTGACCGGCTGGTGGACCGCTATTCGGAGCGGCGGGAGGCTGGAAGGCCGGTCGATATCACGACCGATCTGGCGACCTTAGCCATCAGTGGCAGGCAGGGAAATGTCTAGAAAGAAACTGCCTCAGGGATTTGGGTTGGCGTAGGTTATGGTGACGTTGTATCCGAGTTCAGCGAGGCGTCGGATGAGGCGTTTGGTTTGTCCATCCTTATTGCGCTTGTCGAAATGTTCT
>Ga0209373_10004065_pt1 | contig 12912 bp, 8 predicted proteins | sample Higcelweek5metaG_FD_187173 | JGI IMG/M metagenome (GOLD analysis project Ga0209373, IMG submission 187173) | Freshwater pond sediment microbial communities from the University of Edinburgh, under environmental carbon perturbations - High... | ecosystem: Environmental > Aquatic > Freshwater >... | reverse complement strand
GCTCCTCACTATAGAGCGTAACATTAACGAGTCGCAGAAGAACTTGTACGAGAAACAATCCCTGGATCTGAAGGCAAGCATACGTTACGCCCAGAGGATCCAGAAAACGATGCTCAAGGGAGAAAACGTTATCAGGCAGGGGTTCGACGATTATTTCATCCTGGAAAACCCGCGAGACATCGTGAGTGGCGACTTTTACTGGTCTGCCTGCAAAGATGGCAAGATATATGTCGCGGTTGCCGATTGCACGGGGCACGGCGTTCCAGGAGCGTTCTTGAGCATCATCGGCATCACTTACCTGAACAGCATATTGTCTAACTCGTCAAAAACCAGCCCGGCAGACATCCTGTACGAGTTGCGAGAACGGTTAATCACGTCTTTCTCCACCGAAGGTGTCGACCAGGAAGATGTGCCCAGAGACGGCATGGATATATCCCTCGTGTCTGTCGACAAGTCGAGCATGATATTGGAGTTCGCGGGCGCATTCAACCCTATTTATCTCATCCGGTCAAACACGCTTGCGCCTATCAAGGGAGACAAGATCCCCATCAGCATCCTCGCGCAACAAACGGCGGTGTTCAACAACCACACGGTTAATCTCGAGAATGGCGACGCCATCTACATGTTCACCGACGGTATGGCCGATCAATTTGGCAGTAAAACAGGGAAGAAATTCAAGTACAACCAGATGAAGGAACTGTTCCTGGAAATTAGCGAACTGCCCTTCGAAGCCCAGAAGCTCATCATCCAACGGATCATCAACTCGTGGCGGGGCGATCTCGATCAAGTTGACGACATACTCATCCTTGGCCTTAAAATCTAAAAACGCCCACTTCTCATAATTTTGCGCCCTCTTGTTGAAAATTACAAGCGGACAAAGTATCTTTACAACATCAAACGAAACGGGACATTACCATGGACGATTGCATATCGAACACCGTGTTCTTTAATACAGAAACCATCTCTAGCCACGACGTCGCGAAGCGAATATCTGCTGATGGGCTGGTACTTTACGAGGTATTAAGAGTTATCGATGGCATTCCTCTTTTCGTCGAAGATCACATCACGCGCATTATCCAGTCGGCCAACATCTTGAACGTGAGGCTCTGGTACGGGCAGCAACAAATCCACAACAGGGTAACCGAATTCATCAAACTCGAGAAATTGGTTGATGGAAACATAAAATTTATGTTCACCTTCAGCCCCGGCGAGAATTACTTCCTCCTGTACCAATCAAGGCACCTTTACCCCACGGCGGATATGTACGCAAACGGGGTGAGAACGGCAACGCTCAATACCGAGCGCCAGAACCCCAACGCCAAAAACGTGCAGCCATTCAAGGAAGTTGCCGAGAATTTCATAAAATCAGAAGAGATTTACGAGGCGATACTTGTCGATTCTGAAGGCAATGTGACAGAAGGTAGCCGGTCTAATATTTTCTTCCTGAAAAACGACGTGGTTGTCACCGCCCAGCCGCAAGACGTGTTGCTGGGAATCACCAGGAAATACGTGATCGAAGCCTGTTCCAACATCGGGCTCTCGCTCCAGGAACGCAAGATATCTGCGGGCGAGCTTCCGCTGTTCAACGCCGCGTTCATCTCGGGGACATCGCCCAAGGTACTTCCCATCCATGAAATTAATGATATTACTTTTAATTGTTCTTCGCCTGTGCTGAGAAGCGTCCAGGCAGAATTTGACAGTATTATTATGCAATATATCACCAAGAATAAACACTAAAATAATGAGCAAAAAAAACATTGCCATCGTCTGTGGTGGCGATTCATCCGAGGCCGAAGTTTCTCTGAAAAGCGGCAAGAACCTGGAAACGATGATCGGGGACGAGCATTACAACACGTTCATCGTCTACGTGAAGGGCAAGTACTGGGCCGTGCAATCAGAAGGCAAGGCTGATTGCGTGATAGACAAATCAGACTTTAGTTTCTCCGACAATGGCGTTAAAGTAAAGTTCGATTGTGCGTATATAACCATCCACGGCACACCGGGAGAAAACGGCATCCTCCAATCTTACTTCGAGCTGGTGGAGATTCCGTACACGAGCTGCGGTGTCTTTGCCAGCGCGGTAACCTTCAACAAATACGCATGCAAGGCATTCTTGAACGGGTTCGGCATTCATTCAGCAAAGGCCGTCCTTATCAGGAAAGGAGAAACCATCAAGCCCGAAGATATCATCAAACAACTGGGGACACCCTGCTTCGTGAAACCCAACAACGCAGGTTCGAGCTTCGGTGTAAGCAAGGTTAATGCCGCCAGCGAGGTTGTCCCTGCTATAGAGAAAGCGTTGAAAGAAGACGACGAGGTCATCATCGAGGAATACTTGTCTGGCACCGAGATAACGAACGGGATTTACGTTGTCAACGGTAAAACCACCGTCCTGCCCATCACCGAGATAGTTACAGAAAACGAATTCTTCGACTACGAAGCCAAGTACACCGGTAAATCAAAAGAGATAACACCTGCGAGATTATCGAAAGAGTTGGAAGCAGAGGTGAAAGCCACGACCGAGAAAGTGTATAAAGCGCTTGGCTGCAAGGGAATTGCACGGGTCGACTACATCGTGAAACCAGGGGAAATATCGATGCTCGAGGTCAACACCACGCCAGGGATGAGCCCTGCGAGCATCATACCCCAGCAAATCACGGCCGCGGGATTGACCCACAAGGATGTCTTCAGGGGAATAATCGAGGAATCTATACGACTTGCAAAGTAACTTGCTTTTTGTTATATGCAAGAGATCCACATTGTTCGCGACAAAACATTCCACACTCATTGTCAATATTTTATTTAAAAATAAATGTTGCAGATATGTGCCAAATAACCTATTTTTGTGACCTCAAAAATCAAAGAGATTGATGGAAAATAAAAATCTCGTACCTGAATACCTGTTTGAAGTAAGTTGGGAAGTATGCAATAAGATTGGAGGCATACACACCGTCATCTCGTCAAAAACCAGCATTGCATCAGAAAAGTATGCCAACTACCTGGTTATCGGTCCCGACTTTAACCTCGAGGGCGAGCAAAACCGCGAATTTGTTGAAGACCTATCCTTGCTCAAGGAATGGAAGCAGAAAGCAGCCACCGAGGATAAATTGAAGGTGAGGGTTGGCCGCTGGAAAATGAACGACAAAGCCATCGCCATACTCGTTGACCATTCTACATTTACCGCAGAGAAAGATAAAATATTCGCCCGGTTCTGGGAACGTTACTTCCTCGACTCCTTATCTGGAGGATGGGATTATATCGAACCTTGCCTGTTCGGGTATGCGGCCGGTGCCGTGATTCACAGCTTCAGCAAGCATATGCTCAAAGACGACACGAAAGTAGTGGCCCAGTTCCACGAGTGGATGTCGGGAGCCGGCGTGTTGTACTTGAAGGAGTTCGCCCCTGAAATCGCCACCGTTTTCACCACGCATTCCACCGTCACGGGGCGTTCGCTTGCGGCCACGGGGCAAAATTTTTACAAGGCGTTGGAGAACATCAACGCTGAGGCTGAAGCGAAAAATCTCGGCGTTATGTCGAAACACTCGCTCGAGAAAGCAGCAGCCTTCAATGCTGATTGCTTCACCGCGGTGAGCGAGGTCACGGCTAAAGAATGCCAATCCGTGCTCAAGAAAAGCCCGAACATCGTCACTCCCAATGGTTTCAGGACATTCAATGTGCCCCAGGGTGAAGACTATTTCACCGCGAAAAATGACATAAAAAAACTCCTGAAATCTGTGGCCGGAAAGATTTTTGGCTACGAACTTGCTGGAGATTACTTTTACGTTGCAACAGGCGGAAGGAACGAGTTCCACAACAAGGGCTACGATGCCTATATAGATGCTTTAGCCCTGCTCCAGAAAGAAGATCTGAAGGGGAAGCAAATCCTGGCGTTTGTTTTCGTTCCCGATCATATTTACGGGCCACGCAAGGATATTCTTGGCTCTGGCAAGGTCGCTGACAGTCCTTTCAACAAGTACCTGTCGCACGAGATGCACACGCCGGAGTACAGTGCTATCCTGAAAAAAATATCCGATTGCGGGTTTCAAAACAAGAAGGGTGACAACGTGAAAATCGTGTATGTGCCGTCGTTCTTGACCGGTGATGATGGTATTTTCAACCTGCCGTATTACAGTTTGCTCATGGGGTGCGATTATGGCGTATTCCCCTCGTACTACGAGGCGTGGGGCTACACGCCCGTTGAAAGCATCGCGCTCAAAGTACCCACGTTATCCACAAGCGTTGCAGGGTTTGGGCGCTGGATAGACGGCGTGAAGAACGTCTCGAAATCGGCACTTGACATCGTTCAGCGCGACGATTTCAATTACCTGCCATTCATTGATAAAATTGCTGAAACCATATTCAAACGGTTGAACGCCACCGCCGAAGATGTGCAGAAAAACATCGAAAGCTCCGAGGCGATATATCAACTATGCCTGTGGGATAACCAGCACAAGAAATACGAGGAATCGTATAATTTCGCATTGCTCAAAGCTAAAAATAAAGTTAGAAAAATCATTAGAAATCAAAACAATCAGAACATGGCGACCAATTTGAACAGAAACAGGCACAACAAACCCCAGTGGATGGGTATGATCGTACAATCGAGCTTCCCCGATAGCCTGAAAGAGCTAAATGATCTAGCGGCAAACATATGGTGGACGTGGAATTTCGAGGCGAAGGAATTGTTTGAGGAAATAGACAGCCAGTTGTGGAACAAGACACGGAATCCCATCAAGGTGTTGAAAGAGGTCTCTTACAGCAGGCTTCTCGAGCTCCAGAAAGACGAGGAATTCATGTTCAAGTATAATTGGGTCGTCAAGAAATTCAAGAATTACCTTAACGAGAAACCCGATGCCAACACTCCCCGGATTGCTTATTTCAGTATGGAGTACGGTTTGGACGATTACCTGAAGATTTTCTCGGGCGGCCTCGGCATCCTTGCAGGTGACTACCTGAAGGAAGCGAGCGACACGAACACTAATCTTGTGGCAGTAGGTTTCTTGTACAAATACGGCTACTTCAAACAAAAATTGTCGCTCGATGGCGACCAGATGGCAATCTATAACCCGCAAAGCGCATCAGAGATACCGGTTACTCCCGTGAAAGATGCGGAAGGCAATAATGTTACAGTAAAGGTGGGCTATCCTGGTCGCCAGATTACCGCACGTATATGGTTGGTGATGGTCGGTCGCGTGAAGTTGTACCTGATGGATACCGATGTTCACGAGAACAACGAGGAAGATCGTAACCTAACCTCCGCACTTTATGGCGGGAACAACGAGCACCGCCTGAAACAAGAAATGATGCTCGGTATCGGTGGCGTTCGTACGCTTGAAGCTGTTGGAGAAAAACCAGACGTGTTCCATTGCAACGAAGGTCACGCTGCGTTCATCAACCTCGAACGTTTACGCAAGCTCATCAAGCATTCGAACTTCACCTTCCAGGAAGCCCTCGAGATCGTCCGTGCGTCATGCTTGTACACCACGCACACGCCGGTGCCTGCAGGTCACGATTCCTTCCCCGAAGATCTCATGATGACGTACCTTGGTCAATTCCCCGAAAGACTACAACTTTCATGGAATGAATTTATGAACCTCGGTCGTATGTATCCCGATAACCATGGCGAGCATTTCTCTATGAGTAACCTTGCGATCAACACGTCCCAGGAAGTGAACGGCGTGAGCCGCTTGCACGGTGATGTTTCCAAGGATATGTTCAACGGTATGTGGGAGGGCTATTTCGTCGAAGAATCACACGTGAGCTACGTGACCAACGGTGTTCACTACGGCACGTGGATTTCCAAAGCCTGGCAACAGCTCCACGAGAAAACATTTGGCGACGCGTACGTGAAAGACATGTCGAATCCGAAGCATTGGAGCAAGATCCACGACGTCAAGGACGAGGTGATCTGGGATTTGCGCAACAAACACCGCGAGGCATTGATTAGCTACGTCAAAGAACGCCTACATGAATCATGGATCCAGCATTACGAAGATCCGAAGAAACTGATGTCAATCTTTAAATCTATCAACAAGGATTCATTGACCATCGGTTTCGCCCGTCGTTTCGCCACCTACAAACGTGCGTACCTGTTGTTCTCGAACCTCGACAAATTGTCCAAGATCGTGAACAATCCTGATTACCCCGTGCAATTCATCTTCGCGGGTAAGGCTCACCCTAACGACAAACCAGGGCAAGGAGTGATCAAGGAAATCGTTCGCATATCGAAGATGCCCGAGTTCCTTGGCAAGATCATCTTCCTCGAAGATTACGATATGGCACTCGCGAAACGCCTGGTTCAAGGTGTCGACATCTGGCTCAACACGCCAACACGTCCGTTGGAGGCATCTGGAACAAGCGGGATGAAGGCTCAAATGAACGGCACGTTGAACTTCAGCGTACTCGACGGCTGGTGGTGCGAAGGATACAAGGACAAGGCCGGATGGGCGCTACCGGAAAAGAAAACATACGAAGATCACGAGTTCCAGAACAGGCTCGATGCCGAGACGATATACAGTATGCTCGAGCTTGAAATTGTCCCGTTATTCTACAACAGGGACATGCAAAATGTGCCCAAGGAATGGGTGAAATACATCAAGAAATCAATCGCCGAGATCGCTCCCGAGTTCACCACGAAGCGGATGATTGACGACTACAAGTCGCGTTTCTACAGCAAGCTCTGGGCTCGCACGCAAGAAATGCGCAAGAACGATTACATCCTTGCCAAGGAAATCTCGGCATGGAAACGCAAGATTTCGGATGGTTGGGACGAGATTCAAATCGTGTCGATGACCTTCCCGCAAGATGCGCAAAACACCATCAAACTGGGAAGTGCGTACCACGGCGAAATTACCGTCGATACCAAATCAATATCTCCCGAGGAAATAGGCATAGAGCTGGTTGTAACGGACAAGAACGACGAGGGCAAGATCGTCATCCTCGAGAAAACGGAGATGAAAATGTCGAAACTTGATGGTTCTAAAGCTATCTTCTCGATAGACTTGAAACCTGCCAAAGCAGGAATCTTCAACTTCGGTTTGCGTATGTTCCCCAAGAACAGCAAGCTGCCCCACAGGCAAGATTTCCCGTTCGTTCGCTGGATCTAAATCATTAACTAAATTTAAAAAAGAAGCCTTGTAAATAATTACAAGGCTTCTTTTTTTGGTGATCCCGGTAAGATTCGAGCCCACGACCCAATGATTTATGACGATTAAGGTCAATCGTCGAACTGACCTTAAATAGATGTCCGCTTTGCCCTGTCCCAGTTCACGTTCTGGGATTTCTTCATATAACGCAGGAACCCAAGGACGATGGAGAGATTCATAACGTTGAGGTAATATGGGGCAAACACGATTTTGCTTTTCAACTGTTTATTCCTCAGCAGGTATCCTGCGACCGACAATAGGTAAAACAGTACCTGTGCGACAAGTATCAACAAGTAAAACCAGCTGAAATTGCGGGAAACGATCACCGTGTTTGCCACGAGACAGAGCAGGAACAAAACGGGAAGAGCCACCCAACGGAGCACCTTGTGCGATATGAACGTGAAGGCCAGCCAGGGATGCTTGAAGGGGTTAAGTATTGATTTGAGCCGGGGTATCACCTGGAACCCCCCGGCGGCTATGCGGATCTTCCGCTTCATCTCGTCGGCAACCGTGTCCGATGAGGTCTCGTAGGCGCTTGCCTCGGGGCAGTATTTCACCATGAACCCCTTGCTCGCGATGCCCATCGAGATCTGGAAATCATCAAGAATGGAGTCGGCCTGGACTTCTTGGAAAAGTTCCGTTCTTATGGCGAAGAGTTCGCCGGCAGCACCCACCGTTGAGCCCAGCTCCGATTCAAGCTTCTTCACCTTGGCCTCTATCTTCCAGTACAGCCCCTCGCCCGATCCGGAAGCCTTGTCTTTATCGTTCTCGAAGATCCTCTTCTCTCCTGCAACGCAACCAACGGCAGGATTGGTGAACTCGGTGGCCATATGCCGCAAAGATTCCTTGCTGAGGTAGGTATTCGCATCGCAGAACACCACGATGGGGGTTTCGACGTGCTTCATCCCCCGGTTCATCGCACCGATTTTCCCGCAACGCCTGGCCTCGTGAAGAACCTTCACGCCAGGATACTCGCGCAAAAGGTCAGGTGTACCGTCGTCGGAACCATCGGTAACCCACAAGACGACTAGCTTTTCGGCGGGATAATCCAAGTCGAGCGTGTTCTTCATCTTCTCGTGAACGAAGTCCTTCTCGTTCCATGCGGCGATAAAAAGAGTTATACCAGGGAGCTTGGCATCTTCCAACAACAGAGGCCTTTCCTTATTCCCGAGAAGTTTCGAGCACAACACGAGCACGAGCAAATACCCCACGTAGATGTAGAAAATGAGGAATACGCTTGCCCACAAAATAACTTCAAATACCATTACAACTGCGATTCGTAGAAATTATACAATTCTTGAGCAATAACTTTGCTGTCGAATTTCGAGAGGACAAAGTTAAGCGCATTTGTGCCGATTTGGTCGAAGAGTTGCCTGTTGTTTAGCATTTTCTCGATGTTGAAAGAAAACTCGTCAGGATTGGTGGCGATGAGCATTTCTTTGCCTGGCGTGATAGGAATCCCCTCTGCACCAACGGGAGTTGATATTATCGTTTTCTGGAGCGCCATACCTTCCACAATTTTTATGCGCATCCCGCCTCCCGAGAAGATTGGGACGATCATGATCGCATGTTTGTTCAGGAAATCGTGGGCATCTTCCACCTCCCCGGCAAACACGATATTCCTGAATTTCTTGAATTCGTCAACCAGCCACTGCGGCGCGTTCCTGCCAGCAACGAAGAACTGGAGCTCGGGGTAATCCTTCGAGAGATAGCGCCACACGTTGCGCAGGAACCACAGCAAGCCCTCCTGGTTGGGGAACCAGTCGAGTGCCCCGAGGTGGAACAACGAGGGATAACGGACCGCATCAGGCCTTGGCTTATAATTCTGGGGGTCGACTCCCGTGGGGGAAACGTGGCAAGGCTTGGTGTTACCCATCCCCGAGAAAGCCTCGGCATCCCGCGAAGTGATGGGCACAAGCAGGTCGTACTGGTTGATAAACCCGCGTTCGAAAGCATCAAGCCTGTTAGATAATATCTTGAGGTAACGCCTCTTCAGGTGGTTTTTTTCCCTCGACAGGCTGCGCGACCAGATCTCGTGCTCGATGTTGTGGGCACGGTAGGAGATCTTCGCCTTGGTGTGCTTCCTGATGAGGTTGATGTAGGGGCACAGATACAAGCCCTCGAGCTGCACGAAATCGAAATCAGTACTCGTGAGCACCTCAACGAGGGTTTTCTCGAAATCGCCCGAGATGAATCGTTCAGCGTTGTATGGTAAATCGGAGAATATCAGGTTCTTTATCGCATCTAAAGCAGACAGGGATGTGTCGATGTACACCGTTCTTAAGGCCACCTTCCTCGAAATATCTTCTGGAAGCGACCCCACATCGAAGTAATGTTTCTTCGTGTTTATCGACAGGAGTGTGACCTCAGCGCCTATGTCGGCAAGTCCCCACACGTGTTGAAACGTGGCGATAGCTCCCCCGTCTTTGGGAGGGTAGGGGAATTTATTGGTAAGGAAGAGTATTTTCATCGTAAAGTTTGGGTTTTAAAAGATTAGCTGGTTATTCCTTTTTTCGACGGTCAATTATCGAAGTTATTTTATGAACCAGCTTCAGGTACGGATCGAGGTTAAATAATGACAGGTCGCGAGTTGCCTTGTAGGTGAAATAAATCCCCAACGGCAACAAGAACAATGGGGCGAACCACATTCCTTGCACCGCAATCATTTCACCGCTTTTGATGTACTTTTCTCCCATCATGGAGATGATGTAATACATCAGGAAGAACACCACGGAGATAACCACGGGCATCCCAAGTCCACCCTTCCGGACGATGGCGCCGAAGGGGGCTCCAATGAAGAAAAGTATCAAGCAAGCCACCGACAGAGTGAATTTCTTGTGCCATTCTATCTCGAAGCGAACCATCCACCCGCGACGGGAGTCAATGTCATTCTCACCATTAGAATAGACATTCTTGGCATTGCGCATCTCGTCGAGAGCCAGATCAATTGACTGTATTTTCTTCTTGTCGTCAAATGATTGGAAGAGGGTGTCGGGACGGTTGATGCTCGAATCCAAGTTCGTTCGTGTACGAGCGAGACTCCTGTACATCAGCCCTGTTATGGCCCTGGACATAACATAACACAAGCGATTCTTGTACTCATTCTGCAACGAGTCTATCGAATACTGCAACTGCACAAGATTGAGCATCTGGTAATTATCCTTGAAAAGGTCGGTGCTCGACCGGGAGAACTGGAAGCCGGTGAGCTCGAACACCAGCTGTTCCTCGCTGAAAGCTTGCCGCTGGTGGGGGAAATTCATCTTCGAGCGGTCGTAGCGTCCCTCCTCGCGGACTTCCTCGTAACGCTCGCCGTGGTACAGGGTGAAGAAAAGGAATTTCTTGTCGTTCGACATCACCATCTTGCCCGAGTCGGCAACTATCACGTTCAGGTTGCCATTCTGCCCGCGGTGGTCGTATATGAGCAGGTCGTACATCATGTTTGTCTGGGGATTCTTGTCCCTCACTTTCATGACGGTACCATCAATGCCGTTGTAAAATATCCCCTCTTTAATGTTGAGTTCTGGCCTTTGCTCCCGGACATCATACAACAATGCCCCCATCTTCAAATTCGTGTACGGCAAGATGTTGTTGGAGAAGAAGAAGGCACCTATTGCGATGAGGACGTTAAGCAGGATGAGCGGCCGCATGATGCGCTGCAAGGGGATCCCTGCCGCCTTCATCGCCATGAGCTCGTTGTACTCGCCCAGGTTTCCGAAGGTCATGATCGATGCGAGCAGGGTCGCCAGGGGGAGCGACATGGGCACAAGCGCGGCCGAGGCGTAGAACATAAGCTCACCGATAACCCTCCAGTCGAGCCCCTTGCCAACAAGGTCATCAATATATTTCCACAGGAACTGCATGAGCAACAAGAACACGCTCACGCAAAACGTAGCCAGAAAAGGTCCTATATACGATTTAAGGACAAAGAAATCTATTTTTTTAAACATCGGGGTACAATCCTCCTACAACCAATCCATCTCTTAATTCGAGCCGAGCACGCCCTTCAACTCGTTAATCTGCTTGTTCCACAATTTTATAGTGTCATTCTTTTCGCTTTCCGTGGCAAAGTCCACGACAACCAGGGCCAGGTCTCCCGTGAGCTCGTCAATAGTTATCTTGAACTCGAAGAACGCCAGGGGATCCTCGTCCTCGATCCACCTGAATCGTATAAATTTCAGCTCTTTCGTTGCAACAATCTTGGCCAGTTGCGTTGCACCATCCCAGCTGAATGAGAATACGTTAGGTTCGACGAGATTAACCTTGTCGGCAAACCACTCCTCGAGTCCCGCCGGGGTCGAAAGCCGCAAGTACAGCACCTTTGGCGTACAATGCATTGGGTATTCCAGTTGTATTTTACTCTTTTCCGCCATTTTTCATGTCTGTTTCGTAATGTTTGTAGTCGCAATATAAAAAAAAAATGAAACTATGTTGGTGTCAAATTGTTTTTTTTCAAAAAAACAATCATCGCCGTGCATTAGTTTTATTCCTGCACGTTGTGTCTTGCGCAAATTATATCTCCGGCGAAAGGCAGGGATTTCGCTTTTAAAACTTGTTGGTTGTCATTAAATTACTATATTTGCACACGCATTGGCAAAGGTCTGCCAATAAAAAAAATGACCACAACGGGCCCCAATACACCTCAGCAATCCCAAACAAGATTTCAAAAACATTTCTCGCAGTTGGAAGATCCTCGTAGAATTTCAAAAGGTAATCTCACGTACCCCCTCGAGGAGATGATTTTCCTCTCCATATCTGCCTGCATTAGCGGTGCAAACGCATGGACATCAATAGAATCGTTCGGCAACGCGAAGATAGGCTGGCTGCAGAAGTTCTTCCCATACGAGCATGGCATCCCCTCCCACGACACCATCGGCGATTTCTTCGGGGCGCTCGACCCCGTGAAGTTCGGCGAGTGTTTCTCCGCGTGGACGCGGGAGGTCGTGGGTAACCTCGGCGGCCAAGTCGTCTGCATAGACGGCAAGACTATCCGCGGGGCGGCGTCAAGTGGTGCGAAGAAATACCCCGTCCACATAGTTACAGCCTTCGCCGCCGCCAACAGGATCAGCCTCGGGCAGGTGGCAACGGAAGAGAAAAGCAACGAGATAACCGCCATACCCAAGCTGTTAGAGATGATTGCATTGAAGGGGTGCATCGTCACCATCGACGCCATGGGTTGCCAGAAGGAAATTGTCAAGGGCATCATCAGGGCAGATGCTGATTACATCTTGATGGTCAAGGATAACCAGGAAGAACTCCGCGAGCAAGTGGAGAAAGTGCTGGACATGAACGCCTCTTGCGGCAGGGACGAGACCCTCGACGCGGGGCACGGGAGGATAGAGACCCGCGTGTGCCAGGCGACGTCGAACCTCGCATTCCTCGATGGGAAGGAGGAGTGGGAAGGACTGAAGTCGGTGGTGAAGATCACGTCGGAACGAACCATGAAGGCTACTGGGCGTACCTCGGTAGAGACGAAATTTTTCATAACCTCGCTCGAACCTGACGCCAAGTCCTTGAACAAGCACGCCAGGAGCCACTGGGCGATAGAGAACAACCTCCACTGGATGCTCGACGTTGTTTTCAGCGAGGATGGACAACTGAAGAGGACTGGGAATAGCGCTGCCAACTGCAATATCCTTAGCAAGATAACGCTTGGTATGATCGAAAAAGACGTGTCAAAGAAATCATCGAAGAAAGGAAAACGATTCTATGCCGCACTTGACGATGATTTTAGGGAGAAACTAATCTTTGGGTAAAAGCGAAATCCCTG
>Ga0209373_10004064_pt1 | contig 12914 bp, 12 predicted proteins | sample Higcelweek5metaG_FD_187173 | JGI IMG/M metagenome (GOLD analysis project Ga0209373, IMG submission 187173) | Freshwater pond sediment microbial communities from the University of Edinburgh, under environmental carbon perturbations - High... | ecosystem: Environmental > Aquatic > Freshwater >... | reverse complement strand
ATGGATATGAGGATTCCGTCGGTGTTCGCCATTCCGTCCGGGCTGCCGGCGATCATGGTTAGCCCTTTCCCGAAATCCTTTTCCTCTTCCCAGTTCACGCCGGTGACGGCGCGCTGGCTCGACTCGCCGTTATAGAGAACCGAACTGTACACGGAGGTTTGACGGGACACGGACTTATACGCGATGCCCGCCTCCTTCATCTTCTCGAGGAACGCCGAATCGTCCCGGGTAAGGTTTATTACCCTGCCGTTCTCGTCCTTCTCGATCTGAAGGAAGAATATATGTCCCGATATCAGGTCACCGAAATTTTTCTGTATGCTCGAAAGAAGCCCGCCCGCGAGGCCGTTCACCACGACGAGGATGAACATGCCGAACGAGAGCGCCCCTCCAAGGAGGAAGCTGCGTCTCTTCTGGCGCGATAGGTTTCTGAGCGCGATTTTTGGCAGTATCATCTCTCTCTCCTAATCAGACGAGATAGCCTTCAGGGGACTGACCTTGAGGGCTATCATTACCGGGTAAATCCACGACAAGAGCGCGATCAGCGCCATGAAGCAGAGGCTAAACGTGATCGGGGAGGCGCCGATGGTCGGCCTCAGGATCCCGCCGCCGCCGAGGTATCTCAGCGTGTCGTTGTCCGTCGGGATGCCGATCTTATTGAGCGCGAGGATTATCCCCGCGCCTAGCGCCATGCCGATCGCGCCGAACACCAGCGTGATGAACGACGTTTCCGCGATGAACATCTTGGTGACGAATCCCTTCTGCGCGCCAAGCGCGCGCATCGTGCCGATCTCGCTCGTGCGTTCCATCACCGACACGACGAGCGTGTTCATGATGATGATGATCGCGACGAAACCGAGAATGAACACGGCGACGTTGAAGAGGAGCTGCACGCCGAAGTACGTCAGCGAGTCGGGCATCGCCGAGATTCCCCATCCCTGCGAGCGCACCATGAGGTCCTCGTCGTCGAACGCCGCGTTAAGCCGCTTGACGACCGTGTCCGGATTCACGCCCTTCTTCGTCTTGATGACGACGTAGTGCCAGCTCGTCGGCTGGTCCGCGGGCTTTACGGAGGGCTTCTCGTCGCCGAGAATATCGTATACGTTCGAGGCCGAGACGGCGCCGGCGCTTTCCGCGGTGAGCGACGACGCCGAGGAGTCGTCGCCGAACAGGCTGTCCAGGTCGGAGTCGTCCGAGAGCAGCGCGGTCTTCTCCGCGGAGACGGCGACCTTTTCGCGGACGCCTGAGTTTGAGCCCATCAGGTATCGCGCGCTTTTCGCGTCGAGAAAGCTCATGTCGAACAGGCGCTTGTTGCCGAGCGGGAATTTAAAGATACCCACGATCGGCACCTCGCGGATCTTAAGCCCGCCTACGCCGAAGTTATTGAGTTGGATCGTGTCGCCGACCTTCAGGTCGACCGATTTCTGATCCTTGAATTTCTTCCAGAGATCGTAGTGAAGGAGCATTCCCTCCTCGCCTTCCTTTAGGAGCCGGCCCTGCACGATCTCGACGCCGTTCATGACCTCGAAGTACTGGGGCTCGACCCCGAAGAAGCACGCGTAGTCCATCCCAAGCTCGTCGATGTTGAACATCGCGTAGGACGAAAGCTGCCGCGTGACGGACTCGACGCCCGGGTCCGCCTTGACGATCTCCATGACGCGGTCGAAGTCCTTGAGGACCGGGGTTACGGGGAAGGACATGGCGTCCTCGCTCTCCGAGCCGAACACGCTCGCGCCCATCGTCTCCGAAGAGGTGACGAGCACGTTTCCGGTGTAGTAGTTCGTGAAGATGCCCGAGATATTCTTGATCAACGAGTCTATGAAGGCGTTGCCCGCGAACGAAAGCATAATGCCGATCGTCACGAGCATGCCGATAATCAGGGTCTTTGCCCTGTGCTGCCACAGGTTCCTGATCGCGATTGCCCAAACCATATTACGCCCTCCTGGTGTTCTCGATCACCAGCCCGTCCTTAATCCGCACGACGTGGTCGGCGATGTCGACGACCTTCATGTCATGGGTGGAGAAAATGAACGTCGTGTTGAGTTCCTTGTTGACCTTTTTCATCAGCGCAAGAATCTGCTCGCCGGTCTTGGAGTCGAGGTTCGCCGTCGGCTCGTCAGCGAGGACGACCTCGGGCTTAGTGACCATCGCGCGCGCGATCGCGACGCGCTGGCGCTGTCCGCCGGAAAGCTCGTTCGGCCGGTGCTTCAGGTGGTCTCCGAGCCCGACCTCGCCGATCAGGTACTCGATCCACTCGCGGTGCTCTTTCGTGATCTTCGGCTTCTTTCCGAGAAGCAGGGGGAACTCGATGTTCTCGCGCACGGTAAGGACCGGGATCAGGTTGAAGCTCTGGAAGATGAAGCCGATAAAGTCGTGCCTAAGGTTCGTGAGTTCCCTGTCCCTCAGCTTGCTCGTCGCCTTCCCGTCGATCATGACCTCGCCCGAAGTCGGGGTGTCGATCAGTCCGATCATGTTAAGGATCGTCGATTTTCCGGAGCCGGACGGACCGGCGATGGAAATGAAGTCACCCGCGGAAATGTCGATATCGACGCCGCGCACGGCCTCGACCACCGTCTTGCCAAGCATGTAGTTCTTCTTTGCCTGGTTTAACTGAATAATGCTCATATCTCCTCCTTGGGACCGCAGGCGCGCTGGCCCGGTCCTATAGCGGTATTCTCTTTTTTCGACAGAAGCTGCATAAAAAGAGCCTCTCCCGTACTCTTAAGAAGCTCGATCACGTCCTCCAGGGAGAACTCAACCCAGTTCATTCGGACGTACATCACGAGGCCAGAGGTAAACACCGACAATTTGGTGTACACACCCTCGAATTCCTCATGGGTGATGCCCGCTAACTCGGGATTCCCCTTTGAGACGGCGAGAAATTCCTCGAACAGCTGGCTCTCGACGCTTTCCAGCATCGAGGCACTGCAATTTCGCTCGAGGAAGTCGGCGACATTCGGTAATTCCCGGTAAAACCAGATATACCCGACGCCCTGATTAAGGAATGAATTCTTCGTGAACTGGCGATGCGTATACTCGTGGAGAGCCTGCATACATGTAACAACCAGATCCGCGCGAAGTGTTTCCATAGAGGGGAAAAAAGAATAGATCGGCCGGCAAGAAACGCCTAATTTCTCGCCGATGGCGCGCGTCGTGACCGCGTCCGATCCACTATCCCGCAGCAGCGCGTACGCCGCCTCGAGTATCTCCTCTCGGGAAACCTTAAACTTGGGCGCCATATGCAACCCTCTTTATGCAACACCTGTAACGCATCATGCGTTGTACATTACGCACTTAGGAAAAAAGTGTCAAGTCCGACCCTATTGAGAAGAAATAGTAAGTAGTGTATACATTTATATAAGATGATCCATTAGCTCAGTTGGATAGAGCGGCTGCCTCCTAAGCAGCAGGTCGGACGTTCGACTCGTCTATGGGTCAAAAAAAAAGCCGGAATCCCTTGAACCACGGTTCAGGTTTCCGGCTTTTTTCTTTATCGCGCTTAGTCCAGGGTTAGGAAAGCCTGGAGAATACCGTCGCTTAATCGGGTAAAATTCCAATCCTTGTCCATCTGGCACATATAAGCCGTGAACGGGAACGGGTTCGCGACGAGTTTTCCGAACAATGATATCGGAACCTTAATCTCGCAAAACTCAGCCGATTGGCGGGACGAACAGGCGGTATCCGAGCCATTAGTGGTTTTTTTGGTCTTCCAGTCATATGTCCCTGAAAAGGTCCCGATCTTGCCGTCCACGATGTCATTATAGGCCTGTACGTAAACGTTCCGCTCGTTCGGAAGAATGATATCCATACCGCACGCAAGCCTTCTGCCGCGCACGTTAGAGGCTTTTTTCAAGGGGTTGACCGAGGCAAAGTCAAACCTGACGTATAGGTTCCGCTCATCGCGGCAAATGTAGAGATACTGAAACTCGGTTCCGGCGATACCGTTAACCGCCACTTGCGCCTCAGGCGCGACTGCGAAGGGCGTAATGCCTTCCCACTCCTTCTCGTTTCCCCTCATCGTAATGACCCGATACGGAACCTTCAGGGGTTTATCCGCCGTATTGCCCGAGCCATAGGTGATTGTAACGTCGGACAGGGTCGGCGGAATCGACGCTGCCTGGGGCGGAGTTTCCGGGGATTTCGACGCGGGTAAGGGTTTCGCGTCGGGCGCGTTATCGAGCAGGAATTTCATTTTCGCGTCGCGCGCGAGGTCGAACGAGCTAACGGCGAGCAGCCGCGCCGATTCGACGTTTATCGCCTTGATGCGGAACCGAAAGGAATCGTCGAAAGAACCCGTTATGACAACCTGGGCGCCAAGGAATTTTCCGATGGACTGCGCGGATTCGTCGCTTACCTCGCCGGAGAGCTGAAACTTCATCTCGTCGCGGAGCAGGTTGATGTTCTCGCGGTCGATGACCGCGAGCTTACCCGAGTCCACGAACCGATACACGAGTTCCTCGATCACATAGTCGGACATCTTGGGCGACGGGGACTTGAAATTGAGCACGGCGATCTTCGTGCCGGCATCGAGCTTCGACTCGACCTTGCCCACGGAACCGGCTATGGCCCCGTCAATGGCCACGGACTGGGCCTGAATGAATCCAGCGGTCAGCAGGGAAAACGCGCAAAACAGAATACGTTTCATGATCTTTGACCCCTCTTTTTATTAAGACAGCGTACAGTATAGCACAAACGACGCTTTCTCCAAGCCTTTAGCGCAGGGCCTCCGCGAGCATCCGATTTATTGCGGCGGAGCGGCGCGCGCGCGCCATCTCGCGCACGGAGATTCCCTTCGCGTTTTTTCGGTCGGGATTCGCCCCGCGCGAAAGAAGGTACTTTACCGACTGGGCGCGCTCATAGAGCACGGCGATCATCAAGGGCGTCTCGCCGCGCGAATTGGCGACGTCAACCGAGATTCCCCGCGCGACGAGATACGCAAGGTACGCGGCGTTTCCCGACGCGGCCGCGTAATGCATCTCGGTATTCCCGTCCCCGCAGCAGCCCTCGGGGGGCATCGCCTCGGCGAGAAGCCTAACCAGTACGCCCTCGCCGCACGCCACCGCGACCGCCAAGGGCAGGTCGCCCCGCGCGTCACGAACGCAGGGATTCGCCCCGACGCCCAGAAGGGCGCGCAAGCCGTCCTCGTTTCCCGTCGTCGCCGCGACGTGCAACGGGTAAGCGCCGTCCTTCCTCGCGAGGTTTGGATCGGACGGCCATGAAAGCGCGAGGTCCAAGTACGCCTTTTTCCGGTACCCGGCCGCGAAATGCCACAGTCCCTGGCCGAGCGCGTCGAACCGCTCGCGGCTCGCTCCCGCCGCGAGAAGGCGCGCGGCCTCATCGAACCGCTCGGCGACCAGCGCAATCGAGAGGGGCGAGTTCCCCCATTCGTCGGGTCCGTCGAGGGACACCCGGTCAAGCTCCGTCGGGTCAATCATTCCCCGCCTCCCCCATCGCGTCCGAAAGCATCTTCCGCATCGCGGCCGTGCTTTTAAGCGCCTCAGCGATGTCGAGCGCCGTCTTTCCGTCGTGTCGCCGCGCCTTAACGTCGCCACCGTGGTCGATAAGCGTCGAGGCGAGCTCGACGTCGCCCGCGAACACCGCGACCATCAGCGGGGTTTCGCCCATTCGGTCGGGGGTACCTACGCGAAAATCGCGGCCGATCAGATACGAGGCAAGCGCGCCGTTTCCTCGGCGGATCGCGTGATGGAGCAGCGTGCGGGATTCCTCGTCGGTATAGTCGGTAAGGGCTCGGCGCTCAAGGAGAATATCGGAACAGTCTTGGTGACCGCCGGCGAACGAGAAATCGATCGGATACGCCCCATCGGAATCCTTGGCCATCGGGTCCGCGCCAAGCGCCAAAAGCAGGCGGACGGCGTCCGTATTTCCCGAGGCGGCCGCGAGATGGAGCGGGGTCCTTCCGTCGCCTAATCGCGGCTTTTTGGGATCCGCCTCGAGCGAGCGAACCAACCGGAGATAGTCCCGATCGGGGATTCCCGCGATCAGGTGCCAGGCGTTCTGCCCGAGGGAATCCATCCGCTCGGGATCGGCCCCGTGCCGGACGAGAAGCCGCGCGATATCGATCCACTTATTCCCGAGCGCCACCGCGAGCCACGTGCGCCCATCGCCGGAGGTCGCCTGCGGGACGCGCACGGAAACGCCGCCCTCTAACAGGACTCGAATCGTTTTCAAGTATCCGTTTTCCATCGCGATCGCGAGCGGCGACTGCCCCTCCCGGGCGACGGCCACGGAAATCTCGCCCGCGTACGGATCCATTCCCAGATCCCTCCACTCGACCTTCGTCGGCACCCCGCGCGTCAGGGCGACGCGTAGGAGCTCGTGCTTATCGAGACGCGTCAGGTGAAGGACGAGGGGGTTCCCGTCATACAGGGGCATCGTCAGGTATTTCCACGGGACGCGTTCCATCAGGGAAAGGGCGACCGCGTCGGGGTCAACGCCGGCGCGAACCTTGCGCAATCCGCACGCGATATCGAGTACTTGCTGCGCGGGGTTTTCCAGAATCTCGGGGGCCTCGCCATCGAGAAAAGACCCCAAAACGGCGTCCCCGCGTTCCGTCGCGACGCCTATCGGGGTTTGCCCGCGAGCGTTGACGGCGTTGGGGTCGGCGCCCCGGAACAGCAAGTAGCGGCAGTAGAGGGCATTGCCGTTCATCGCCGCGTAATGCAGCTCGGTATTGCCCGCGCCGTCATAAAAGGTATCGGGCGGGCGCGCGGTCTCGAGCGCGATCACGGATAGGGGTCTCATGGACCTCGTCGCGAGGGCGATCGGGGTTTCGCGCCTCTTCGTCCGGGCGGCGACGTCGGCCTTCGCGTCGAGAAGCATGCGTAAACTCGTAACGTCGGAACGGAGCGCCGCGAGGTGCAACGGCGATATCCCGTCGTCGCGCTGCGCGTCGACGTTCGCGTGGAACTCTATCGCGAGGATCGCGATATCGGGATCGCCGGTCGCGGCGGCGTAATGCCACAGGCCTTGCCCCTGGGCGTCGAGCCGGTTCGGATCGCCCCCGCACCGCTGCATGAGCGTCCGGAACGCGCCGAACCAGCGAAGCCTTAACGACTCGGCTAGAGGAAAGGGATAGTCCTGGCCGAGAACGCGCCAATCGGCGCCGGAGAACGCGATCATCCTCGCGGTCTCGGCGAACCCGAAGCGGACGCACTCGTCGAAAGCGGTGGCGCCGGCGAGCCCGTCGGAAGATTCCCATACGGCGGAGGCGTCCGCGCCCCGATCGATTATCTTCCCGACGAGATGCGCGCAATCCGCGCGCGCGAAGCGCAGTAAAAGGGTACCGCCATCGGGAAGCCTCGCATTCAGCTTCTCCGCTGGCATCGCGTCGACGATGGCGGCGATCTTGCGAACGGAGGGATCGTCCTCGCGCCAGCCCTCGCCCGCCTCCCGAGACGAAAGCGCTCGAGTGAACAAATCGTCCACGATCAGGGGATCAAGGTCGGAAGCGACCGGGCGATACCGCGCGGGAAGCTCCGGATCGGCGCCCGAGTCCGAGACGAATCGCGCCAGGGCCGAGCAGCCAAGCTCGTCAAACCGCGCGAGGAGCGATTTCCCGTCCGGCATCGGCGCCTCAAGATCGCGCCAGGACAGTTTTTTCAGGATGCGGATAGCCTTTACCGCGTATGGGCTATCCTCAAGGACGGGCACACCGCAATCGAGCCGCGCGGCGAGTCGAACGAGATCGAGAACCCGACCGACGGTCCAGTCGCAGGGATTCCGGGAAGAGATCACGCGCGAGCCCCCGCGTCGGGAGAGTACAGGAGGAAGGCCTCAAGGAGGCTTATCTCGCGGGGATACAGATAGACCGCGCTCGCGCAGTCCTGCTTGATGGAAGACGACGAGGCCCCGGAAACCTCGCTGACGATCTCGTTCGGAAAGTCGAAGTCCCGGAGTATATCGCGCACCGCGCGGCCATCGGCCGAGGCGGAATGCCCACCGCGCTCGACGACGCGGAAGCGCAGTCGCAGACCGCCGCCGGGCGCGAGCGCGGCGATTCGCGCGTACGCGGGGTTCGACCACTCGATGAAATCCGGCCTGAGCACGATGTCCGAGCCGATGATAATGACGATATCGAGCCCGGAAGGCCCTTCCACGATTTCCCGGTTCGCGTCGACGAGCCGTCCGTACGCGCGCGCGAGGTCGCCCTCCCTCGCGAAGGTTGAAACTCGCGTCAGCGGAAAAAAGTCGTCCGCACCGCCCGAGAGCACGGTACGCATGCGCCAGGGGTGCGCGCTCTTGTTCGGCTTAACCGATGAACCGCCGGCCGAGCGGTCGGAATTCGGCATATAGACGATCAGGTCGCAGGAGCCGTCGGCGATGGCGTCCAGGCCCATTATGAGGTGACCGAGGTGAAAGGGATCGAACGTTCCGTGCACGACCCCGACGGATCGCGGGGGCGCGACGTTAAGGCTTACCGTTCGGTGGCGCGACGAGGCGGGGTAGCCCTTCTCGTCTAGCGACACGCAAAACCCAGCCCAGGGGTTAAACGACGGGTCAAGGACGAGCCGTGACTCTATCCGCGAAAGCAGCCGCTCAAGGCAAGGCCGTTCCTGGAGGATGAGGTCCCGACGGGACCCGAGAAAATCGTACTCGTCGTCCAGGATCGTCTCAAAACTTCGAACGATGGCGTCCCGGATCGCCTGGAAGTTCCGTATGTCCATATCCTAATCATAATCGATCGCGCTTCCGGGCGCGCAAATTATCTCAGTCGAAACGGATTTGAACGGAGCCGACCCCGGTTTCGATCCGGAGCTCGCGGTCGGAGTCGCGGTTTCCCGCGCGCCCGTCGCCCACCCCATTGAAGTCCTCTCCGTCGATCTTCACAGAACCGATCCCCCGGGTATAGTCGATGCGATAATCTTCCTCGGACCCCTCAAGCGCAAGCTCTACCGATCCCGCGCCCGTCGAGACGCGGCTTCTGCCAAGCAGGCGCCCGTGGTACTCGATGCGTCCGGCCCCGGTCTCGAAGTTGGCGTCGGTGAACGAGCAGTCCTTGAACCGGATCGAGCCCGCGCCGGTCATGACGAGCGCGTCGCTCGCGTTTACGCCGGTCGCGTCGATGACGCCCGCGCCGCTTTCCAGCCTGAAACGATCCACGTCAAGGCCGTCGATCGTTACCTTACCGGCCCCGACCTGAATATTGCAACCTTCAAGGCGCATGCCGGCGGGGATCGTGATCTCCACCGTACGCTGGGTAAAATCCTCCCCGAGACTGAAGAAGTGGCGCCAGCCCTGTTCCTCGAGCCTGAACGAATCGCCCGAGCCGGTTACCTCGAACGTGCGGCCGTCCATGCCGATCGTTCGGTATGAAAAGGACTCCCCCGACTTGATGACGAGGCTCGCGGCCTTGAGTTCCATTTCCAGGCGCCTTACGCCGGATGGAATCGTCCCGGAGGTTTCCTCGACGGGGGTGATCGTCTCGTCCTTTCCGCCGTCCCATGATCGGCCATGGCCGACGCGATCCCACTCCCAAGGCAGATAGCGGGCGGCGGCCCAATGCCCGCCGAAACTCAAGCCGATGGCGATGAGCACGCATCCGACGCATATGAGCATCAGCGCGTTCCATAAGGAATGTCCCGGATGCCTACCTCGCATTATAGTCTCCTTTTTTCCGTCCAAACGCCCACGCGGTCGTCTGTCCGAGGATCGAAACCACCGACCCGACGATCACGAAAATTATCTTGCCGATGCCCCACAGAAGGAACGCGGCCCCGAACAGGATCAACGCCGTCGCCGGGGAGGACATAAGCCCAAAGCAGCCGGAAACGAAAAGCCCCAGACCGCCGATGAAGATGGCGACCGCGGCGGCCCCGACCGCGAAGACCACGGCGAAACCGGCGACCATCAGCGCGACTACGACGATGACGGCGGGTATCGCCATCGGCGCCGCGAATACCGCGAGAAGCACGGCCCAAAACGCGGAAAACCCCTTGCGCGGGTTATACGGCGACTGACGGGCAGCCTTAACGGCGTACTCGGCGAGTATCCTGGAAGCGACGCTCGCGGGACTGCCCAATTCGCGGATCACTTCCTGCTCGCGGTCGGGACCGGCCTCGTCGAAGTATTCTTCGTAATACGCGAGGGCCGCGTCGCGTTCGCCCGAGGGAAGGCGATCAAGCCGTTCCTTTAGCTCCCGCATGAATTCATTTCGTGTCATATTCCGGTCTCTCCTCCGAAGATCCCTTCGATCTTCTGGCGATATTCTTTCCATTCGCGCACATAGAGCGTATGCTGGGTCAATCCCTCGCTGGTAATCCGGTAGTATCTACGGTTTCGGCCCTGATACGGCTCGTCATAGGTCGTCAGCCAGCCGTTTTTCTGCAGCCGCCTAAGTACCGGGTAGAGTGTCGACTCCGAGATATCCATCACCTGCTTGACTTCTTGGGTCAGTCGATAGCCGTATTCATCGCCCCGGGACAGAATTGCGAGCACGCAGGCATCCAATAACCCCGTATTAATCGAAAAGAGCATGATTCCGGTACCTCCTTCAGGATATATGATATATCACATCCAGCAATACTATATATTCTATAATATCACGCTGTCAAGAAAAATCAATTTAACAAACGATTATTCTTTGACGACTTTCCAGTCAAGCCTTACCTCAGCCTTAAAAAGGACCGCAAGGAACATGACGACATTGGAAACCATCCAGATAGGGGAATAGATCAGGTAGAAAAGAATGAAGTCGAAAATATTGAACCGGAACTTGAGTTTCCGCGCGAATCCAAAGAAAACGCCGCCGGCGACGATCATGCCGATAAAACTGGCGAACCATCCGCTCACCGAAAGCGCGGCGATGTTCGGGTGATGCATCATGATGCCGGAAAGAACGCGGAGATGCTGGGAGGCATAAAACAGCAAGGGAACGATCAGGGTTAGATGCGTTTGGTTCGCAGCGAAGAAAACCGCGAAATTCATGAGGAGCGGAAGGAGGACAAAGAGAGTCGCGAGCAGCAGAGCCGGGGTTTGCGGCAGTTTTCTCAGCATCAGCTTTCCATAATCGCGGAGCCATACGATGTTATTAAGCGCCCAACGCTTCCGCTGAACGAACCACTCTTGCCCATTGGCCGGAACCTCGTTCCCGACGCGCAATCCCTTTGGATACCCAAACCGCGCGTTGCGCTCAAAGGCGCGGGCGGCGAAATCCATATCCTCGTTGATTACCGGGTCAAAGCCGCCCAACTCGCGGAAAAGCCCCGCGCGCACGGCAAACGCCGCGCCGTTCATCGAGGGGGAAACGCCCGCGCACGACGCCATCGTCATGGAAAGCATCGCGTTCGTAAGGAACTCGAAAGACATCATCCGCCCAATGGTGGAATTCGCGATGGCTTCCTTGGGGATCTCCGCCAAATCGCGGCCCTCCATATATTCCGCGAGTTTCGTCAGGAAAAGGGGATCGTCGGGAAGCAGAATATCGTTATCAAGGAACAGGAACACGTCGGTCTCGTGGGAAAGGGCGAAGCGATTGATAGTCGCGGCCTTTCCAAGCTGACGGCCGTTATACAAGATCTCCGCCTTGCCGCGTACGGGCTCCAGGGCGAGCTCTATATCCGGATTTGCGTCGCCATCGACGAGGATGATCATCTCGCGATCGTTCCACGAGTCCGCGAGAATCTTGCTTGCTATGTCCGCGACGCGTTTAGGCTGTTTATAGACCGGGACGACTACGGAAATCTTCATGGGTACTATCTCTTGTTAAAAAGATACTGAATTTTCAAGGGAGTAGTAAACTCCTTTCCGGGCGCTATCGGCGAAGGAAACAAAGATTTAACGAAACTAAGGGCATCCCGGTCAAGAATTGCGCTCCCCGATCCCCGCGTAACCGAAACGACGCAAGACGATCCATCGCCGGCGACGGTCAATGACAGGATGACTATTCCCTCTACTCCGCGCCGCCGCGCGCGCTCCGGATACGATAAGCCCGTCCTAATTGACTCGTCAAGCCAAGCGCGGAACGATTCTTCCCCCGAACCGGGTAACGCCCCCCCGGCGGTAATCGGTCCGTTGGCAGCTACGTCGGACGCGACCAAGCCAGAAACGCCATCGTTACCGCGATCCCCCTGAACGGCCGTGACCGCGGGAGATTCTTGATTTTCAAGGGCTTCGTGAACGACATCATCCCGTTTCGCCGGAATTTGTTTCGCGGGAGGCGACGCCGTGGGAGCGTAATTCCCCGATTGATCTGCCCTGGATTGATCTGCCCCGGAAAGCGTTAGGCGAAGGACCGCGCGGCGAGAGGGCTCGGCCGAGCCCGATCCCGAGCCCCACGACGGATACAGCGCAAGCGTAGCCCCGCAGGCCGCGTACAGGAACGCGGTCAAGCCGATGGCTGAAAGGAGTCTCTTTTTATCGCCGTCAATATTTGTAGGTCGCACTTACGCTAAACGATCGCCCTGGCGCGGGATAGTAACCGCTGTAATACACGAGAGGGCAATATGAAGAATCGAGCAAGTTGTTCCCGCTCGCGCGGATCGCGAGCTTTCCGCCCAACGCGGGAGGGATGAATTCTAAGCCCGCGCCCAACAGGAAGTATCCGTCGATCATGGCGGACGCGTTGGCATTATCGCCTCCTTGATAATAGTCCCCGGTGTACCCACCATTCGCCGAAAGGGCAAAACCTGCGGGTAGCCGCGCGATTATCTCGCCGCCTGCGGTAAACGCGGGGACAAGCGGCACGGTTTTACCCGCGTTCGCGCCGGCGGTGAAGGTCGTAAGCGAAAGAGCCGCGTTAGCGGATCGGAGCCCGGACCGCAGGGACGCGGGTGGCGGCAGCCACTGAAAAAGCGGAGGATGGCAAACGAAAAGCCCGCCACCGATTTGGTGACGGGCGCGGAGTGAGAGGGAGTAGGGGCGCGAAGCGAATAATGGAAATCAATGGGCATCAATGAACT
>Ga0209373_10004063_pt1 | contig 12916 bp, 10 predicted proteins | sample Higcelweek5metaG_FD_187173 | JGI IMG/M metagenome (GOLD analysis project Ga0209373, IMG submission 187173) | Freshwater pond sediment microbial communities from the University of Edinburgh, under environmental carbon perturbations - High... | ecosystem: Environmental > Aquatic > Freshwater >... | reverse complement strand
AGGATTATATTTTAGGGTATATTCCAAATTCTTTTTGGCTAAAGCGTATTGTTTTTGATCAAAATAAATTTGCCCCAAAGCAAAATAAGCATGATCGTAATTAGATTTTAATTCGATGGCTTTTTGGTAATAAGGAATGGATTGATCAATTAAATTAGCAGACTCTAAAAACTGACCAATAGTAAAAAAATTCTTAGCATCAGTGGGCGCAAGTTTAATGACTTGAATAAGAGAGTTGATTGATTCTTGAAAGTATTGTTTATCAATAGTCGATAAATAATAAAAGATTTGAGCTCGTTGTTTCCAAATATTAATATTAGCCGGAGATAATTTTATGGCCTGATTAATATGATTAATAGTAGTCTCAATATAAGAGGTATTTTTGGTAATAATGGTTAATTTTGATTCTAAAAGAGCTGATTGGGTTAGGTATTCTGGTTCATTGGATCGTAATTTTAAACTCTGGCTAATTAATTTATAAGCGGTTTGATAATTTGAATTTTGATCAAAAGTGGTTGATTTGGCAAAAAGGGTATCGGCAATATAAAAATTAATATTTTTTTGCAGTAAATATAAAGATAGTAATATTATTGGGATAATTAAATATTTTTTTGGTTTTAGAGATTTGGTTGATAATTTATAATCAATGGTTAAAGTAGGTAATAGAAATAATAAAAGGGAAGTAGTAACTACAGAAAAACCAACTAAATTGGTAATTAATAAAGCCAAAATACCACAAAAAATATCTTTTTCTTTGAAAGTTTTGATAAGTATAGTGATAATTAAGAATAAATAAGTTATTAAACCAACGATTCCAGTGGTAGCTAAAAAGTTTAAATACTCGTTGTGGGCTTTGTTGTATAAAAATTCCCATTCTGAGGTAAGGTTATGTTCAGTGGGGCGGGTCCAATAGTAAGAATAGGCAAATGTTTCTACTCCAGTACCAAAAATAGGATATTGTTTCCATAGATTAAAGGCTCCGCGCCAAACAATTTTACGAATATCTTCACTAGGAGTAATAAGTAAGTTATTAGATGATAGATTATTGATCGTAGATTTTTTAGGAAAAATTTTGTCTTTGATTGGATTGGAAATAGATAGGGAGAGAATAATACAAATAAGAAATAAAAAATATGATTTAAAATTTACGAATAAAATTTTGTTTTTTGTATCGGAAATTAATTTAAATATAAAGTATATAAAGAGGGAAACAATAGCCGCTATGATGCCAGATTTAGATTTAGTGAAAAGTAAAGCTAAAAAATAGGTGATAGATGTGAGATTGTAGATCGTTGATAAGAAATATTTCTTTTGAAGGAAATTTTCAATAGATTTATGAAATGACAAGGGAATGAGAATGACCAAAAAGGCTGCGAGCCAATTAGGTTGACCGAGAGTGGAAAAGACTCTGGCTTGAACATCTTGAACCCAAATATTTTTATCAATTCCAAAATGTTGGGCAATTCCATAAAGGGAAACAAGAAATCCTGAGAGAAGAATGGTGTTAATAAATTGATTTTTAAATTTGGGGTTAAGATAATTAGGTAATATAAAATAGAGAATACTAAAGGTAAAAAAACAAAGTAAACCACCATTAAGTCGAGAATAATAACCAAAAAATGAAGTATGGGGATCAATGGAAATAAAGGTTGATATGGTTTGACTTATTAAAAGTAATAATACGGGTATATTAAAAAAAGTTTTTTTATAGAGTGTAACTTTTCCCAATGACCAATTAATAAAATGTAATGTGGCGATAATAATGGTCATTAAATAAACAAAATACATTTTTGGAAGCTCAAAAAGTTCAGAATTAAAGAAAGTGAAAATCAGAGGAGTGGTAAATAAAAGTAAAAGGAAAGAAAAATTTATTAGGTTGGTAATTTTTTTCATGGTCGTGTTCTATTTTAACTTAAAATCGGCTTACTTGTTATAATTTTAGAGTGATCAAGTTATCAAACATTAAAGATAAGGTTAAATTATTAATAGCAGGTTTTAGTTGGGACGTAGGAGTGGATTTGGGTAGTAGTAATACGTTAGTATTTTTAAGGGATAGAGGCATCATTATAGATGAGCCAACAATGTTGGTAAGACCAAAAAAAAAGAGATGGACTGGTTTATCGGCACCAAAAAACAATTTTAGATCTCCGATTGTTTTTGGATTTAAAGCAAAAGAAATGTTGAATAGAGAACCAAAACAAATTGAAGTAGTTAGTCCAATAAAAAATGGAGTAATTGCTGATCTTGAAGCTTTGGAAAGTTTAATTTCTTATTATTTAAAATTAATTTACGAAATTCCTTCAACTTATCCGAAATTTTTTAAACCAAAAATGATTGTCAGTGTTCCAAGTTATATTAATCAAGTTCAGAAAAGAGCCTTGAAGTCAGTATTTTTGAATGCAGGGGCAAAGGAAGTAGTTTTGGTTGAAAGTGCGGTTTTGGCAGCAATTGGGGTAGGTTTACCAATAGATAGTTCGGCTGGTTTATTAGTGGTGGATATTGGTGGAGGTAAAACAGAAGTGAGTGTGGTGTCTATGGGTGGAGTAGTGGTTGGAAGAGGAATAAAAACTGCGGGTAATGATTTTGATGAGAGTATTATCAATTATATTAAAATGAAATATGGAATTTTAATTGGAGGAAATAGTGCAGAGAGAATTAAGATTGAAATTGGCAAAGAAATTGGCTTGGTGAGAGGTAGAGATTTAGAAACTGGTTTACCAAAAAGTATTAAATTGACTAATAATGAAATTAAAGAAGCAGTAGCTTTGGATATGGCTAAAATAGTAAGGTTAGTATCTTTAGTCTTAGACGAGACACCACCAGAATTGATGGAAGATATTTTAAAAAGAGGTATTGCGTTGGTAGGGAATGGGGCCAAAATTGATGGTATGGATTCTTTAATAGAATCAAAAACAAAAATATTTACTAGATTAGTTGAAGGTGGAGATACGGCAGTTATTAAGGGTTGTGGTGAATTGGTTCAAAATAGAAATCTGTTAAAACAAATAAAATTAGTTTCTGGGGTTTGAGGATTATAATTGGGATATGCTTAGATTGACCAGTAACCAAAGAAGATGGTGGGAATTTTTGGTTACTATGTTGGAAAGAGAAATAAAATCTAAATATAAAGTAAGTATATTGGGTGTTTTTTGGGTTATATTGAGTCCTGTTATACAAATGGTTGCTATTGGGTTTATATTTATTTTTTTTACTTCTTTGAAAACAGAAAGTTATTTACTATACCTATTTTCAGGTATTGTCGTTTGGAATTTTTTTTCATCGAGTGTGATACGTTGTACGCCATCAATTATTTCTGAAAGATTTTTGTTAAAAAAAGCGGTTTTTCCTAAAGAAGTAATCATAGTCTCTATTGTTCTTGTTAATCTAATGCAAATGTTGATATCAACTATATTAATGATTATTGCGGCTGTTTTTTTGGGAATAACTTTTTCTGTTTTTAACTTAATATTTTTTTGTTTAAGTATTTTATTTTTATTTTTATTTGTTTTAGGATGTTGTTTTATTTTTTCAGCTTTAAATGTTAAATATAGAGATATAAATTTTGTAGTAAATTTTTTAGTACCTATATGGTTTTATGTCACACCGGTAATTTATACTGTTAGCGTTTTGCCAAAAATTATATCTTCTTTGTTGTACATTAATCCACTAACTTCATTATTAGAATTTTTTAGATTGTCTGTATTAAATTGGAGTATTTGGGATTATAAATTGATGTTTATTGGATTAGTAATGTCTTTAGTAATTTTTATAGTTGGAGTTTATATTTTTAAAAAAGAAAGTCGAAAATTTGATGACTGGATTTAATATGAAAATTGGTGAGATTTTATTAGATAAAGTGACCAAGACTTATAAATTACGTAGAGGAATATTCTTTAAAGATAAAAAAACTTTTACAGCTTTAAATAACTTAAGTTTAAAGATAAATTCAGGGGATAGATTGGGTATTATAGGTAATAATGGTTCAGGGAAAACAACATTACTTAAAATAATTTCTGGGATAACAGATGTTACCAAAGGAGAAGTAATTACTAAAGGTAAAATTGTTTCATTGTTGGAACTTAGTGCTGGTTTTCATCCTGATATATCAGGTATTGATAATATTATGCTAAATGGCCTATTGGCCGGTTTAAATAGATGTGAAGTTATTAAGAGAACGAATAAAATAATTTTAGATTCTGGAATATCTGATTTTATTAAAATGCCATTTTATACATATTCGTCAGGAATGAAGTTAAAATTAGCTTTTTCAGTGGCTATTAATTCCGATCCTGATATTTTGATCTTTGATGAAATTGTTTCAGCTGGAGATGAATTTTTTATTAAAATGTTTATGAATTATTTCAATAAAGTTATTAAAGAAAAAAAGACTCTTATTTTTGCTTCACACGTGTTAGAGGTAATATCTTTATATTGTAATAAAGTTTTATGGATGGAACATGGTAATGTTCGTATGATTGGAGAAACTATGAAAGTAATCAGAGAATATAAAAAAGCACAAACTAATGTTTAGTTTTGTTTTTTTTGAAGAACGAAAAAAGCGATATTTGGGATTTGATTAACTTTTTTTAAAATATTGTTAGATAGTTTTTTTGGTCTAGGCTCCAAAAAACTTATCAAATTAAAATTATTTTTAATAAATATTTTAAAATAAGTTTCTAGTGTTCGGTGTATATAATGAGTTTTGAATCCATTATATATTTCTTTGACAAATATTTTTTCGTTAAAATATTTACCGGCAAAATATTGATTCATTTCTTCTTCCATGAACCAACGATAATTTTCTTGATGATAAAAACAAGGGTGGGGAATAACAATGATTAAAATACCATCTTGATCTAAATAATGATAAATATTTTTAAGGGTTTGATCGATGTTTTTAAGATAGGTAAAAACTAAATTAGAAGTTATCAATTTAAATTTTGGTTTTTTTAAATTGCTATTTTTTTGTTCAATATCTTGAAGCCAATAGTTGATTTTTTTATTTTGTTTTTTGGCAGCGGTGATCATTTCCGATGAAATATCACATCCATAAGGTTGTCTTTTGAGATCAGATATTATCCTGGTTAAATAACCCTCTCCACATCCAATATCAAGAATATTGTCATTTTTGATTGTAAATTTTTTGATTAAATTAATTATGGTGGGAATTATTATTTGAGTATATGGAGATGGATATTTTTCAGTATTATTAAGCAATTTAATATATGTTTGACAATTCTTGGTCCAATATTTTTTACTTAGAGAAATCATAATAGTTAAATTTGTTTTTTAATAAAAATTGATTTTTGCGATACCCATCCATTTTCTAGATTTTTAATATTTTTGATTTGATTTATAGTATAAAATAAATCTTCAATATTTTTGATTTTGTTCTTAATTCTTAGGATATTTTTTAATTTATTTCCCCACCTTTTTTTATAGAATTCATTATACATTTCTTTTTGAATTTGAACTAATTGATTACCGGTAAAATTTTTAGTATTACAAGATTTATTTTCGTAAAACAAAAGTTTTTTGTTTTTGGGAAGAAGTCCCTCTTTTTCAAAAATATCGTAAACAGGGGCACCAGGCCTTAACCCTAATCTAAAAAAATAAGCAATGTCAACATCAGATTCTAAAGAATAGTTTAATGTTTTTTGAATTTGTTCCATTGTTTCATAAGGAAAACCAATTATATTGGTGGCATTGGTCCAAAGTCCAAGTTTATTAGCATATTGAGTTAATTTTTGGGCTTCATTTAAACTATACGGTTTACCAATCCATCTTCTTAGTGAAGGATCGCCAGACTCAATTCCAAAGGTAATTTTATAACAACCAGCTTTTTTCATAAGTTTGAGAAGTGGTTTACTTATGGTCCAGTGAGCAATCCCATTAGGTGTTGACCATTTAATATTGATTTTTCGGTTGATTAATTCGTTACAAATTCCAATCATTCTTTTTTTGTCCAATGACATAGTATCATCTAAAAAAGCTATTTCTTTAGCTCCGAATTTTTTGACTAAAATTTCGATTTCATCGACAACATTTTGTGGAGATCTACCTCTCCAATGATGTTGCCAAACAGCAAAAGCAGAACAATAAACACAATGATTAGGACAACCCCTAGAGGTTTCTACTATAAAACATGGTTTTCGCATTTGAAAACCATCATCAAATTTATATTTGTTAAGTTTTAGTAAATTCCAATCTGGAAAAGGAAGTTCGTCTAAATTTTTTATTAATTCTCGAGAATGATTTTTTTTTATTTTTTTTCCTTGACGATAGACTAATCCATTGATGGTTGAGTATTTTTTTCTATCATCAATTTTTTGTAAAAGGTTTTCTAGCGTTTTTTCACCTTCACCAAAGATAACAAAATCTATAAAATTATTTTGAAAACAAGAATTTGGATTGATACTAACATGAGCACCACCAAGAATGATTTTAATATCAGGAAAGTTATTTTTGATCCTTTTTGATAGATTTAAGGCGTCTTGATAATAAGCAGTAAACATAACACTGAGACCAATGACTTTTGGTGAATATTTTTTTATACGTTTTTTTATTTGAAGCCAATTTAATTTTTCGGCTAAAGCGTCGATAATTTTTACTTGATGACCAATACTTTTAATATAAGTGGCTAAACAAAGAAGACCTATTGGTGGATGTGATTTAACTGCTTGGTTGGGCTTAATCGGAGTTATTGGTGGGTAGATAAATAAAATTTTCATTTTTAAATTTAAGGTTTAAAAAAAACGATTAATGTCCCAAATTGGGATTGCTTTGAATTTTAATTTTTTGGCTGGTTGAATATCGTTTTTAATTGAATCACCAATAAACAAAATGTTTTCCTTTTTAAGATCATACGAACTTTGTATTTGATCGAATAATATTTTGTTTGGTTTTAATAAATTAGTAGTATCTCTGGAAAATATTTTTTTAAATGGATTTTTATTAAAGCCGATTTTTTTTAATCCTCTTAAAACTTCGTTTTGAGTGGAGTTGGTTAATACAAGATGTATAAATTTATCTTTATTTGATTCAATTAAATTAACTATTTGAGGATTAGGTTTAATATACTTTTCTTTATTAAATTTACGACTAACTTGATTCATAAGACTAATTAAGGGGATGTGAGTATAAAAATTAGTGGCATCTGCCCATGTTCCAAGAGTATTAGTTTTTTTTTCGAATTGTTTCAAAGTTAATTGATAATGGTATTTTTTAGCGATTTTAAAGAAGATTATTTTAAGTTGTTGTCCAATTATTCCATTTTGATCATTATATAAAGTACCATCATAATCCCAAACAACACATTTAATAGGGTGCATAAAAACTTTTGTTTTTAGTTTTTGGTATATGGACATTTTTTATATTCTTGGTTGACTATCTCTAATAGAATTAGGTGTTATTAAAACTACCCTTGATTTTGACTGAATTTCTTTTAAATTATTACATCCTAGGTACCACATAGATCTTTTTAAACCTCCATTTAGTTCATTTATTATCGAGATTACGCTACCTTTGTAGGGGATTAGTCCTGATACTCCTTCATGGGTAAATTTGAATGGTTGGCTATATTTAGAGATAAATTTTTGAGGATTGTATCTAATTATATTTTTAACGATTTGTTTAATAGTTTTAATTATTTTTTTGATGTTGTTTGGTGAGAGAAAATTAGTTTGATGACTGCACATACCAGCAGAAAATTTATATTTTTTACCACGGTTATAAATTATTTTACCCGGACTTTCGTCGGTACCAGCAAATAGACCACCAATCATGACCGCATTAGCACCAAAAGCAATAGCTTTTGATATATCGCCAGAGTATTCTATTCCAGTGTCTGAAATTATAGGTATGTTGTATTTTTTAGCGATTTTATAGCATTCATGAATAGCACTTAACTGAGGTCGTCCGATACCTGTTACTAATCTAGTAGTACAATGGGATCCTCCGCCAATACCAACTCGAAGACTATCAACACCGGCTTTAATTAAAGCTTTTGTAGCCTCTGGAGTGACAACCAAAGAGGCACAAATTTCAGCTTTTGGAAAAAGTTTTTTTACTTTTTTAATAAAATTGATTGTTTGTAAGTTAAAAGCGTGAGCCGTTTCTATACAAATAAGGTCTACTCCTAGTTTTAAAAGTTTTTCTATATGATGGACTCCAGCCTCTGAAAAATCAGCCACAGAGACAGCTACTTTGACATTATTATTTTTAACTTCTTTAACTTGATTTATTTGGCTTTGATGACTTTGAAAACAATGTATAAATCCAATTCCTCCAAGTTTACCAATAGTAATTGCCATTTGAGTTTCTGTTACATGTGGCATAGGGGAAGAACAAATAGGTATATCAATTTCTAAGTGTCTAGATATTTTGGTTTTAATATTAGTTTTTTTTATATCATCAATCATATTAAAATTAGAATATCCCGGAAGAAGTAAAACATCGTTAAAGGTTAGTTCTGGTGAATTATTTAATATTTTCATTCTTTGTTTAAAAAATAAGATTTTGGTTTTGGAAATATAAAATTATTACTCATATTTTGATTGTAAGCTCCGACACAATAAAAAAAGATAAAATCGTTATCTTTAAGACTTGGTAATTGGCCTTGATATAAAATATCATCTTCTTGGCAACTGCTTCCGTAAATAATGGTTTTAATACGAGTAGTATTGTGTTGAGGGAATGTTTTGATGATTTGTGGTCGAAACCAAACAGAAGGGAGCATGTTATTAGTTCCATTAATTATTACTATTTGAGTTTTATTATTTTTTTTAACATTAATTATTTTAGATACGAAAATAGTCGAATCATCGACTATAAATCTTCCAGGTTCAAAAATGATAGTCGGCTTTTTGTCTTGATCAAAAAATTTTTTAAGTGGTAGACAAATATTTTTAATATAAGTTTTTATGGAATGATATGGTTTTGACCTATATCCATAAGGTTTTTCACCATGACTAGGGAATCCACCTCCAAAATCTAAATAATCTAATTTAAGATCATTTTCCTTTATTAAATTGATTATTTTCTTTGATATTTGATTATATGTTTTTGGTGGAGTATAAAAGCCGAAATGAATTTGTAAACCATTAATTTTTATTTTATTTATTTTTAATAAATTAACTGTTTTTTTAAATTCACCATTTTCTATATTAAAACCAAAGCGACTCTTTTTAAGACGACTATTGATTCTGATACCAATTAGACTTTTAATTTTTGTTTTATTATTTATCAATAAATCTAGTTCTGATTGATTATCGATATTAATAATTATATTTTTTTTATTAATTGCTTCCAGTAGATTAGTTTTATATGGACCGTTATAGATTATTTTTGAGTCTAAGAAACCCGAAGATTTGGCCATCATGTATTCTTGATCTGAGGTAACTTCAATATGGAAATCAGGTTTTTTTTTAATTAAATCAATGATTTGATAATTTGTTTTGAGTGAATAAGCAATTATAAAATTATTACCCCATTCTTTTTTTATGGTTTTTTTGAATAAATCCAATCTTTGATTTATGAGATTTATATCTGTATAAAATGCCGGTGTTTTCCAAATAAAATTTTCTTTTATTTTTGGAAAAAAAAGGTTTTTTTGTTCTTTTGTTCTTTTTATAGAAAATAGCATGTGTCTAAGTGGATTATATATTATACTATCTTAGGATATGTTTAGCTTTAAAAAAAATACGATTTTAAATGACTATGGGATTAGACGATTTATTAATATCTTTGCTAGACGGGATAATTGGCATCATTTAGATGTCAAAACTGGAAATTTAGGTTATGGTTGGATACATTATTCTTTAATTCGTAATTTAAAACCAAAGAATATTTTATGTATTGGAAGTAAATATGGCTTTATTCCGTCTATTTGTGCTTTGGCTTGCAAAGACAATGGTTTTGGCAAAGTTGATTTTGTGGATGCTGGTTTTGATATTAAAGATTTTAATGGTCCTAATGTACATTGGGGTGGGGTTGGTTTTTGGAAAAAATGCCACCCAAAAAAATATTTTGGTAAATTTGGTTTAAGTGATTATATTGATTTGTATATTATGACAAGTGATGATTTTTCTAAGAAAAATTTTGAAAAAAAATATGATTATATTTATTTAGACGGAGATCACTCCTATGACGGAGTAAAAAAAGATTTTGATTTATTCTGGAAAAGACTGGCTAGAGGAGGTTTTTTAGCTTTACATGATATCTCTAGTCCTAATAAAGATGGTAATGTTTATGGTACTAGAAGATTATGGAGAGAGGTGAAGATAAAAAATAAAATTGCTTTTGAATTTAATCAAGATCCAGGTTTAGGAGTGATTCAAAAACTGTAATTCAACATTGATTTGACGACTAATATCAATTTGATTGCATTTGATTATTTTACAAAGATTTTGACATTTTCTAATGATTTTTCTTTGTTTTTGAGCTTGATAATTTAGCCATATTTTTTTAGCTGGTGAATTTAAAATATTTCCAATTATTGGTAATCCGTAACACAACTTAACATCTCCATATTGATCAACAATGAAATTATTAATTCCGGCAGCGCAGGTAATTTTTTTATTTGTTTTAATTGGATTTTGATAATATTTTAGAATTTGATTTAACTCAGATTCGGTTGTAATTAAGTTTTTTTTACTGAAAAGATTTGTTTTAATAATTTTTTTAATTTCTGATTTTAATAATTTAAATTTAGGCCAAAGTTTATTTTTGGGTAAATCGGTGTTTTTTTCATTACTAGATAGAGTGGGAAGTAAACATTGAAAACTAATACCATTAGTATTGATTTCTTTAGATAATTTAATAAGAGATTTTAACTCTGTTATATTTGGTTTCATAATTACAGTATTGAGAAAAATTTTAGGTCCATTTTGAAGTAGTTTGATAGCTTTAATGACTCTCTTGTAAGTTCCTGGTGTGCCACGAAGTTGATCATGCGTTGATTCTTTTGCCCCGTCGAGTGAAATGGAAATTGAGTCTAATTGGCTATCTATAATTTTTTGGGATAATTTTTTATCGATAAGAAAAGCATTTGAATTTACGTGACAAATAATTCCTTTATTTTGAGCATATTTTATTATTTCTGGTAGTTGTTGATTAATAAATGGCTCCCCTCCAGTGAAAAATAAATAAAATTTTCCTAACCAATCATAAAGATGGTCAATTATAATTTTGGCTTCCTTAAATGTCATTTGTTTTTCTGGTTTTGTTTTCCATAAATTACATTGTTGACAGTGTAATATACAGTTTTGAGTTACATTAATCATTATTGAGGTGGGTTTATTAAGAGGCCTATTTAGATATTTAGAAATAATAATTAAAAATTTTTGAAAATAATTTTTAATTATTATTTGAATGGAAATTTTTAATTTAGTTATTTTTTTAAAAGTCTTTTTCATTTTGTATTTGATATATGATTGGTAAAATTGGTTTTAATGTATTCTTCCAATTTAATCTATTGGCTATTTTGACAGCAGCTTGATGCTTTTTATCCCAATATTTTTTTTGAGAATATTTTTTTAACTGTTTTTCAAAATTGTTTTCATTATAGTAGATAGTAGCTGGTTCAAGTAGGGGATCTTGTCTCCATTCAGGGCAAAAAACAGGAAGTCCATATTTAAAATAAGTCAAATGTTTGGCTGAAAAACTATTATTACGAAGTTGATCATTAGTAATAGTTATCAATCCAAATTGATATTGGTTTAATTTATCTAAATCTTTTAAATATCCAAGAGTTTTAATATTTTTATATAATTTTGGATCGGGTTTTTGATAACTATAAATGTCGATTGAGTTTTTAGTTTGAATTTTTTCAAGTAATTGTTGATTAACCCAAGGAGAATTAAGGTTTCCAATATGGACTATTTTGGGATTGGAAGTGTATTTGCATAATTGTTTTTGATGATTACAGCCCCAATTTAAAATAAAACTATTCTTAAATTTTATTCCAAGTTCGTCGGCTAAATTCATAATAGAATACCAATGAAAACAAATTGGAATGTTTTTTTTGAAAATTTTGTTTTCAAGTTTAAATATTTTGGGATTTTTGGTTTCTTGCGAATATATAGTTGGTAGATCGAATATAATTTTAAAATTGTTTGGTTTTAAACCAATAATAATATCTTCTGGATATTGGACTATGACTAATTTGACTTGTTTTTGGTGTAAATATCTTTTAATTATTTTTCCTCTAACTATTAGTTCTAGATAAAAAACATATGATGATTGGGTAATTTCTTTACCAAATTGGTAGTATAAGTGTCTTAGAAGGCGATAGAAGAGATAAATTATTGGTTGATATAAACAGTTAGTTATATTTTTAATTTCTTTTTCAAAAATTTTTTGAGAATTGATAAGTTCAATTTGATAACCATTTGTTTTTAGAAAGTTAGTGATTTCTAAACATCTTTCTCCATTGGCTGATTTATCTATATTGTTTACTATGGTTATAGTGTTGTATTTTGGTGTGTAGTTTTTTAGTTTGGCAATTAAAAAACCAAAATTAAATGAAAGGTTGGGTATTATGTTTAATACGTCTTTTGGTTTTTTTAAAATATTTTTAATATTCCTAATAATATTAGGCTTAAAATCATCAAAATTATGCCATTTTTTATTTAAAACATATTTAATTTTTCCACGGAAATAATACTTTTTAATAAGTGTTTTAAAATTAGAGATTTCTTGATGTTTTACTTTTAGATTTTTTATAAATTTACCTTTTAAGTGGTGTTTTTTTATTTGTAAACCAAAATCGACATCTTCAAAAATAGGTAAATTTGGATCAAAACAAATATTGTTTTTTTTAAATATTTTGAGATTTATAATTAAATTTTTTGTATCAATAGAATATGGTTTGTTGATCCATTCTTGATATGTTTTTTGCTGGAAAGAAATTAATTTA
>Ga0209373_10004062_pt1 | contig 12916 bp, 11 predicted proteins | sample Higcelweek5metaG_FD_187173 | JGI IMG/M metagenome (GOLD analysis project Ga0209373, IMG submission 187173) | Freshwater pond sediment microbial communities from the University of Edinburgh, under environmental carbon perturbations - High... | ecosystem: Environmental > Aquatic > Freshwater >... | reverse complement strand
CCATGAATTCACCGGTCACCAATTCACCAGCGCTGGTGCAGGATGTTTTCGGATCGATTCAGAACGGCACTTTTGGAATTGAAACCGATGGCGACTATTATTATGTCTCTTATTATACTTCTCCCGGCAAATTCGGTCGTTATTCACTGACAGGCGCTTTTGTTGATACATTTCGTATTACAGCCTGTACTGTTGGAATCCGCGATCTGGCCTATGATCCTACATCCGGTCATTTTTTCGGCGGAGCCGGAACGCCCACCATATATGAACTGGCGCTCGATTCAGTTACGCCTTCTTTAATCGGAAGCGTAAGCGCACCGACTTCAGTCCGATACATTGCTTACGATCATGTCCGCAATGGCTTCTGGGTCGGAAATGTCACCGGTGATATTTATTTAGTGAATAAATCGGGCGCAACTATGACCGGCACCGGCGTGGTAAATCCCATTCTCAACAGCAGTCTGACAGGTCTCAGTAACCGCTTTGGAATTGCCTTCGACGACTGGTCATGCCCCAGCGAATATCTGTGGATTTTCTGTCAGCCGGGCACACCCAGCAATGTGTTTTTAGCCGAAGTAGATATTTATACCGGTTTACCCACCGGGCGATCGGTTGACCTGACCACACAGCTGGCACTCACCGGTTCGGTTCCCGCAGCAGCAGGTCTGTTCACGCATCCCGATCTTGTTTCGGGTACTGTCACGGTAGGTGGTTTAATTACCGGAGCCTTTACAGGTGCCGATCCCAATGGTATTTTCCTGGTCAATCTGCAGGCAGTTCATCCCGACAAACCTTTTGTAGTGGATGGCGTATTCCCGGCTGATGATGCGGTACAGGTGCATTTAAACCATTATGTAGCCTTGTGGGCGACTGAACCCTGGGTAATGAATAATACAAGTCTGATCAGCATTACCGATGGCGTTACACCCGTTGTTATTGACAGTGTGGTGATAGCAGGCGATACCGTAAAAATATTTCATCCGGATTTCATGGGGGAAACAACCTATCATGTAACCTTTGGAGCCGGTGCTATGACCGGGCTTTGTCTGGACAATGAAGTTTACACATGGACATTTACCACCGGAGCGGTAGGCGTGAGCGAAGAGACCATAAGTGCGCTGAATCTGTATCCGAACCCTGCCGCTGATGCTGTAGTTGTTGCAAACGAAGCCGGCTCTGTGTGGAGGTTGTTTACCCTCACCGGACGCTGTGTTGATGAGCAGCAAATCACTGTAAACCTGCAGCAGATCTGCCTCAGCAATATTCCGGAAGGTCTGTATATGGTTGAAATCACAGCCAATGGCGCCCGCAAGGTGCAAAAGCTGATTATCAGCCGGTAATTGCTTACACCTGAGGCTGTCTCAAGACGAGATTTTGGCAGCAAAAACAAAAACTTCCTCAAGCGAACCGACCTTCCATAGTCTGGAATGAAATGGAAGACATGGAAGAGTCGGTTGTACGGAAGCGTTGTTTTTGTGCCGTGCTCAAAGCTGCTTCATACGACTATTCCATGATCCACTCAAGAAGCTTATACAAAAAGATTGCTGGTGGAACTATGGAATGTCGTGAGCTTAGCTTGTTTTGAGACAGCCCCACCAATTATTTTTTCAGGCTAACCCAACGATATGAGACTACCATATTAAATATCAATCCGCAAGTTGTTTTGTTCGTGTGTACATTATTGTACCCTACATCAAAAAAAATATTTATTTTGTGGCACCAAATAAATATATCGTCATGGGCAAAACCATTATTGAAAAAGAGATTGCTGACAGAATCAAGTCGAAACTGGGTATAAAATCAGCCGGACAGGCTTCTATTCGTGAAATTAAAAAACTGGCGGACGAGATTGAATCGGCCTCCGGTATTAAATTCGTCCGTATGGAAATGGGCGTTCCCGGCCTTCCTCCGGCTCAAGCCGGAATTGAAGCGGAAATCGAAGCGCTGAAATCGGGTGTGGCTGCGCTCTATCCCGACATTATGGGTGTCAGAGAATTGAAAAATGAGATTTCATTATTTGTAAAAAACTTCCTCAATATCAATGTCAGTCCCGAAGGCTGTGTGCCCACCGTTGGTTCGATGCAGGGCGGCTTTGCTTCGTTTATGATGCTGAACCGCATCAAGGCTGACCGCGACACTATTTTGTTTATTGATCCCGGTTTTCCGGTGCACAAACAACAGGTAAAAGTGCTCGGAAATAAATTTGCCAGCTTTGATGTGTATAATTTCCGTGGCGAAAAGCTGCGCGAAAAGCTCGAAAGTATGTTATCCGCCGGAAATATCCACAGCATGTTGTACAGCAATCCGAACAATCCGTCCTGGATTTGTTTCACCGATGCTGAATTAAAAATTATTGCCGAAGTCGCTGCCAAATACGATGTGGTGGTCATTGAAGACCTGGCTTATTTTGCAATGGATTTCCGCAAGGATTATTCAAAGCCAGGCCAACCGCCCTTCCAGCCCAGTATTGCGAATTATTACGACAAATATATTCTGATGATCAGCAGCTCGAAAGCCTTTAGCTATGCTGGTCAGCGCATTGGTATGATGGTGATTTCGGACAAGCTTTTCACCTCTCAATATCCCGATCTGAAACGTTTTTATGCGCGCGAAGATTTTGGTCATGCCATGATTTTCGGGACCTTGTATGCGCTCAGCAGCGGCGCCGCACACACCACACAATATGGCTTGCTGGGCATTCTGAAAGCCGTTAACAGTGGCAAATATAATTTCCGCAATGACATTCTTGAATACGGTCAGAAGGCAGGTATCATGAAAAAAATGTTCACGGACAACGGTTTTAAAATCGTGTACGACATGGACGAAAACAATCCGGTAGCTGATGGATTCTATTTCACAGTGAGCTTTCCGGGTATGTCAGGTGATCAGCTATTGGATGAATTTCTGTACTACGGTATCAGCGCAATCGCGCTCAGTACTACTGGTAGCGAGCGTACCGAAGGCATCCGCGCCTGTGTGTCGCTGGTCAACCGAAATCAGTTTCCGGCGCTGGAAGAGCGTTTGAAGCTGTTTCATCTGAATCACGCATAGGGCTCAACGCTCAACGCGCAGGGCTCAACGTCCAACTTAGCCGCGGCGGGCGTCGGGATAAACTCCGCGCACAACGATCTGGGCATAGGCCAGGGCAAAGCTAAATTTCATTATCGCTTCGTTTTTATCAGCATTTCCGCATCGCTTGCATGCGTTTATCCCTCTATCAAGGCGGGAATGGAATGTTGTTTTGAAATAGCGCTTGCTTTGTGTCGTCCTCTATATATTTCGCGGAAAATCACAGCATCAACTCCGGTTAACAAAAACACGTTATATTTAACTATCTATATGTGATGTAAATCACAGTTAAATGTGTTGCTTATGTATGTTAAATGTATTAATTTAGCTAAGAAAGTAAACATCATTAAAAAGGAGTCATTATGCAAAAATCAGTTGTTGTTAATGTGAAGTGTCCGCATTGCGGCGAATCGTTGATGGATCAGACAAATGCACTTCACGATGTATCTGGAATTCACCTAAACATTAAATCAGGAGAGAAATCCGGGAATATTTATTTATGTTCACATTATGGTTGCTATGACCATAAAAGCGATTTAGAGCTTGCGGCGGGCGAAATCGCAGAATTTTCCTGCCCTCATTGCAACACCAAACTTGCCAAAGATTCCTGCGAAAAGTGCAGTGCGCCAATGGTTCCACTGCTGCTCGAAAACGGAGGAAAAGTAAATTTCTGTTCAAGAAAAGGCTGCCCGCAACATCAGATTGTATTTGAAGATGTAAACGATGCCATGCAACTCTTTTATGACGAGTACGGGACATAGCGATTGACGCTCAAAGCGCAACGCATAGCATCAGTTCGGGGTAGTCTTAATCATTAAATCTGTTGGCATTAGTCTGGAGGCTAATGCCAGCAATTGATTTCAAAAGACTACTCCGAACTGAACCAATATAAAAGCAGCTGCGGGAATAACGTGGCTGTTTTTTAGATTATCAATATCATTCAACGTTTACAAATATTATTTGGCCGCGAATTTTTATAGCTTTGCAGATCGTGAAGAAAGTTACCGGAGATATAGAAATCACCCTCGGAAATTTTCAGGGACATTGTTGCGAAATGTTGCTGAAATTTTGGCTTGAGTCTGAAAAAATTCCGTTTATAAGCATATCCGGGAATCTATTGATTTTGAAACAATCCGTATGGATGAAAAACACGGAGCGGATAACCGATTTCCTCACCAGCAATGGCTTGTACGTGATTATGAAACCGCAGGAAAGAATTGCGGAGGCCATTATGCGCGAAGTCCATCATCTCGTCTTTGAGTCGGGTTATGCCAGTTCCATGGTCAACAATTCGGATTATCTGGTCGAAAAGCTGGGGATGTCGTATCAACGTCTGAGCACTTTGTTTAAAAAGGAAAAGAAAATCACCTTAGAAAAGTATATTATAGCTCAGAAAATTGAAAGAGTGAAACAAATCATTGTTCAGGATGAACTCACTTTAAGCGAAATTGCCTACATGATGGGATACAGCAGTGTGCAGTATCTTTCAACTCAATTCAAGGCTGTTACTGGCGTTTCCGTAAGTGACTACCGCTCACAATTTGAATAATTGCCATTGAGCAAATCCCTAAATCGGGTAAAATCTTATACATAAAGTGCGAAATTCTGTAAAGCTTTTGGTTTGAAGCTGTCTATCTTTGTGTAAAATATCTGAATATGAAAATAAAAAAAGATATAGCCGTCAGCGATTCCGGTTTTTTATTTAATCCGGTGACAGGCGAATCATTCAGCGTGAACAACATCGGCGCCGCTATTATTGGATACCTTAAACAAGGGTTGAGCTCCAAAGAAATTCCGGCTGCGTTGGTAAAAGATTTTGAAGTGACTGAAACCATGGCTGAGCGCGATGTTCAGGATTTTATGAATATGCTCATGCACTTTCAACTCATGGAGCCATGAAAAAGCGCAAGCTGACCATAGCTGTAAGTGGGCTGAATGCCATCGACAGTCCCGGCCCCGGGCTCGCCGTTGCTCGTGGCCTGCTTGAATCCGGCAAAATTGAAGCAAAAATGATTGGATTGGCGTATGAATCGATGGAGCCAGGCATTTTTATGCACGATATTTTTCATAAAACCTATCAGATTCCTTATCCTTCGGCCGGAACCGAAATGCTGAAGAAGCGCCTGCTTGAGATTCACGAAAAAGAAAAAATAGATCTTGTCATTCCAAATTTCGATGCCGAGCTTTTTTCTTACATCAAACTTGAAAAAGAATTGCTCGAAAAAGGCATTCACACTTTTGTTCCCGAAAGCGACTCCTTTGAGGAACGACAGAAATGGAATCTGCCGGAATTCGGAAAAAAGCATCGTTTGAAAGTCCCTCGCAGCAAAGAACTCATGGTGTTTTCTGATTTTTATCCGGCTTCGGTCGATTTCGGATTTCCATTGGTTGTGAAAGGTAAATATTACGATGCCATTGTTGCATACAATGCCGAACAGGCTCAGAGCGCCTTTAACCGCATCAGCGCGAAATGGGGACTGCCCATTATAGTGCAGGAATTTATTCACGGGCAGGAATTCAATGTAACAGGCCTGGGCGATGGAAATGGTAACGCCATTTCAATTGTGCCGATGCGCAAATTGTACATCACCGACAAAGGCAAGGCCTGGTCAGGCATTAGCATCGGCGATGAGAACATTATTAAGTTGACAAAAAAGTTCATCAAATCGACCCGCTGGCGGGGAGGTTTTGAGCTTGAACTGATGAAAAATGAAAAGGGCGAATTCTTCATTCTCGAAATCAATCCGCGACTTCCGGCGTGGGTGTATCTGGCTGTTGGCTGCGGACAAAATATTCCTGAAGCGCTGGCCCTGATGGCCATGGGCGAAAAGGTTGAACCATTCAAAATTTACGATGTCGGAAAAATGTTTGTCCGTTATTCGTGGGATATGATTGTAAATCTTGAAGAATTTCAGAAAATAAGCACTTTCGGTGAATTATAAAAAATGAAACTATGAGTAATAAACAAAAATACGAAAGACCTCTGATTCGCAAACTGGTTACCGGAATGCCGAATAAATTCGGAATGAGGACAGAATATCAGCCGCTGACGCATATTGATGGTGCCCGGATTGATGAACTGGTCCGCGATTTCGGCTCTCCATTGTTTGTATTGAGCGAAGCAACTATTCGCCGAAATTTCCGCGACGCCAATATTGCTTTCAGCACCCGCTATCCGAAAGTTCAGTTTGCATGGTCCTACAAAACAAATTATCTGCAATCGGTTTGCAATATATTTCATCAGGAGGGGTCGTGGGCTGAGGTTGTCAGCCGCTTTGAGTACAACCGGGCTTTGAAATTAATGAAGGATCCGGCAAAAATAATTTTCAACGGTCCTGACAAAACGCGCTCCGACATTGAATTATTGATCGAAAACAGCTCGATGATTCACATCGACCATGCCGAAGAAATGTATATGCTGATTCAGGTGGCTGGCGAAATGAAAAAGAAACCACGGGTTGCCATTCGCGTGAATATGGATACGGGAATTTATCCGATGTGGGATCGTTTTGGATTCAATTACGAGAATGGGCAGGCCATGGATGCCATCAACAAACTGATTTCATCGGGGGTGGTCGATTTTTGCGGATTGCATTGCCACATTGGAACATTCATGCTAAGTCCTGATGCGTATTCCAAAGCTGTCGTAAAATTATGCGACCTCGCAGTAAAGACCAGACAGAAATACAACATCAACATTCAGTATATTGATCTGGGTGGCGGATTTCCTTCAAAAAACACACTTAAAGGAAGCTATTTGCCAGGCAGCGACATGAATCCTTCCATCGAGACTTTTGCCGAAGCCATCACCAGCACATTGCTTGCGCAACCTTTCAAGCCCGAAGAGCTGCCATTGCTGATTCTGGAGACCGGCCGCGCTTTGGTCGATGATGCCGGATTCTGTATCAGTTCTGTTATTGCAAACAAGCGACTGAGCGACGGACGCCGCGCAACAATCATTGATGCCGGAGTGAATATCCTTTTCACTTCATTCTGGTACGAGCACAAAATAAGTCCTGCTCAGCCATTCGGCAATTATTCCGAAGACACGGTAATTTATGGTCCTCTATGTATGAACATTGATGTGATCCGCGAAAACATTACGCTGCCTCCTTTGAGCGCCGGTGATAAAATTGTCATTCACCATGTGGGTGCATACAACATGACTCAGTGGATGCAATTCATCACCATGCGTCCAAATGTTGTGCTGGTCGATACCATGGGAAAAGCGCATCTGATCAGGCGTCAGGAAACAAATGAAGATATTTCTGCCATGGAAATTCTTCCCAATCATTTGTCAACACCCGAAAAATAATTTTTTTCATGCCAATTGCCGCCAACATCCGAAATTTCGTACAACTGCATCTGGTTGCTACCGCAGGCAGTTATTCCATTATTTTCTTTAGTCAGAATCGTGTCCTTTCTTTTCTGCTGATTCTGGCAAGTATGGCGTATCCTACTGTTGGCCTTGCAGGGCTTGCAGGAACCGTATTTATAAATATGCTCGCCTGGTTGATGGGACTTCCCGACAACAAGACCAGACTTGGTTTATATGGATTTAATGGTCTTTTGGTTTCACTGGCCATTGCTGCATTTTTTCAGCCCGGATATTCAATGTTGCTATTGATTCCGATTGCCATGATTGTTACTTTACTTTTCACCGTATTACTGGATGGAATGCTGAGTAAATACAGTCTTCCATTTTTGAGTCTTCCATTTCTGTTTGCACTTTGGCTGGTTTTTTTGTCCTGGATTTTGGGAAATCAAACCGGATCATTTCCCGGAAATTTGCTGGCAACGCAAGGCAGTTTGCTTCCTGCAGTTTTTGATTCGATCGAACAACGCTTACTCCAACGTTTACCAGACGTTGTTATTTTCTTTTTCAAAGCCATGGCCTCGATATTTTTTTCCGGATCAGTGCTTGCTGGAATTATCATTACGACTGGTGTTCTGATTTTTTCGCGCATCGCTTTTTTGTTATCGGTTGTTGGTTTCATAAGTGCCTTTTTATATCATCAGTATGCAGGAATGCCGGTGAATGGTGACAACGTAATGCAGTTTGGTTTCAATTACATTCTTACTGCGGTTGCACTGGGTGGATTTTTTTATATTCCTTCAGTAGGATCATTCTTGCTTACTTTAATTGCTGTTCCGGTGGTGTCTATTTTTTTCTCAGCATCTTCGCAATTGCTCTCCACGTTTAAACTTTCTCCACTTTCATTGCCATTTAATTTGGTTGTTATTGCTGTTCTCTATGCGCTGATGTTTCGGGTAAAACATTTCCGATGGATACAGCCGGCACTTGTGCAGACCTATTCTCCGGAGAATAATCTGTATGGACATCATAACGATGTTTTCCGATTTGGAAAATTTGTTTTACCAATTTCACTTCCTGTGAACGGATCATGGAAAGTAACACAGGGACACAACGGCGACGAAACTCATCGTGACGAATACCGCCATGCATGGGACCTTCAGGTGGCCGATGAAAATGATTCTGTTTTTCAGAATTCAGGCAATATGCTCAGAGATTATTATTGCTTTGGGAAACCTGTGTACGCTGCCGCTGATGGAATTGTCGAAGAAATTGTAAATGATATACCTGACAATCCGGTTGGCGAAATCAATCAGCTACACAATTGGGGAAATACTGTCGTAGTCAGGCATACGCCTTATTTGTTTTCAAAGTTGTGCCATTTGAAAGAACAGAGTATTCTTGTTAAAAAAGGAGATGCCATTAAAAAAGGCGACATCATCGGACAGGTTGGCAACAGCGGCCGGTCGCCGTTTCCACATCTTCATTTTCAACTGCAAAGCACACCATTTATAGGTTCGCATACACTTCATTATCCGTTGTCTTCGTTTTACATTACAAAAAGTGGAAACACCGAATTCATTGAGCAGGGGATTCCTGAACAGGATCAAACGGTAACAGCATTGCTTCCCGATTTGTTGCTGCGTCGTGTTTTTCATTTAATTCCGGGGATGGAAATTGAAATGATTTTTTCAGACACCCATGGTCAGGACGAAATCCAGCGTTGGAATGTAATGAGTGATATGGCAAACCAGTATTATATAAAATGCAGCAAAACCAATGCTGTAGCGTATTTTACGGTCCGTAACGATGTTTTTTATTTTCTCAGTTATTATGGAAGCCGCAAAGCACTATTGTATAAATTTTATACGGGCTTTCATAAAATTATTACGGGCATTGAAAAAACGGCTGTATCGCATGACCGGATTCCGATCAATATGGGTAAATACAAATCTTTGCTTCTGCTGCAGGATTTTGTTGCTCCGTTTTTCAGATTTATAACATTTTCATTTTCGGCACGCAGCGAAAAAGAGGAAGAAAATCCATTGATGAAAAAGATCTCAATCAATACCGAAGCGGTACAACGTGCATTTGGTATCAGACTCTGGAACATGAAAAGCAGCATGCTGATAGATTCAGCCAGTAGTATTTCTATTGTATTTGAAGAAAAAAACAAAAGCATCAGCGTTACATGCAACGTTACGTATACATATTAATTTTTCTAACGAATGCCGTATCGGCGTTGCAGGCGCAGAATGCCGATAGGGAGCGGTTTCTGAATGCAACAGTCTATCGTTTATCGCTTGAAGAAAAATGGGACAGTGTGTTGTATTTCTGCGACAGAGCCGAAGTAGAAAATATTGTTTCCTATGAGTTGTCGTACAGCAAAGGCAAGGCGCTTTTTGCAACTCAAAAATACAGACTTGCATTGACGGAATTTATCGCGACAGCGGAAATGGCTGAGCCCGGTTCAGATTTGAAATCATATTTATACTACAGCGCAAAATATTCTGGAATGAGCAATACAGCGCGTTTCTGGCGATTCAGCATGCATGGTGATGAAAGAAAGAAATTTGGCATCGGATATTTTCCTGGGGTGGAATATGTTGTTGCCGGATTTTCAAATTTTATTTCCGACAACATAGAAAAGAATGGCGCGGTGCAATTTTTTCCACCGGAGCCGATCACTTTTAAATCTTCGTATTTTAAAATGACGGGGAGCATGCAAAATGCATCCGCTTCTGCCGGATTTGGTCTCTGCAAGCGACTTGGACTTTATTTCTCCGTTAACGACCTTTCGACGAAGGATCAATACCGTTTGGCCTATGTTGACATTCCCGGAGCTCCACTGGTTTATAAAAACTTTGCTGCAACTACCGATCAGCAATCAGCTTATATTGCCACTCCGATTTTGACAGGCAGGAAAACCACTATTATTCCTGCTTTTCACATGATTTCGGTCCGGACTACATCGTTTAATCAAGGATTAAATGCGGGTGAAGCCATTATTGCTGACACTTCATATGCTGAGCATGTCGCATCACTCACAGCTAGTTTTGAGTCTGACCGATCCGCTCGTTCTTTTTCAGCTTCATGGTCCGATTTATCGCAGCAGAATCAAATTCAGTTTTCGTTTTTCAACACATGGTATCCTGGTTATAATTTGAATCAGTATTACACTCTTTCATTGACAGGTCAGAGCGATGGCGGACTTTCAGGATTTGCTGCAGGGTTTTCGGGAGGCTGGAAACTTGCCGGTTTCTGTTGGACTGAAGCAGGAGTGCGAGTAGGAAAACTGTCGGACTTTAATGATTTCAATGGACGAATAGTGTATAATAACGGCGACATTCGAATTGCTTCTTTTGAAATTAGTCCCGTTTTTCTCATTGCCCCGCATTTAAGTTTATCACTTGCATATTCCTGGTCGTTAAACCGGCTCCCATACACACTTTCGGATGGTACTTCAGGATCCGGATGGCGAAGGTCCTCGTCAAAAATAAACACGCAATACAATCAACACAACCTTACAGGAGGTCTTATATGGAAAATCTGATAAAAAGCATTGGCCTGACGCTGGCTCTGTTTATTTCTGTCGTGTCATACGGACAGAATGAAATCATTCAAAAAGCATTTTCGGAAAGTTATACTGCAGAAAAGATAAAGAATTATGTTGCAGCAATCGCTCCATTGAAAAAAGTGTACGATGAAAAATCGTATGAGCTCAATCTTCGCATTGGATATTTGCTGTATTTAAATAATAATTTTTCTGAGAGCAAGATATACTACACCAAAGCATGCAACATCGAACGAAAAAGTATCGAGGCCCGGCTTGGTCTGGCGAATGCGATTTTTTCCAATGCAGAGTATTCACTTTTGAAATCTTTGTATGAGGAAATTTTGATAATCGATCCGAACCATTCTGTTACAAATTATCGTTTGGGACTGATTTATTATTATGCAAAAGACTACGCAAATGCGTTGACCTATTTTAAAAAAATAAACGCGATGTATCCTTTTGATTATGATTCTTTGCTCATGATGGGCTGGACGAATTATTTTCTTGGAAAAACAACCGATGCAAAGCTGTATTTCAACAAAGTGTTGTTGTACAATCCAGGCGACACCTCTGCCACAGAAGGACTTAGTCTGATCAAATAGTTTTCGGATCTCGTAGCGCTTGTTACATATGTATGGTTTACGTCCGGTCGAAGAAAATATTTTTCTCAGACACACTCAGCGGAATACCAAAAATGGACTGGACTTCTTTCGGAAACAAACCCAGATCGCGGGCTGCAATGCCTACCGAATACATTACGCGGTTATCGACATGGTAATGCGCAGCCATACTCACCGCGCTGCCAATGGCAATACCCAGATCGACCATGGTGATGGCGCAGGGCGTTGTGTCGGGTTTGGTGGAACATGAAAAACCGCAATGTGAGCAAAGCTGCACGTTGCGCGGGCCATACGATGCTCCTATCAGCACCAATGCATCGGCTTTAAGCAGATTGTTGGCATCGCGGCCCAGAAAAGGAACATTGTTGTCTTTCGACAATTCTTCCATTTTATGACTCAATATTTTGATTTCATTGCCGGTAATCAATAAATAGCTGAGTCGCTCCATGCCTCGCCCTTTAGGCGCTGTTTTGGCAGCAATAATCATGTTTTCGGCAATGTCAACAACGGCATTGCGCAAAAATTCTTCAGGTTTTTTTATGCTCATGGTGTTGATGTATTTTTTTCGGTGCGTACAATTCTACCTTGCTTATACACGATTTTTCCTTCAATGTTTCCATCCTGGTCGTAGGTAATCTCTTCGCCGTCTTTTTCATTGTTGACATAATGAACAATGGCCCGGGTTTTCTTTGATCCATAAAAGAATGCGGTTTGTTTGCCGCTGCCTTTGATGAATTTCCCTGTCCCCACCAGAATTCCATTGGATTCATAATAATTCCAGGTCCCTGTGAATAATCCCTGATCGTATTGACCTGAAACGCGGGGCTGACCATTCGGATAGAATTCAGTATAGACTCCATGCAGTTTGTCTTTTTCGAAATGTGCTTCCATTTTCACTTTACCGTTTTCATAAAAGTTTTGCTGCAATCCGTTTTTCAGGCCATCTACGTAATTGGTTTTTTCCGTTTTTTTTCCGTTGATATCAAATTTCTCATACAGTCCGTTCAGTTTGTCATCGGAATAATTCATCAGCACTTCAGTCTTACCATTCGGATAATAATAGCGGGCTTCGCCATTTTTCATTCCGCCGCGCATGGTCACTTCACTTTTCACCGTGCCATCGGCGTAATTTTCCGTCACTGTTTTTGTGCAGGAAATCAGCATTGCCGACAGTAAAACGATAAGAATCAGTTGTAAACGAATGTAAAGCGAAGACATACAGCCATATTTAAGTTGTAAAGATAAATGAAAACCGGCAAACATCGTCATAAAAAGTGCTGATTTTTAATATTACCTTTGCATGGCAAATTATGTTATTTGGATCACCCTACATATTATGGGGCCTGACAGCCCTCA
>Ga0209373_10004061_pt1 | contig 12917 bp, 20 predicted proteins | sample Higcelweek5metaG_FD_187173 | JGI IMG/M metagenome (GOLD analysis project Ga0209373, IMG submission 187173) | Freshwater pond sediment microbial communities from the University of Edinburgh, under environmental carbon perturbations - High... | ecosystem: Environmental > Aquatic > Freshwater >... | reverse complement strand
GCACAGCCCACTGTGTTTCCGGCCCTTGCGGGTCAGCTTGACCCGCCGGCCGACCACCGACGCCAGGGGAACCCGGGCGCGCAGCTCGTCGAGAAAGGCTGCCGGCAGACTCATGGCCGGTCTCTCTGGAGCGATTTGCTATTGATCAGGATCGCGATTTGATCGGTCTCGGTCAGGCAGCCCAAGCTGTCGAAATGAGCGCGGCAGGCTGCCAGGGAGGGCAGGTGATAGCCATTGCGGCGCACGCCTTCGACCCGGACCTTTTGTCCCCGATGGAACCCGCGCGAGGGCATCACCACCCACAAAGAGCCGCCGAAGCCCTCGCGTGACAGCAGCCGGGTTTCGCCATTCCATGCCGTGAAGGTCCGGTAATGGCCATAAAGCGCCTCGCCGCTGATCTCAACCGGCCAGCCTTCGCCCGGCGCGAATTCGCCCTGCCGCAGCACCAGCCCCCACCATTCCCGGAAACCGGGATTCAGGCGCGGGGCCGAAGACTCGGAACGGGGGGCAGTGGTCGGGATTGGCCATGTCGGCGAAACCACTGCCGTGCCGCTGACCGCGAAGCTGGGTAAGGGCGAGCCGGGGGCGTTCCAGACTCGCGCCGCATGTTCGGTGCCGAACAGGCGCGCGGCCGGCTCGATCACCTCGCGCACGAACCGGCCCATCACGGTGATGGGGTCGGGCTCAACCTCGGGCGCGGGCTCCTGCCGTGCTTCCTCGACCGGGCGGAAGTAGGCATCCTCCAGCTTCTCGAACACCTCCCAGGCCTGATCGGTGTCCAGCATCTTGGCGTGGCGGGCCGCGCCGCGCTCGGTCCACAGGATCAGGTGGCGAGTCTTGGGCGAAATTTGCAACCCGATAAAATCGGGTTGCAAACGGAGCGAACCGAGTTCCTCCCCAACCACCTTGAAAAAGTGCTTCCCGGCGATAAACCGGTCCGTGTGGTTCAGATAGTTATCGCTGATGTTCTTTGCGCTTGCGCCATAGACGGCGGCAAGCAGGTCGGTGGTGATGATACGGACACCCTGGTAGGCAACCGGGGTCAGTGTCTCGACCGTGACGGCAGACGGATTCGTGGCGTTCATGATGAAGCCCTCTTGCTGGCGCTGTGGGCACCAACAGCAAGGCTTGTGACGGCCTCGCTGGTGGCGGGAGGTTCACAACCCGGAAGACTGGCAAGAGACAGGCTTCGGGCGGAGTTATTCCCCTTGCGGGTATTATATTCCTCGCCCTCCCGCCATAGCGGGACATGCGCCGGACGGAATCCGGGCATGAAAAAGGCCACGATACTATCGGGGTGGCTGCCGCTCTTGCTGTCTTCAGAGGTTGTGACGCCTCCGGACCCGAGCATGGCGCCAACCCGCCGCGCGGTCAAGCTCCTGATGTGACGATGACGACGGTTCGAACGGTGTGGCGGCGAATGCATATTGATATGCATTAATTCGCTTGACCCGATGCATACTGATATGGATAATTGTCCCGTAAACAGGAGGTCGGGATGTCGATTAATAGCCGGGAAATCATCAAACGAATGGAAGCGGACGGATGGGTCAAGGTTGGACAAGTCGGTGACCACGTCCACTTCAAGCACCCAACCAAGCCCGGTAAGGCGACGGTGCCGCACCCTAAAAAAGACATCCCGCCCGGCACCGTGCATGCAATCGAAAAACAGACAGGTCTCCGCCTCCGTTAGGAGGCGGTTTCCCTCCCTACCACAGGAGCACCCCTCAAAATGCAACGCCACTATCCCGCCGTGATCCATAAGGAACCTGACAGCGACTTCGGAATCAGTTTTCCGGACTTTCCGGGCTGCATCTCCGCCGGAGCGAGCGTTGATGAAGCCATTCTGTCTGGAACCGAGGCTTTGAATGGTCATATCGCCCTGATGGCCCAGGACAATGACCCGATTCCCGCCCCGACCCCGATTCAGTCCGTTGTCCTGGAACCGGAATTTGCCGACAGCGTCGTTTGCGTGACCTTGGTTCCGGCGGTGATCCCGGGCCGGATCAAGCGGATCAGCGTGACCATGGATGAAAGCTTGTTGAACGAAATCGACGGAATCAGCGACAACCGTTCGGGCTTTCTGGCCGCAGCGGCCCGGGCCGAACTGGTTCGCCGCCGCGCAGCGGCCTGATTGACGCCGGCCGGCCGGAAGAGGGGCGTTCATAACAACCACCCCTGTTTCGGCTTGGCGGCGGTCGGCGCCGGCTTGGGCTCCAATTGGAGCGGCGCCGGCATCTGCGGCCAGTGGGCTCGGCAATACCAAGTGATCGGCCCGCCGATTTCCCTCGGCCGGGCCTTGAGGCCCCAGCCACAACCGGCGCCGCACACCACACAATGATGGTCACCGTCAGGGCTCATCGTTTTCCCCCGGCAAAGAAGGTGCGAACCGCGTTCGCGATCTCGCGGGGCGAGGCCTCGCCAGCCAGATCGGCAAGAACCTTGCCAAGCGGCCACATCGCCCGCAGCCGGCGGGCAATGGCGCGGCGCAAGCCGGGTCTCATCGGGCCACCAGCACGGTGAACCACGCCATTCCCGACAGCAGGGAGAGGGAGACCGACGCAGCGTCAAGGATCTGGGTGAGCAGTCCGGCGGTCATGATCCGACCCTCCCGCAGATCACAAAGGGGCGCAGGCTCCGGCGATAGCGGCGGCATTTCCGGCGGCGGCGCGGTCCGCGCCAGCACAACATGGGCCTTCCCATCATGATCCCCCTCCCTGGTCGGCGCCGGGACGGCGCAGGCGATAGAGCATGTCCTCGGTCCGCTGCGCGGCCGCGATCACCGCGCGCAGCTTGGCGAGGCATAAATCCAACTCCCACGGGTCGCGGCGCCCATCGGCTTCCATTTCGACCACCGCACCGGAGAACGCCCCCATCTCGGCTTCAAGCCGCAATGCGGCGAGCATCGGCGCCGCTCCGGGGAGATCGCCAGTGGGGCCAGCCGGCACCAACTGGTAGCCGGCCAGGGCAGCCAGAACCCGGGTTACAATCGGATCGCCGACGTCCGCTTCCAGGTCGGCCAGGACGTCAGCCGGGATGTGTTGATCGTCGCCGGGCTGGGTATAGCGGTGCAGGGAGGTCTTGGAGGCACGGCAGACCATCTCCGCGCTTTCCAGTCCGCCGGCCAGGGTCACCAACTGACGGGCCGCCGCCTTGATCCGCGCCTTTCCGGCACTGGAAATGCGGGTGGTTTTCATCTCGTCCCCCCTGGGTGATGGTAAAAATACGTAATGATTCCCATGGGCTGCATCGGCTCTCGCCCATAAGATGCCCCGGACCGCCGGGGGGAGATGCGATGAGCCAGACACCGAAAATTGAGACCTTGCTGGCTGCTGCGCCTCCGCCCGGCACCGAGGCGCGCCGCGCTTGGCAGCAGGATTTGGACGCGGCCATGGCGGCTTCGGTGCGCCGGGTCGTGGCGGCTGCCGGTGTGGCCCGCGCCGCTGCGATCGAGGCCGGCGACTGGCGCTCCGCCCGGCGGGCCGAGCAGATCGCCGCCAACGCGCTGCGGCTGGCCGAATTGGCGGAAAAGCAGTGAGCCCGCACCGCCCATCACGCCGCAACCCGCTTCCGAGCGGCGAGGCGCGCCAACAGATCAGCAGTGATCGGATAGCCCCGCATCCTGGCCGCTGCGATCACATCGATCCAGTATTCGGGCGGGATGGCGTCGCGGTTACGCCACTGGCGGCAGGTGCCGGCGGCGATCGAGCGGCCTGTTACCGCCTCGATATCACGCGCGAGAGCATTGGCTGTCGGCCAGAAGGCGATGATGTCGCGATAGGTGGTGAGGGTATCTGTGTCGCTCTTCATGGTGATGACGATACGGAATGTTGCGATCAAGCGCAATACTCATTGTATCGTACTCTGTGCGGTGATCCTGATAGGCTTTGCGCCGCTATGACGTCAGATCCCGATTCATCCCCCCTGCCGGATCTTCCAACCCCGCCGGAACGCTTGGCTTGGGCGATGCGTCAGCGGGGGTGCAAAAGTGCGGTTGATCTTTGGCATCTGATCGAACATCGCGAGAGCGAGCCCACCGTGCGGTCCAGAGTCAACGGTCACCGCCCGCTTACGACGCGGGCGGCACCGATTTATGCACAGTATCTTGGCGTACCCTGGCAGTGGCTGGCAGGAATAGATCAAATCGGCATCGCTGAAGGTGAAGCCGAATATCTCAAGAATTTTCATGCACTTGACGAGCGAGGGCGTCGGATGCTGCTCCGATATTCCCGACTTCTCCTTGAAGAGCAAGCTGAGAATTCGCCACACAAATAGCGCGGGACACTGCCAAAAGCTCGGCTTGGCCAACGGGTGATAGTTGCCGGTACAGAGCAAGTGCTGCTGCTGCTGAAGAGCTATTGTCGGTCAAATCACACCTCCTACTCACATCAAGCCACGCCAAAACGCCACCGTGCCGGATCAGGCAAGATGCGTCTCATGCGGTGGCGCTGTCCGCGTCGCCAACTCAAAAGCGACAGCAGCATGGAATCGATGATTAATAGAGATATTGCTGGCAACTAAATCGAGGTTTGACGCCTAAAAAGACGTTGATCCCGATGACAAGTCCTTGCATGGCCCCTCCGCAAGTCATATTTGTCCGCTGCCTGGCTAGGCCGGGCGGGTCATTGGACGCGATGCAGCGCGTGTCACAACACTGCGCGCTGTCACTGATGGTGGAGGGGCTAACTCTGCCAACAGTGCCCGCCTGCATTAAGGCGAGCGCCGAACAAGATACAGACATAGCAGCAAGCCGCAACTGTCGCTTTTGGCGAGGTGCTGGCCAATAGGTATAATTTCCGCCCTAGTTAGGCGTATTGTCCGTATTTCTACTTAAGTGTGCGGATGAAATTATCATATCGCCCAAAAGAGTGGGTGGGGGCTTCGGTCACGCTCTCTCCCGAAGGAATCCCCTCCTGTCTCGTCGTTCGCATACCGCTGGCAAAGATTGATACGTTTTCGTATTGATCGTTGTTAATACGATGTGTATCGTTTCGGCATTGCATCTCTTCAGGAGGAGACACCCCATGCTGAAACTCCGTTCCACCCGTGGCCGCCTTGATGATGGCAGCGCCAATCCGGTTGATGTGCATGTGGGCGCGCGGATGCGCTTACGTCGGACCCTGCTGGGGTTGAGCCAGGAGAAGATGGGCGAGGCGATCGGCCTGACCTTCCAGCAGGTCCAGAAATATGAGCGCGGCGCGAACCGGATCGGGGCTTCGCGCCTGTTCGATCTGGCCCAGGTGCTTGATGTGCCGGTGTCCTACTTCTTTGACGACATGCCGGATTCGGTTCGCGCCGCCAGCCCGGTCGCAGTGATCACCGGGACGGCCCCGGCCAGAGGGGCGGCGCCGGAGATCGATCCCCTTGCCCGGCGCGAAGTCCAAGATCTGGCCCGCGACTTCCTGCGGTTGCCCCGGCCGGCCCGGGATTCTGTCCGCAAGATCATTCGCGCCGTGCTGGCAAGCACGGATGCCCCCACCACTATCGCCGCCGAATAAGGGGGAGTCCGGCCATGCCGCTCGCTCTCGCCACTGACACCGTTCTCTCCGACCCGGGGCCGCGCCCCCGGTTCGCGTGGCTGTCCCTCGATGCCTTGACGGTCGATCCTCGCTACCAGCGCGACATTGAGACCGAGCGGAGCCGGGCGAATATCCGTCAGATCGCCGCCGCTTTCGTCTGGACCAAATTCCAGCCGGTGACGGTCTGCGCCACGGCCACCGCTGGCGCCTATGCGGTGATCGACGGACAGCACCGGGTCGCAGCGGCCCGGCTGCGACCGGACATCCCACAGATTCCCTGCTGGATCGTCGCCGCGCCCGAACTGCGCGGGCAGGCACGGGCGTTCGTCGGGATCAACCGGGACCGGGTGACGATCACCCCGATTCAGATGCACCATGCCGCCGTGGCCGCCGGCGATCCCGATGCCCTGCATCTGGCCGAGATCTGTGCCCGGACCGACATCGAGATTCCACGCCATCAAATTTCTTCCGGGCAACTGAGCGTCAAACAGACTTTGGCGCTGGCCACCCTGCGTAAGGCTCTAGCCCAACACGGCGACGGGCCGGTGATGGCCGCTTTGACCCTGCTGCGGGCCGCGTGGCCGGAAACGCCCGCCCAGTTGCGCGGCGCTCTGATTGCCGGAGCGGTCGCCTTTTTCGTCCAGCACAAAGGACGGGAGATCGACCGCGACCGTCTCGCCCGCGCCCTGGCCGAGACGTCGGCAGCGGATCTCGAAGAGCAGGCCCGCGCCCTGCGAACCGCGTTCGGAGGGCAGGCGGTTCTGGCCCTGCGCCAGATCCTGACCCGGATGCACAACAAGGGGCTGCGCGATGAACGCCGCCTGCCGGAGGTGTGATGATGAGACGCTATCACGTGACCCTGACCGGCCTGACCCCGTTGCTGATGCACTGGGACAACATCGACTGGGCTGACCTTTTGGACGCCTGGAAGGCGGACCCGGCGAACAAGAACGCCTCGAAGGCCGGCGACGACCGAACTCCGGCGTGGCGGTGGATCGGATACACCTACCATGACGGCCAGCATGTCGCGATCCCGAGCGACAACCTGATGACATGCCTGCGCGAGGGCGGAGCGATGGTCCCCGTTCCCGGCGGCAAGGGTGGCAAGACGTTTAAGACGCAGACGCAAACCGGCATCACCACCGGCGAGCCCGCCTGGAAGCTCACGATTCCGGCCGGGCTGGTTCCCATCGCCGACATTGAGGCGCTGACCACTGTTTCCGACTTTTCCGCCCACAAGGCGGCCGTCAGCCAGCTTGGGTTCAGCCTGTCCGTCAAGCGGGCGAAGATCGGCACCGCGAAACACGTCCGGGTTCGGCCTCGATTTGATGCCTGGGTGGCAACCGGATCCCTGGCGGTGATTGATGACCAGATCACCGAGCCGGTCCTGCGCGACATCCTGACCTATGCCGGTCGCTTCAAGGGCCTCGGCGATTGGCGACCGAGCAGCCCCAAGCCCGGCACCTACGGCATGTTCTCGGCCGAGGTTCGAGAGATTTGATTGCGGCTTGGCACGGCTTGGCTGGGCGAGGCCTGGCGGGGCAAGGCGCGGCACGGCGAGGGCGCCCATGGCGCGGGGTGGGAGGCGAAAGCCTCCCGTCTCCCCAAGCCGCCGGCAGCGGCGGTTTCGGGAGACCGGAAACGGTCTCGCAAGGCGCGGCGAGGCGGGGCGAGGCGAGGCTGGGCGGGGCCGGGCACGGCGAGGGCGCCCATGGCGCGAAACCAACAACCTGGGATGGTAGTATGAGCAAGCTATTTCAAAGTGGCGTTCCGACCGACATGGACGTGCGGGCGCTCCAGTCCGCCTTTCCCGCCCCCGCCCCCGGCGATCTCATCAGCCATAAGGATATCGCCGCAGCGACTGGTGTGGCGATCGCCTCAAGCCGCTATCGCACCGTGACCTACGCGTGGCGCGGCCAGCTCAAGCGCGATCATGGCCTGATCCTGCGGCCGGTGCGTGGCGTCGGGTTTCGCGTGCTGACCAGTACCGAAATGGTCGAAGCCGGGATTGACAAATTCACGGCCGGCGCCCGGGCACAACAGCGAGGCATCGCTCTGGCGACACTTGCCCGCCGGGATCAACTCGATGACACGGCTTCCCGCAAGCTCGACCATTTCCAGCGGCTAAGTGCCATCGCGCTGGAAGCCAGTCGGGCGACGGTCAAGGCGGTCAGCCTGCCCACGACGCCCGCCCAAAGACCCCGCCTGCCGGAGGTGTGATGATGTCCTTCCGCCCGATCCGTCTGCTTGTCGTCGCCGTGCTGGCGCATGTCCTGAAGGCCCGACACCCGGAATGGCCTTCCGCCGCATGCACGTTCTGCGCCCAGGCTCTCGTTGCCGATACCACAAAGGGCATTGGGCCATGACGGCGGCTTGGCCCTGGCTCCAGAGTGTCAGCGGCGCCGCTGTGCCGCTGCTGGTGCCGACCCCGGCCGATGTGCGGTGGCGGGATATCGCCGAGTCTCTCGGGCGGCTCTGCCGGTTCGGCGGCCATGTCCTGCCGCCTCATTATTCGGTCGCCCAGCACTGCCTGGTAGTGGCCGATCTGGTCGCCGCCGCGATCCGACGGGACCGGGAGGCCGCTGCTTTAACCCGGGCGGCCTCCCGGATCGCCCCGGCCGGGGCGGCGGCGATGGCTCTGGCTCAGGCCCGCCAGGATGACACGGCCGCCCGCCGGCTGACCCTGGCCGCCCTGATCCACGATGCCCACGAGGCCCATCTGGGCGACATCACCTCGCCCGTGATGGCAGCCTTGGCCACCGAAACCGGAGACGGGCTGTTGCGGCTCAAGGCGCAGCACGATGCGGCGATTTATCCCGCCGCCGGCCTGCCCTGGCCGCTGCCCGCCGGGTGGGGCGCGGTCATCATCGCCGCCGATCTGGTCGCCCTGGCCACCGAACGCCGCGACCTGCTGGCGCCGAGCCCTTGCCCCTGGCCAGAACCGGAGATCGATCCGGCCCCCCTGGCGATCAAAGCTTTCCGCGCCGACATCGCCACCGATCAGTGGCTCTGGCGCCTCGGTGATCTGCTGCCGCTGCGAACCGCGTTCGCACCCTAATCCCTAATCCCTGATCCCTGCGAACCGCGTTCGCGGGAGGAGACCGACCATGATCCTCGCAATTGCCAATCAGAAAGGTGGGGTCGGCAAGACCACCACCGCCGTCAATCTCGCCTATGCCCTGGCCCAGGCCGGGCGAAAGACCCTGTTGATTGATCTCGATCCCCAGAGCCACGCCACCCTGCACACCGGGCAGGATCCGCGCGCCCTGGCCAGCGCCCGCCAGACGATGACCGAGGCTTTGCAGGGAATGATGCCGCTGGCCCAAATCACGGTGCCTTTGGCCGGTGGCGCACCGCTGACCCTGGCCCCGGCCGGGTCGGGGTTGGCTGATGTGGAGGTGCTGCTGGCCCGCGACATTGGCGGGGCCTGCGTGCTGCGCGACCTGCTGGCGGCGATGCCGGAGCATCCCGCCATCGTGATCGATTGCCCGCCTCACTTCGGCTTGTTGACCGCCAATGCCCTGGTCGCTGCCACTCATGTCCTGGTCCCGGTTCAGACTGAAGCCCTGGCCTGCGATGGGGTACCGGCCATCCTGCACTCGGTGGCTTCGTCGCGGCGGATCAATCCGGCGCTGCGCCTGCTGGGACTGGTGCCGACTCTCTATAACCGCCGGCTGGCGGTGCATCGCGATGCCCTGGCCGCGTTGCACGAGACCTACGCGGCCAGCATGCGGATATTCGATCCGATCCCCCTGGCCGCCGCCTATCCGCAGACCGCCAGCGCCGGCCGGATCACCGGACAGGCCCGGCCGCAGGCCCCCGGCATCGCCATTTTCGCCCAGATCGCCGCCGCTGCGCTGGAAGAGGCCGCTCATGGTTAAACGCCCGTCTCTGACCCAGGCGTCAACCCGCGCCGCCGCCGCCGAGGCCCTGGCCGCCCTGGCCGGGGGCACGGTTGCGGCGGCCCCGCTGCCAACCGCGCTTGTGGCCCCGGCCCCCCATGCGGGCGACCGCCTGCGGCTTGACCAGATCGAGCCCTCACCCCTCAATCCGCGCAAAAGCTTTGACCCGGATGGGATTGCCGAATTGGCGGCCAGCATTGCGGCGCAGGGGCTGCTGCAAAATCTGGTGGTCCGCCCGGGCTCGGAACCGGGGCGCTACAGCCTGATTGCCGGCGAACGGCGGTTACGGGCGCTGCGCCTGCTGGCCGAACGCGGCGAATGGGAGGCCGGGGCCGCCACGATTCCGGTGCGGGTGATCGAGGCCGATGACGCGGATCATCTCGCCCTGGCCCTGCTGGAAAATCTTCAGCGCCAGGACGTCAATCCGATGGAGGAGGCGGAGGCCCTGGCCCAATTGGTCGCGCTTGATCCCACCCGCTATGCTCCGAGCCAGATCGCCAAGGCCATCGGCTGCTCAGTCCGGCATATCCAGCAACGTCTTGCTCTGGTTGAACGGCTGGCGCCAGAAGCACAACAGGCGATGCGCGAAGGCCGGATCTCGGTGACCCAGGCACGCACGCTGACGATGGCCCCCGCTGTCCGGCAACGCGAGCTGGTGGAGGAAATCACCGACTATCCGACCGTGGCCGATCTGCGCGAAGCCATCACCGCCGGCATGGTGCCGACCACCCGGGCGATTTTCGACATCACGGCTTGTCCTGCCAACGAGATCGTTTCCAGCGAAGAGGCGCACCTCAGCTACTTTGCCGACAAGGCGGCGTTTCTCAGGCGGCAACACGCGGCAGCCATCGCCCTGGCCAACGAACTGCGCGCCACCGAATGGGCCTGGGTGCGGGTCGTTGAATCCGGCACTGCTGAAATCTGGACCTACGATCATGGCCCCGCCAGCCGCGAACGCGGCGCCCCGGCGATCACCCGGTACGATCTCGCCGACAACGACCGGCCCCGGGCCGGAGCGATCGTCCATTACGACCCGATGGACGGGCGAGTGGAACTGCATCTCGGCCTGCTGCTGCGGGAGGAGCCACCCCCGGCCACCAATCCTCCGGCTCCGGCGGTCCCGCTGACGGCGCCGGACCCGACCAGGCCTTACACCCAGGGCCACTTGGCCCACGCCCGGCGCCGCAAGACCAGGGCAATGCAGGCGGCGGTGTCTCATCCGCCGACCGCGATGCGTCTGGTTTGTCTGGCGTTACTCGGCGGACAGGAGGCGGTCCACCTCCGCGCGACCGAGAATGGCGCCGAAGATGATGTTGTGGCCCCCGAGGCCAAGGCGGTGATTGAGCTTCTCGCCGGGCAGTATCTCGCCAACGTCACCCAGACTGGCCTCGCTTTTGATCGCTGGCGCGGTGTTTACGGCCTTTACAGGGATGAACCGGCAATCTGGGCAGGATTGATAGCAATGCCCGATGCCGAGATTGAACGCCTGTTCTGCGCCTTGGTCGCGCTGCGGATCGGCACCTTCACCGACCTCATGCCCCGGGCCGGCGATCCTCCCGTCGCTCTGGCGATTGGCGAATCACTTGGTCTGATCGGCACCGAGTTTGACGCCGGCCTCGCCCTCGATCCGGCCGACCTCGACGGGATCAGGAAAGACCAACTGGTCAAGCTGATGCGTGAGGCCGGTATCCCGGGCGAGTACCCCGACAAGCTGGCCGATCTCCGCGCCTATTTCTGCGCGATGGCCCCGGCCGGTTATGTCCTGCCGACACTGCGTTTCCGTCCAGAAGAGAAGGATGAGCGATGAGCAGCCACCATTTGGGATTTGTTGGAGGAGCTTGGGGCGAATGCCCCGCCTGCGGCATTGGCTGCCTGGAAGCCGGAGTGACCGCGCCACCCGACGACGTTTACGACAGCATGATCGAGGACGATTCAGAAGAATGGTATGCCGCCCACAGCTATTGGGAATGCATCCATTGCGGATGGAGGTCAGACGAATGACCTCTGAGGAAATCGTGCGACCGATCTGCCTGCCGGCCAAGGACGCAGCGGCTCTCTGCGCGGTGCCAGTCGCCACCCTCAAGGCGCACGGCCCGACACCGATCAAACTGGGGAGACATTTAAGATGGCGCGTGACAGATCTGGTCGCTTGGGTAAAGGGGACAACGGAGCCTCCCGTTGACGAAGCCATCGCCGCCTTGGCGAATCTCCGGCGGCGCTGACATGGGCACCATTGACCTTCCGTTTTTACACTCATTTCGAGATCGCCATGGCCGCTGGCGGTATTACTATCGTCGTGGCGGTAAACGTCAGCGGATCGAGGGCGAGCCTAATAGCCAGGAGTTCGTCGCCTGCTACGCCCGCATCCACGCGCAGTTTGAGACGGGCGCAACACAGGCCCTTCCGGCAGCGGGGACGTTCGGGCACTTGGTTGCGAGCTATTACGCCGCGCCAGAATTCCGTCAGCTTAAAGCTTCCACACAAACAGAATACCGTCGCTACATCGAACTGGTTCGTGAGGTGTGGGGGCACCTTGCTGTTACGAAAATCAATCGCGCTGCCATCAAGGCCTACCGTGACACGATGGCCGACCGCCCGGCCACCGCCAACGCCGCTCTCAGGGCGATGAAGACATTGATGGGGTTTGGCGTCGATGCCTGCTTGATCGCTGAAAATGCCGCCAAAGGTATCAAGGCGCTCAAGACTGGTAGCGATGGGTGGGCTCCCTGGCCGCCCGAGGCGTTGGAGCGGTTCGCTACCGAGAGCGTCGGCTCTGCAAGAATCGCCTTTTTCCTTGCGCTCTACACAGGCCAGCGTCGGGCCGACGTACTGGCGATGCGATGGGACGACATCACCGACGGCGGCATCGCGGTCAGGCAGGCCAAGACCGGTGCCAAGCTGTGGATTCCATTACGGCCAGAACTGTTGGCTGAATTAGAAGAGTTGACAGAGGTCAGGGGAGGGCAACGTGAAGGGACGATTGTCCAGAAGGCTGACGGAACGCCCTACACTGATGATGGGTTTGGAACAATTTGGAACCGGGAGCAGCATCGCTTGCAATGCAAGTGGCCATTCCACGGACTCCGCAAGTGCGCGACCCAAGTCTTGTTTGAGGCGGGCTGCACCCCGCAGGAGGTTCAGGCGATCACCGGCCATGCGACCTTGCAGATGGTTCAGCACTACGGCCAGGGGGCAAATCAAAGACGACTGGCAGGGCGTGCGATGCGGAAGCTGACCCAGGAACCCGAATGATGCTTATTCGGTTTTTTAGAATCCTTGTGGCAACCCGTCCCGGGAAAAGTGGCAAACCCCGATGGGCGCCGCCGCTAAGTCATTGATTTAATGGTGGGCGGTGACGGGTTCGAACCGCCGACATCCTGCGTGTAAAGCAGGCGCTCTTCCAGCTGAGCTAACCGCCCGGGGTGCCGGCCCCAAACACGGGGCCGGCAAAATGAGGGGACGCCTGCCTACTGAATGGCGTCCTTGAGCCCCTTAC
>Ga0209373_10004060_pt1 | contig 12919 bp, 10 predicted proteins | sample Higcelweek5metaG_FD_187173 | JGI IMG/M metagenome (GOLD analysis project Ga0209373, IMG submission 187173) | Freshwater pond sediment microbial communities from the University of Edinburgh, under environmental carbon perturbations - High... | ecosystem: Environmental > Aquatic > Freshwater >... | reverse complement strand
CGCCAAACAAAAGATTCATCGGTAATGAGATCTTTCACAAAGAAGAAGGCATCCTCGGCAAGCCCTAACTTTGCCATATCCAGTGCGATGATTCCTTCCTGTGCATTTTGAGTGTCCATGTTCACAACGCAAAGAATAACATCGTTATTTTTCCGCTTGGAATAGACCATGATATTATCATTTGCACAGTAATGAAATTCGAGGTTATCGTATTCCTGCATGGCAACGTGGTCGTTTTTGGCTTCATTGATGCGGCGGACAAAATCTTTGATGTGGTTTGGCGCATTCCAATCGTGAACTTTGTACTGGTACTTTTCGCTATCGTGCAGTTCTTCCTTAATAGGTGACGGTTCATTTTCGCAAAGCTCGTAACCGTTGTACATACCTGTGAGACTGGAAAGGGTACCCGCGAGGAAATAGCGTTGCTTAAAGGCCGCGGGGCCTTGATTGGCGAGATATTTTGGGAAAATATCGGGCGTGGTGGGGAACAAAATACCCCTCATATATTCTTTGGCCTGAGATTGCGTCAGTTCCTTGAAGTATTCCTCAAATTCCCACTTTTCGCTGCGCCAAGTAAAATAGGTGTAGCTCATGTCAAAACCTTCTTTGGCCAAGCGATGCATCATCTTGGGGCGGGTGAAGGCTTCGGCGAGAAGCACCAGTTCCGGGCGTTTTTCTTTAACTTCTGCAATGAGCCATTCCCAGAAGGGGAACGGTTTAGTGTGCGGATTGTCGATACGGAAAATTTCAATGCCCTTCTCAGCCCAGAAGAAAATAATATCGCGAATTTCGTTCCAAAGGGCTTTATAATTCTCGTTGTAGTAATCGAAAGGATAAATATCTTCGTATTTCTTGGGTGGGTTCTCGGCGAATTTAATGGAACCATCGGCTTCGTGGAAAAACCATTCCGGGTGTTCTTTTACATACGGGTGGTCCGGGCTACAATTCAGTGCAATGTCGAGAGCAAGGCGCAGGCCCTTCTCTCGGCAAGCTTTGGTAAAATGTTCAAACTCTGCCATGGTGCCAAGTTCCGGATCCACGGCGCGGTGTCCACCGAATTTATTCCCCACAGCATAGGGGCAACCGGGTTCGCCTTTTTTGGCGTGCAAAGCATTGTTCGCGCCTTTTCGGTTGGTAACGCCAATCGGGTGAATCGGCACCAGGTAAACGGTGTCAAAGCCCAAATCACAAATATAATCCAAGCGGTTTTCACAATCTTTAAAGGTTGCGGATGCATTCGGATTCGTTCCTTGACTCTTGGGCCACATTTCATACCAAGTCCCCAGACGTGCGTAAACAGGATCTACGCGCAGCTTCATCACGGGGCTTTCGGTCGGCTCATCTTTAGGTTCTTTTGTCCAAGCAATTATTTTATACTCATAATAGCCGATCGTTTTGACAACAAAGGAACCTTCCCAAAGGTCATTTTCCACAAGAGCCATGGGGGCTTGTTCCCATTTCTTTTTGGAATCGTGGCGGTAAAGAATTGCCGCATCATATTTTTCGTGACTGTGGCGGAAAATGTCGGCTTGGAGAGTGAATGAATCACCGGGTTCGCGCTTTATCATAAAGCGTCCGCCGTCAATGTTCGGGCGGATATTTTCAATGACAAGATTGTCTTTGCGAGTAGGGAAGTCGGCCATTATTTCCTTTTGCCACTGGCTTTATAACGCGCAATGGTGGATTCGTAAAAGTGAAGGGTTTGTTTTGCAATACTTTTCCAACTGAATACGTCAATCGCCCGTTTGCGACTAACCTCCCCCATCTTTTGGGCGAGCGCCGGATTTTTGAGAATCGTGTTGAGTTTATCTGCCAAGGCATACTGAAACGCACTAGGATCTGCGGGCTCAAAATTGGTTTCGGATTTTGCCTTGAGAGGAACTAAAAATCCGGTTTTTCCATCGACGATAATTTCCGGAATGCCACCGACAGCGCTCCCCACGACTGGGGTTCCGCAACTCATGGCTTCAAGATTGATAATTCCGAAAGGCTCGTAAAGAGAAGGAGTCACAAAAACGGTGGCATGAGAATAAAGCACACGGAGTTCCGAGTGCTGCATCATCTCTTGAACCCAAATGACACCGTCACGGGTTGCCTGGAGTGCGGCAATCTTTGTCTTGCATTCTTCGGCAAGTTCCTGTGTATCAGGGGTGCCTGCGCAGAGAACCACTTGCACGCCTGGGGCTAAATGAGGAATTGCATCTATCAGCTGGGAAATCCCTTTCTGACGGGTAATGCGCCCCACAAAAAGAACAAAGGGTTTGTTAGGATCAATGCCGTATTTGACAAGAATCGAATTATCAAAAGTCGGAGTATAAAAATCGGGATCAATGCCGTTGTAGATCACTTGCACGCGATCTTCCGGCACACCGTAAAGCTTCATGACATCGCGTTTCATGCCTTCGCTCACAGCGATGACACCATCTGCAGTTTCGTAAGCGGAACGCTCGAGCCAGCAACTCATGGCATAGCCGCCCTCACCCAATTGTTCGCTTTTCCATGGGCGGTGTGGTTCCAAAGAATGAGTGGTAAGAATCACGGGGCACTCTAAAAGACGACTTGCTAAAACGCCACCAAAATGACTGTACCAGGTATGGCAATGAATCACGTCCACAGGGGGGAGCGATGCTGCCCATTGCAAATTAATATCCAAGGGGTTCAAAATCTTGTTGAATCGAGCATCGGTAGGTTGTCCTTTGATTTTGGGAGAAAAACCAAGGGCATGCAGATTCTTTTCGGTATCATTTTGAAGACCAAAACAACGAGCTTCCACTTCACACAGTTCCTGGAGTTCGCGGCTAAGGTATTTAACATGAATACCTGCACCTCCATAGATTTCTGGAGGAAATTCATTTGTCAACAAGGCTACTTTCATGGGCGTAAATCTAAGTTTTTAGAACGGATTGCGGATATTACAAATAGCAAACATTATTACTTGAGCACACCTTCGATTGCATCTACTGTAAGAATTTCCGGGAGGACAATGGGATTTTCGAAATGAGACCCTGGGAATACGGCGTATACGGGAACCCCGCCCCGCCCCAACTGGACAAGTAAATCACTGATGTCTTTGTTTTGAGTCGTCCAGTCCGCCTTGACTTTAGCCACATTATAATGCTCAAATAAGTTATCCACAGTATCACGAGCCAGTACGGCCGCTTCGTTCGCTTTGCAGGTCAGACACCAACTTGCGGTAACATCAACAAAAACGGTGCGGCCCTCGGCTTCAAAATATTTCATTAACTCAGGGGAATAACGGTACCAACCTTCTTTGTCGAGTGCCTGTATTTCGGTTGCTTTGGCTTTTTGAGTCAAGTCGCCATGGATACGGGGTTCTACAACGTACAGCCACAAGCAAACATTCACTACAATAAGCACCACGGCCGCAATGATTTCACGGTAAAAGGGCTTGTGAGGAGGGGCTAATTTACCCAAAATAGCACCAGAAATGCCACAGGAAATTCCTAGAATCAAAATGGAGGTCATTCCTTTTTCGCCTGTGACCCCAAAGGCGATCCACAAGAGCCACGCGGCAGTTCCCAAAAGCAATAAGCCCATCAATTTTTGAAGCTTTTGCATCCAAGCTCCCGGTTTGGGAAAAACTTTCAAAGCTTTAGGGAATACGCTCACGAGTATGTACGGAAAGGAAAGGCCCAATGCAGCGACGGTAAAGAATAAAAAAAGAATCGGTATGGAGGCTCCAAAGGCGAAACCCATCGCGGTTCCCAAAAAAGGTGCCGAACAAGGCGTGCTGAGAAGGACTAAAAGAATGCCTGTGAAAAAAGCTCCGGGAATACCGTCTTTATGGGTTGCTTTGTCCATTTGAGTCAGTGTTTTACTGGGGAGCCAAACCTCAAAAGCTCCAAATAAGCTCGTTGCGAATGTGAAGAGAATAGCAACCATAAAGGCAATGAAACCAATGCTCTGGAATTGCATTCCCCAGCCTGCGTTACCACCCCCCATACGCACAATGACAATTAATGCGGCAAGCACCCAGAAGGAAATAAGCACCCCTGTGGTCAGAGCCAATCCAAGAGCAAAGAGATGTTTTTTTGATTCGCGAGAATGCTTAATAAGACTAAAAAGTTTCAATGAAAGCACCGGCAGAACGCAGGGCATCAAATTGAGAACGAGTCCGCCGAGAAAGGCGAACAAAAGCAAAAGGGCTAAGGGTTCAGTAGATTTTTTTTTTGAAGGAAGCAAGCTTTTGTCTTGTTCCTCTCCCAGAGCTTTATTGCCTACTGTCGCTCGCACTTGGTTAGGCGCGAGACAGATAAAGTTGCTACAGGCTTGATATCCAAATGTCACGTTGGTCGTCGTGGAGTCGTAACCTAGTGAAATACTTTTTACAGGAATTAATATTTGGAGCGTATCTTTGAAAATCAGATTTTCGAGTTCCAATGCATCGCTATATTCTTTTAGTGCCGGGGGCCATAAGGGAGCATCAAAGGTAAGACCCTTCGCCGCAATTTCAATCGTTGAGGGTTTTAAAAATTCATCAGCTGCAATATTTGCATTTATGTGCCAACGTTTGGGGATGATTACCTTTATTGTAACTTTTGTCCCAACGGATATCGAACCTTCTGGATAAAAGAGGGCAATTTGTGGTGGCGGCATATTGTTCATTTCAATGACAGGCCCATCGGCGAAAACCGCCCTCGGCACAATCAACAAAAACGCAACAACACACATAAACGCTTGCAATTGATTAATTGCTAAACTTTTTTTTACCAAATTTATTCCGTCACAATTCATACATTCCATCTCGGCTGTGGGGGGTATTCCGAATACTTCGGTTTGGACAATTTATGCCTTCTTCACGATCAATTAAAAAATACAAATTGCAGGACAATAATACCATTGTTCCGCAAAAAAGTACTGTCTTGCATTTTTGGAACATGCACTCAGAACAAATTTACAAACAATGCCTCCGCAGGATTAAGGATCAAGATCTTGTGGACGATGCAATGCAAGAAATTTTTATCAAGTTATATCGTAATGCGAGTTCTTTGGAAAATCACACCAATCCGACCGCTTGGTTATTTCTGGTGGCAAAGAACCAATGTTTGGATTATATTCGCCGCCGGACTCGTAGGGGAGACATGCTTTTTCGAGATCTTCCGTACAACTATATTACAAATGCAGTAGATCCTTGTCCTCATGATAAAAATATGGAAATTTCCATATTAGTAGAACAAATGCTAAAAGACCTTTCTACAGTGGATAAATTTCTTCTGTACCTGCACCATAAGAAAGGTTTTAGCCTCCATGAACTTGCAAAAATGTTCAAAGTCTCCAAGTCAACGATAGCCAAAAAGATGGTTCAATCCATGCGATTTTTAAGAGATCGCAACATCTAAGGGGCATTGAAGGAGTAACAAGCTCCTCTTGAAGATTTGTTTTTGGTAACTTTTGAGGGTGAGCTACTTAACATACTTATTCTCTTCAGTTAGAAAACTTTCTTTAATCGGGCTTGTTGCCTCCTCTTGCTATGCCGCTTCGTGGGAGGACTTTGCTATTCCCAAGCCTTTTTACTCAGCAACGGTGGCTAATGGATTTCTCTTTCTTGCGACCGATGGTGGCATTCGCATTATTTCTCGCGATGGAGCAAGTGAAAACTTTACTTCGGAAGATGGGTTAGAAGCAACCAAAATGCGCGGTGTTGTTTCGGCACCTGCTGGGTTATACGCGGTCTCTGAACAAGGGATTATTGCCAGTCTGATATCTTCTTCAAAGTTCAAAGTGTTAAACCGATCCTTTTTAGAATCTGGGGATTATTTGATTCCCGATTTGGTGCGGATTCAAGGAACCGTAATGATTTTGGGCTTTGCTAAAAAGTTGGCTTTTGTGGATCTCCTTACAGGGAAATCTATTATTAGCCTTACCCGTATAGGGTCTACTCTATTGGAGAGTACTCCTGTTTCGGCGATTGAAATTAAAGGCGATTCTTTATTTGTTGCCATTGGTAATTCTGTATATGTTCGCAAAATGTCTTGGGAAAGTATGGCAGAAGATCGATTGCTTGCGGACCCAGCTTCATGGACGATCACTAAAACGGTATCGAATACGGATTTTTCTGCGTCTATCAGCGCAATGGGCTTCCGCGGTGATTCTCTCGTCACTCGATTTAGTTCGGGAACCCTTCAATTTGATTCCACGAAGAAAGAAACGTCTGCCTGTGAAGGAGCGTGTACGATTGTTCTGGAAGGGAATATTTTAGATAAAGCTCCCCTAATGAAAGGAGACACTTCGTTAGTGAAATGGATTTTTAATGAAGACGGTTATTCTTATTTGGTGGGTACGGATTCGGCATGGGTCATTGACAAAGGAAAAATCACACTGGTCTCTAATTGGACGGGTTATTCTTTAGAGGAACTTTATGCATTAGAGCCCATTTCCACCGGAGGCGTTCTTGGTTATTCCAATGTGGGTGCCTGGGCTTGGAATCTCGCGTCTTCATGGGGGCCAGTCACTAGCGTACCTATTGGTCCTTTTTATAGTCAGGGGAATATAAATCACCGGAATAAAAATACGGCACTGCTTCCTAATGGTCAAGGCTTGATGAGTTATTGGGGAATTGGTTATTGGCTTTATTCACAAAATGGAAGTGTTCTAGATCGACTGATTGATCCTTCGGTGGCGACTTGCATGGATAATTATCCTGAAAAATTCATTGTGTCAAGAGGCGTCACTGCGGCACCGGATAATTCAGGCTTTTTGGTTTCTTTTTGGTCTCAGCCGAAATATGGGATTGCGTTCATTGATCTTACTGGGGAAGTCAGTTGCGCCAATGGTGTGGGGAGCACTCATTATTCAGGACCTTTGCGTGCCACACTTTCTGAGGATGGGGAATCTTGGGTTCTTTATTCTAGTGCAGGGGAGTCAGATGGTGGTGTTGAGGGGAAGGGATCTTTGGATGTCTTTACTTTCCCCCCCCCTTCTAAAAATGGCGGGCAACTGCTTGATGTACAACGGAAAACTTATCCATCGACAGAGAATGGATATCTTATAGATATGGACTTGGATTCACAAGGTCGTTTATGGGGCGTTTCCTATTCCTCTTTTGGCTATTGGGAAGCCGGTTTAGATTCTGTACAAATGCCCTATAAAGTCTCTGGATATCGTAGGGCGAACCATTCCTCGGTTAAAATCGATGTTCAGGATCGTATTTGGATTGGCACCATAGACCAAGGTGTTTTTATGCTCACTCCCACAGGTAAAACGGCGGATACGCTCGTTGCTGAAAATTTTAAAATGCGAAATGGTTTATTAAGTAATTTGGTTTACGACATAGCCATTGATCCTGTTCAGGGGGCTATTTGGTTTGCTCATGGCACAGGGGCTTCTCGATACTTACGCAAAGATTTAAGAAATGCCGCTCAATTCATGACTGATAGTGCTTCTTACCCAGTGAAAGTTTATCCGAACCCCTTTCTTCCAAAGAGTATGTCTGTGGTTGTGTTTGATAATATCTCCGAAGACGCGATTCTATTGATTTACAATGCAGGTGGGCATCTCGTTCAGTCTTTTCAAGGCAATGCGCTTTTAGGGGGACGTTGCGAATGGAATGGCAAAGATGCTTCTGGTCGTCTTGTGGCTCCTGGTGTATATCACTACCTTATTAAAAAAGGGAAGAAAAAAGAAATGGGAAAATTGCTGATTATTCATTAATCAGAATTTTGTGAAAGGATCTCTTATGAAATTTTATCATTATCTCATTTTTATGATAATACTTTTCTTGGTAGGATGTGCTTCCCAACGCCAAAAGCCTGTGTGTGCCGAGATTCAATATCGTTTAGACCACATGGGACAATCTGTAGATCAGCGCGAATGGTTAGAAGAAGAACTTCGCCAATGTAACGCAGAGCAGGAAGAATACGCAAAATCCGATTCCTTAACGAACAAAGTAAAGAAAAGCATTTATGAATTGTATGAAGAGTCACAAAAAGATTCTTCAAAAACAGCGACGGACACTTTGAAAACCCCGGCTCCTTAATGAACACAATTGAAGGCAAAGATTTTGAACCAGAACTTCCGCCAAAGTTACTGCAAATAGCAGACAACATTCGAGCAGCTTCTGGTCGCGCTTTTCTTGTGGGAGGGTGGGTTCGCGATGCCATACTTGGCCGAGAATGCCGTGATTTTGATGTGGAAGTTTACGGAATCACTCAAGATACGCTGCTTGAAATTTTATCCCATTTTGGTCATCCGAATCTGGTAGGGAAAGCGTTTGGCGTTATTCACTTGACGATGCGAGGCTTAGATCTCGATTTTTCTTTTCCACGAACCGAGAATAAAGTGGGCGAAGGCCATCGCGGGTTCCTTGTGGAAACTCATTTAGATTTGAGTTTTGCGGAGGCTGCGCTTCGAAGAGATTTTACCATCAATGCCATGGGAGTGGAGCTCCCCCAATTAGAACTTTGTGACCCCTATCATGGCAGAGAAGATTTGGAGAAAGGCATTCTTCGCCACGTTTCTCCCGCCTTTGCAGAAGATTCGCTGCGTGTATTACGGGGGGTACAGTTTGCATCGAGATTTAAACTTCGGATGGCTCCCGAAACCGTTGAACTTTGCCGTACACTTCCTTTAGATGACCTTTCCTCAGAACGTATTTTTGAAGAATTCAAAAAATGGCTCTTAAAACCAGGAACGCCTTCTTACGGTTTGGATGCTTTTGTGACGATGGATCTCAAAAGATTTTTCCCCGAAGTTCGACCATTGGGTGGAAGCTACGCCAAATTGGGCGAATTCCTGGATGGCGTTTCTCTTACGCTTTCTTCTTTTGATGAGTCGTCAGCAACTGTGCTTGCTTTTGCAACACTTCTTTCGGGCGCGGAAAATAAAGAGGAAATCATGAATTTCCTCACCAGAATTACGAATGAAATTCGTCTATTACGAGGGATTCCTGCGTTGTGGGAAAAGGCGCCTCAATTACTCGCCCATGCTCGGGCTCATGAAAATAATTTTGATGCGGCTTTTTTGCGCCGACAATCAGGGGCTCTTTCAGGGCTCTATTTAGCCGCGGCTTTTGGTGCGAACTATCCTCTGGATTCGATCGATTTTCGCAAACAATTTGCTTCAAATCTTCACACGGAGTCCATGGCTTTGGGGGTTTGGGAAAACGCTCTTGAGCCATTCCTTACGGGACGCGCATTGTTAGAACTCGGTCTTCAACCTGGGAAACAAGTAGGAGAGCTCATTCGCGAAAGTTTTGAACTACAAATTGAAGGGGTGCTCAAAAACGAAATCGAAGCCATTGCTTGGGCTAAGGCGAAGCTTACTTCCACTTAAATATTTTAAAAATTCCCATGGGCACCGCCAAAACAATCAGAGGAATTTGCAATAGTTCTCCATGGGGAATGGCGAACAGAAGTGAACTAATCCGGAGACGAACGGCACCAATGGTGAGGAACAAAGTGTCCGCAATAATTTTACAGGCAAAGGGGATCAAAAACCATTCCCAAGGGAATCCTGCAAAAATGGCAAGCCAAGGACTCAGCAAAAGCCAGACATAGAATGTATAAATCAACGTCAATAAAAAAGTATAGGCGTGATTTGAATAGTTTGTACTATTGCTTGCCCAACGAGCGCGTTGGTTCAAAAGCCCCCGCCAAGAATCTACTGGAGCGGTTTCCACAACGGCCTCGGGATCAAGGTTGTAGCAAAAATCCACGTTGGGTTCTTTCACCATTTTGTGTACGAGCATATCGTCATCACCGGAAGAAAGATGCACCAAGTCCCCAAAACCACCGACCTTAAAGAACAGGTCTTTTTTGTAGGCGAGTGCTGCAGCACTTGCAACCATGGGCGTTCCCATGCTGAATCCTGCAGCTTCAATGCATGTGTATCCGAGAGTCTCTAATTTTTGGTAGGTGTGGACCAGAGACCTTGAGCCGGTATTCTTTTTAGGGCCTTGCACAATCGAAATATTACCCACAAACTGGGATGCCATGGAAGTCACCCAACATTTTGGGGGAATACAGTCTGCATCCATTGTCATCAAAATCTCATATTTCGCATGAGCAAACCCAGTCTCCAGTGCGCGTTTTTTGGGACTTTCCAGAAAAGGAGCCTCAAGGGGAATATGAACCACTGAAAAGCGAGGATGTGTTGCAGCAAAACTTTCCAATAAAGTAGGCGTTTGGTCGGTAGAACGATCATTGACACAAATGACTTCCCACTTCCCTTTATAATCTTGGGCTTCCAAGGCATTCAATGTGCGAGTGACAAAAGCTTCTTCATTCCTGAGAGGGACAATGACAGAAACTCCTAACGTAGCAGGGCCTTTAATGGAGGCGCGTTTTGCCCGTAATAACCCGAGGGCAAAAAATAACAGAAGGCCAACGTAAAGGGCGGTCAAAACCCCGATAATAATTTCACTCATGGCGAGCAAATATATATTTTCTTCGCTATGATTCATCCTTCTGCCTTTGTTAGTCCCCTCGCAAAAGTTCCCGAAAGTGCTTGTATCGGTCCTTGGTGCGTTGTAGATCCTGATGTAACCCTTGGAGACAACGTTGTTTTGGAAAGTCGAGTTCATGTGGCTTCCGGAGTAACGATTGGTGCGGGTACCGTTATTTATGATGGAGCCATTTTGGGAAATCGGCCCCAAGACCTTAAGTACGCAGGGGAATTGACCCGCCTAGAAATCGGCGAAAATTGTACCATTCGCGAATATTGCACTCTCAATCGGGGTACTGCGGCGACTGGGCTCACTTTTGTGGGTAATGATGTTTTGTTGATGGCATACACTCATGTGGCTCATGACTGCTACATTGGCGAGGGCGCAGTTATTGCGAATGGCGTTCAACTAGGGGGACATGTTCGCATTGGCAAATTCGCGACGATTGGGGGCACCACTGCAGTGCATCAATTTTGTCAAGTGGGAGCTTATTCTTTTGTAGGGGGCACCCTTAAGGTAGATCGTGATGTTCCTCCAGCGAGCAAAGCTTTGGGTAATCCTCTTCAATGGGCGGGGATTAATTTACATGCATTGAGAAAATTTCCAGAAGAATTCCCATTAGAACGCATTCATGCTTTGGAACGTGCGTATCGTACATTGTATCGTTCTGGGCGCCCCGTAGCAACGGTTGCCGAAGAATATAAAACGAGTGAAGAAAGTCTTTTAAAAGATTTTTTTCAATCCTTCCGGTTGCTGATTCCACTTGATTTAAAACACATCGAATAAATTAGTGCCGAAAAATACTTTATCGGTATTATTTTAATTTACTTTTCAATAGTTTTGGTGAAGTCCAAATCAAATACATCGAGCTTCGTCCCGTCCGTTTTTCCTATGCCATCCCAATCCAAAGTTCCGTTGCACAAGTGACAGTACCAAATGGTCTTCAGATATTTTTCTTCGAGGAGTGCGGGGACACAATCAGAAAAAGGCTTCACATCCGGGTGGAGTTCTTTCATAAAGCGGTAAAGGCCTTTGGTGCCTTTGTGTATGTTACAGGTTTTGCAGGCCCAGATCTGATTATGAATGCCTTGGATACGATCACAGTTCGTGCAGCGTTCGTTGATGAAAAGTGATTTGGGCACAATGTGTTCCCACTGCAAATTTTCGGTAGAGCCACAATAAACGCAGCGTTTTTCTGCATTAACAAACTGTTTATCTTCATGAAGATAGCTGGACCATTTTTTCTGGTCATCGCGGAGCTTTCGGAACGTACTTTTGATAAATCCGTAGGCGGCTTTTTTTGCATCAGGGCCCATGGCGGCCTTCGCGATGATTTTCGCATACTGATAATAAATGAGGTCGCGGATGGTTTTCACTTCATGGTCAGGCATTTTATTTTCCCAATGATTTTGAGAACAAACGAATAATAAGGACTCCCGCGATAATCATGAGAATTCCTAGTAGCGCAGGGAGATCCAGACGTTGCTTGTAGATAATTATTCCTGAGAGAGAGACAAGCACAATGCCAATGCCTGCCCAGATGGCGTAAGCAATCCCTAGAGGAATGGTTTTGAGAGCAAAGGAAAAAGTATAAAATGAAAGTGCATAGCCGAGTATTACAACAACTGATGGAATCAGTTTGGTGAAGCCTTCAGAGGCTTTGAGTGTAGAAGTGGCGATGACTTCCATAAGAATAGCGACGCCCAAAAATATCCATTGCATGATTCAATTATAGCAACCTTGATTCCAACGGAGTAACGCTTTTTCCAAGAGTTACCTTGTTTCGGCTTTCCTATTTTAAATGCCTTTGTAACCGATAACAAAAAGTCTCTCAAATGGGAAAAGTACGTTCCCGTTTTTAAACTGCTTGTAAAATTTTGGCAGTTGTTTCATAATGTTGTGAAGAAATATTTGTTTCTTCTCTTCTTCCGTTTTGTCTAAATACGGCCTGAGTCCCGTGGATTCAATCATGGTAACGATGTCTTCGTAAGATTTCATTTCATGGACATACGAAGTTTTCCACAGCTCCATTTTTTCAAACTGATCATGGAAATGGTCGTAGTAATAAGCGGCGTCATGAAACTCAAAGATGGAATGAATGGAAAATGAACTTTCTGGATACAGGAGATGAAATTCTTCGTCAATGATTGTTGAGACGGGCATGGTGTCATATTGTGGAATCTGAAATGCGACGACCCCTTTTTCTTGTGTCATACCGATAAGTTTTTGTATTAATACTTTATGGTTAAAGATCCATTGAATGACGGCGTTAGAAAAAACGAGATCCTGTTTTTCGCTCGGTTCCCAGGTGGTGATGTCCTGTTTGTCCCAGCACATATCAGGGTAAGAGGCCTTTGCCTTTTGAATCATGGTTTCAGAGTAATCGGTTCCCAGAATTTCCGCATGCGGCCATTTCGCACGGAGCACTTGAGTGCTGTTGCCAGGACCGCAACCATAATCCAGAATTTTTTGCGGATTTTTTAGTTGGATTCGGGAGACGAGATCCATAGAAGGTTG
>Ga0209373_10004059_pt1 | contig 12920 bp, 13 predicted proteins | sample Higcelweek5metaG_FD_187173 | JGI IMG/M metagenome (GOLD analysis project Ga0209373, IMG submission 187173) | Freshwater pond sediment microbial communities from the University of Edinburgh, under environmental carbon perturbations - High... | ecosystem: Environmental > Aquatic > Freshwater >... | reverse complement strand
CGAGCCGAGAAATGACACGATGAAACCCTCCTCTTCCATCATTCGATACGCTTTCTGGATTGTATTCGGATTGACACCGAGGGTTGCCGAAAGGATCCGACGCGAAGGAAGCTCTTCTCCGTTGGCTGCGTCTTTTCGCAATATACGTATCTTGACGTATTTCACGATTTGATTGTATATCGGAGACAAATCATTCATCTCCAGTCCCGAAAAATCCAGAATTGTCAGTACCCCCTCATAAAAGTCAAATATAAGAACCGTACCACTCGTGTAATACAGTGCGCTGACTGTATTATGCTACTAGTACGGCAGTCAAGTCAAGAGACAATTGAATGTGAAAAAAAAATATCCTATTCATTTTCTTATGATGATGGGGTTTGTTTCCGGGCGACTCCTTAGTCAACACCGATAATATGATATTATTATTTTACGTAAGGTCAGTATATTGTGACCGTGCTTAATCAGGAGGATTATACGATGGCGTTGGTACCGCTCAAATGCCCGAAATGTGGAAGAAGCATCCAACTCGATGACCTGCAGGAAATAAGCACCTGTGAATACTGCGGGGGCCAGTTTCCTTTTCAGGAAGCAGCCCGGAAATACATGGCGGAACTTGCCGGTAAACTGACGCCGGACGGGAAATCGACCGGCGGACCCGTTGTTTTCTCGACAACAACCACCACCATAAATGGAAAAACGACCACGGTGAACGGTCAGGATGCGAACCTGAGTGATGTCATGTCACAGTTTTTCGGCGCGCCGTCCGGGATTCCGGGATTCAGCACCGAGCCGATTCCCGGATATGACCTGCCGGAGAAAGCCGTCCTGGCAATCCGTTTGCTGGTTGCCAATAAGCAAAAAATCGAGGCGATTAAGCTTTTTCGCGAGAATACTGGAGTCGGCCTGAAAGAAGCCAAAGATGCAATCGACCGGATCGAAACCGCTCCGCTTACTGCCGATCCGGCCATACAGAATTCCGGCAAGATCCTTTTTCAGGAAACCACGGCAAACACGCTTGATTCGACTACGATACCGGGGTACACACTGGATTCGAATACCGTGGATGAAATTCTTTCCTTTCTCGCGAAAAACCAGAAAATTGCCGCTATTAAGGCATTCCGGGAGGCAACGGATACCGGTCTCAAAGAAGCCAAAGATGCAATTGACAGTCTCGATTTAAGGCAGCCGCAACGGAATTCATCAATCGGCAATACTTCGCCGGGAAGCAGAACCGACGACCCGTCCCTCAAGGTGTCAAAATGCTATATTGCCACAGCCGTATACGGTTCTTATGATGCCCCCGAAGTACTTGTTCTTCGCAGGTTCCGAGACGAGGTACTGTCGAAATCCATGCCCGGCAGGGCATTCATCCGCAGCTATTATGCCGTGAGTCCTCCGGTTGCGCGTCGTCTGGAAAATGCCGGCCGGATCAACCGGCTGGTCAGGCGCGTGCTGGACAAAATCGTACATAGACTGGATACAAGTTCAAGAAGTTAATTTATACACGACAGCCCGTATACAACAGCAGCGATTGCCGATATTGAAACAAGAACGTATGTTTGGTATAATGTGGATATTCCTCCTTCTGAAAAGGTTCTTTATGCAGCGTATGGGCATACTGCGGCTGAGATAATTTTCGAGCAGGCGGACGCTGAGAAGTCTTACAGAAAGAAGCAAACCGACTGTTTATTTAGATGTTTTGCTTGGGAGAGGAAGCGGCGTGGAAGAAATGAATCGCATATATATAGCAATCGACCTGAAGTCTTTCTATGCTTCCGTGGAGTGCGTTGAACGCGGTCTTGACCCCATGAACACCAACCTTGTAGTCGCCGATTTAAGCCGCACAGAGAAGACGATTTGCCTTGCTGTTTCGCCGTCGCTCAAATCCTATGGAATCTCCGGTCGGGCGAGGCTTTTCGAAGCGGTGCAGAAAATCAAGGAAGCGAACGCACTGCGTCAGCGGACAGCACCGGGGGGAAAGTTCGCCGAAGAATCCTATGACAACGCGGCGCTGAAGTCCTCGCCTGAATTGTCGATTTCCTATATAACTGCGCCGCCACGCATGGCTCTGTATATGGAATACAGCACGAGGATTTACAACATTTATTTAAAGTACGTCGCCCCTCAGGATATCCATGTTTACTCCGTCGATGAAGTGTTTATGGATGTCACAGATTACTTGGAAACCAGGCATCTCACACCCAGGGAGATGACCATGATGATGATCCATGACGTCCTCAAGACGACCGGTATCACGGCGACAGCCGGAATAGGAACCAATCTTTATCTTGCTAAAATCGCAATGGACATTCAGGCGAAGCATATCCGGCCGGATCAAGACGGAGTGCGTATTGCTGAGCTCGATGAAGGAAGCTATCGTCATCTGCTCTGGACGCACCGTCCGCTTACGGATTTCTGGCGTGTTGGGCGCGGCTATGCCAAAAAGCTGGAAGAACAAGGGATGTTTACCATGGGCGACGTAGCAAGATGCTCTGCCGGAAAACCCAATGATTACTATAACGAAGAGCTGCTTTACAGGCTCTTCGGCATTAACGCGGAACTTCTGATTGACCACGCATGGGGCTGGGAGCCTTGCACGATAGCCGATGTTAAGGCATATAAGCCTGCCGGCAAAAGCATAAGTTCCGGGCAGGTACTTCAATGTCCCTATGCTTTTGATAAGGCGAAACTGATTGTACGGGAAATGACGGACCTTCTCGTTCTGGATTTAGTGGACAAGGGTCTTGTAACGGATCAGATGGTTTTGACGATAGGATATGACATTGAGAATCTCGCAAATCCAGAGATCAGTAAATCCTATCACGGCGAGGTTACAACAGACCGTTATGGCCGCAAAATTCCCAAACATGCACATGGCTCCGCAAATCTAAGCCGTCAGACGTCCTCTGCAATGCTCATCATGGATGCGGTTATGGCGCTGTTTGACCGTATAGCCGATAAAAATTTACTGGTCAGAAGAATCAATGTCACAGCGAATCATGCGGTCGATGAACACTCCGGCACCTCTGCCGGAAAGCCCGGCTCTTTCGAGCAGCTGGACATGTTTACAGATTATGAAGCTGTTCAGAAGAAAGCCGAGGAGGAAGAAGAAGCTCTGACGCGCGAGAAAAGGAGGCAGGAGGCCGTTATTGAGATTAAGAAGAAGTTCGGCAAAAATGCTGTTCTGAAGGGTATGAATCTTGAGGAGGGCGCTACAACCGCTTCCCGCAACCGGCAAATTGGAGGACATAAGGCATGATGAATCCAAACGACGGGGTTACAAACGCATACGATGACATTCTTCATTTGCCGCATCACACTTCCACAACGCACCCGCCCATGCCCGCATATGATCGGGCGGCACAATTCTCGCCGTTTGCCGCTCTCACTGGACACGACGCCGCTATCACGGAAACGGCGAGGTTAACAGATACAAGAGTTGAGTTGGATGAATACAGCAAGACAGATTTGAACCGGCGACTGTGCATCCTTCAAGACCGGATGGACGAACAGCCGGCAGTCTCCATTACCTATTTTCAACCGGATATCAGGAAGTCCGGCGGCGCCTACATTACGGCAGCCGGATGCGTAAAGAAAATGGAGGAGTATGAGCGGGCGGTGGTAATGCAGGACGGTACGAGAATCCCAATCGATCAGATTATCGCGGTCGACGGTGAATGGTTCGATTCAACTGTATGAAGCAAGGGAGGCAGTCAATTATATGATAGATGATGAATACAAAAAAGCTGAATACAATGCATTCGGTCCATGGATTTTGGAAATAACGGACCAATACCCGCTGCCTCCTATCTTTATTCCGTACTATAAAGATGACGGCACTGATCTGATGAGGATCAAAATACCCAGGGATATTGAACGCAGGAAAGCGAATCAGGATATGGATTTGTATGATTATGTCATTGGATTGTACGAAGATCATATTTACATTTTGGAACGCCTCGAAAAGGATGTTAAGGAGACAAGGATCTTATATGCTGAAATGGAAGCTCTGGAAAACTTTGTAGACATTCTTGTAGGCAAATTTACGATTTTCCTGAATGATAGAATAGTCCTTATTCCATACAATGCAGTATCGAAGGAAATCATCAACAGCATGATGAGAATTATACGAGACCGGTATACCGTAAAATCGTATCAAAGACTCGGGAGTCCGTATGATTGTGACAGCGAAAAAACCATCATCAAAGAAACGCGGTACTTAAATTTACTGGATCAAATGCGAGCAGACAATGAGAATTTTGATATTACCGTTATTCAACCTTCCGTTATGTTAAGAAGAATAAATAAAGGGATAATACAAAAAGGCATGCAATTTCTGTACAGGGAGAGGTTATTAGGTTCGCTTCATTTGGCCAACCAGAGCGAAATATTGGTAATAAGCAGAGGGAAGCCATTCAAAACGCGGAGAGACATTGTTTCCTGTCATTCCCATTCCCATCTCTATATCCCCATAGAAAAACTTCAGAGCATCCTTTTGGAAAAGGATGCTTGCTTCGACAACTTGCAGAAAATATCCATGAAAACAAGCAACTATACTTTCCTATTCTATTTCGATGATAGCAATAAAGAGTCTCAGGATTATTACAGGAATCTGGTCGGAATGGTAATCGCCTGATGACGATACGGAAAAACGGAGACATAAACAGAATAAATAATGCCGTAATTGGCATATAAACTAGAATTATTGAGCGTAATGTGCAATGTATTGCATATTGTCAGACTTTGCGTTATGATGTGTGAAAAGAACGTGATTTTTCGTATTTGCATGGAAAGAGTTGAAGTTTATGGGTAAATATTTGTCATCCCACAGCGCATTATCCGAACTTGCCGCAAGACTAAAGGCGTATAGAATTGATTTTCCTTTAACGCAAAAAGAATTGGCAGATAAGTCAGGTGTTGCGCTGCGAAGCATTTTGCGGATGGAGAACGGGGAAGATGTGCAGCTTGGTAATCTGATTAAAGTGCTTATCGCGCTGGACCTGGATGCCAATCTTGATATGCTCGTTCCGGATCCAACCAAGAGACCCTCGTTTTATTTGAGGGATAAGTCGATTGTGTCACAAAGGAAACGGGTAAGAAAAAAGGAATTCCACACCCCCAATACAGATAGTAGATGGGGAGATGAGAAAGAATGACGAATACGGCAGCGGTAATACTGTGGGGAACAACGGTAGGATATTTTCATCTGGAAGAGGGCGCAAAATATGTGTCCTTTGAATACGATAAGGATTTTGTCCGCATGGACATTGAGGTATCACCGCTCATGATGCCCTTATCCAATAGGGTCTATGAGTTTCCTGAATTGGTAACACCCGCTTTTCGAGGCGTTCCGGGCTTGTTGGCAGATTCTTTGCCGGACAAATTCGGGAATGCCGTAATTGATCAGTGGCTTGCATCCAAGGGAAGAACACCGGAGTCTTTTCATGTGGTGGAGCGATTGTGTTATACCGGAAAACGCGGGATGGGTGCGCTGGAATATAGGCCGGCCACGAGGCTGCACGGAGGCGGCGATGATAAAATAGACATTGCAGGATTGGTAGATTTTGCCTCGTCTGTTTTGGAAGACAGGGAGAGAATTCATCTGTCAGCGCGGGAGGATCTGACCTACAACCAGTTATTGAAGCTTGGGACTTCGGCTGGCGGAGCCAGGGCAAAGGCAGTCATTGCCTATAATGAAGAAACGGGTGACATACGTTCAGGGCAGATTGATTTGGGCCATGGGTATGATTTTTGGTTAATGAAGTTTGATGGTGTTGCGAGGAATGGAGACCATACTCTTGAAGATGATCCGGAATATACTTTAATTGAGTACGCGTATTACAAAATGGCTTTAAAAGCGGGAATTGTCATGAGTGATTGTAAGTTGCTGGAAGAAGGCGGCCGAAAACATTTTATGACCAGGAGATTTGATCGGGTGAACGGCAAAAAGCTGCATATGCAGTCATTAGGTGCCATTTTGCATATCGATTATAATGAGCCGGGTTTGTGCAGCTACGAGATGGCTGCATTAACGGCAAGAAGACTGGGATTGCCAAGCAGCGACATAGAACAGTTTTATAGAAGAATGGTATTGAATGTTCTTGCGGTAAATCAGGATGACCATGTAAAGAATATTTCTTTTCTGATGGATCGGAATGGAATTTGGACATTATCTCCGGCCTATGATGTGACATTTGCCTGTGATTCCGGAAACAAATGGCTTCAGGCTCATCAGATGACAATTAACGGAAAAAAATCAAACATCCTGATGAGTGATATGATTGCATGTGGTCAGAATATGGATATCAAGACATCCAGGTGTAAGAAGATGATAGAAGAAGTTCGGGAGGCTGTAAAAGAGTGGCAGACGATAGCACGGTCTGTTGAAATCAGGAAAAAAACAATTGACTTGATTAGCAAAGAGATGGAACGCAGTGGGAAGAACGTTCTTGTGTGAGTCTGATTCTCGTGTTCGAAAAGGCCGGATCAAGCTAACGAATGGAGGTATTCTATGGAAATCGATGATTTACCTCAGTGGCATTTCGGAGAGGATGAGGAGACTGCCAATGAGACATTGGCACAGATTCTGGATGGCCGCAAGCGCATGACAAGTTCAACCTATTATCCGATGGAGGAAGGAGCGGACTTGCCGCTCGAGGAGCAAATTGGTTATCCGAAAGCAGGGGATATTAATGTCGTTACGGATTGGGAAGGAGTTCCGAAGTGCGTGATCAAAACAACCGCTGTGAGTGTAATGGCGTACGTGGATGTTCCTTTTGAAATTGCAAGACTCGAGCAGGGCGACGAAACCCTTGAGGATTGGCAAATCAGCCGGGGCGAGGTTTTCAGAAATGAGCTCGATTATTTACTGGATGGCAATACAAGATTGTTCCTGGAGATTTTTGAAGTAGTGGAATACCTCTAAAATTCACATTCAAACAATGAATTTGACATGTTATGAGAAGCTGCCCGGCTGTTATTTCTCATATATGGCCGCTATATCCTGTATCCTGCGCTTCATTTCCGCGCGGACAGGAGGCGGCTCTAAACACTCACATTTATCCCCGAAACTGAAAAGAATATCGTAGTGGTATTCGTTCTCGATGAAAGGAAAACGAACGATATAATGTTCATCGCCGTCCGGCAAAAAGTGTTCAGCCGTGCAATAATCGAGGACTCTGTCCATGACGGATTCGTGAATACGAATTTTGATGTCTGTTTGCATGGATGCCAGAATATCCGAAAAATCCAGCTGCGGTTTCTGATAATCCCGCGGCGTAAAAGTCTCCTCTTGTATTTGCAGGTTTGACATGCGGGATAGTTTGAATAAGCGATAATCCTTTCTTGTATGGCAATACCCTTGCCAATACCAATGACTGCCTTTCAAGACGAGTTGATACGGCTCGGCTGTTCGTGCGGTTTTATTACCGAAGCGGTCTGAATATTCGAACGAGAGCAGTCTGCTTTCCTGTAAAGCTGTTTTGAGCGTTTCCAAATAGAGCTGTATATTCGTGTTGTCCAACCAAGGACGTAAATCGATATATACTTGATTTGCCTTTAATTCAATGTCTTTGGCTCTTTCGGCGGGGATGAAGCTCTTGACTTTCGCAAGGGCGTTTACCAGTTCATCCCCTCGCATCATGTTGGAAAGACTCGAGAGCCCCATCAGAATCGCGGAGAGGTCGGCTGTCGAAAAAACCTTTCGATCCATCTTGTATTCCTGCATGATTTCAAAGCCGCCGCCCACTCCCGATGTAGAGCGAACAGGAATGCCCGCCATGTTGATCGTGTCAATGTCGCGGTAGACTGTGCGGGGTGACACTTCAAACCGATCGGCCAATTCCTGCGCGCCGATGCGCTTTTTATCAAGGAGTATCATAATGATACTGACAAGCCTGTCAACTTTCATCGTATCGCCGCCTTCGCAAATTTCTTACTATCATGATGGATTGTAGCCATACTGTTGTCAACAATTAAAAGGCATAATGAAGGTGTGAATTTGAACGAGATAAGCGGAGGGAAATTTATGTTTACAATCTATGGTTACGTTCTTGATACTTTAGCTGACTGGGAACTGGGATATGTTATAGCGGAATTGAATTCCGGTCGATTTTTCAAAAAGGGCGAGCCTCGCGTATCGCTCAAAACGGTTGGGTTAACGCTTGAGCCAATCCATACAATGGGCGGGATGACAGTCGTGCCCGACTGCGTAGTTGATGATATGGCTGTGAGCGAAACAAGCGTTTTGTTATTGCCGGGCGCAGATACATGGAACGACTTAAGGCATGGCGCGATCCTCGGGAAAGCAAGCGAATTTCTTTCGAAAGGCGCTTTGGTGTGTGCGATCTGCGGGGCTACCGCTGCGCTTGCCAACATTGGGCTATTGGATCAGCGCCCGCATACGAGCAATGGGCCGGGATTTCTTGAAATGGTTTCCCCCGGTTATAAGGGGCAAAGCTTCTATATAGACAAGCCGTCTGTTGCGGATAACAACCTCATTACGGCAAGCTGTACCGGAGCTTTGCTGTGGGCGAAACAGATTATTGAGCATCTGGGTGTTTTTGAAGCAGACACACTGGAATCCTGGTATGAATATTTTCGTACCGGTGAGCCTCAACATTTCTTTGCCCTCATGCAAACGCTGCCATCCGGCAAGGAAACCTGACCCGCCTTTGTTATGAGCGAAACGGGGACAAGAGACCATATGAGAGGTACATTGTTGTTGCATTTTGAGAATAATGGTTCTAGTATGATATTAGTGTTTATTCAAAGACTTAGAGCAGATCAGAATCCATTCTTCTATCGAAGTCTTTCGAAAATGCTGCAGTGATTGAGAAATGTCAGGAGAAATATTTTCCCGAAGGAGAAAAAGATTATGCAGTATAAAAGCGAACAGGTAACCCTGAAAGAAAAATTCATTGGTCACGATGCGAAGAATTTGGAATTACTCGATAACATGCTCAACCGGTACGCAGCCAGCGGATGGACACTGTGTACGATGACAACAACGGTTGCCGGAGGAACAGGCATTGGCGGCGGTGACAGGACGGTATTTACGCTCGTCTTTCAGAAGCTGTAATTTCATGTGCGTATGAGGACACCCAATAGATCCGTCGGTACAAGCATCGGGTATTACCACGTTTGCATATCGCGAGAGGATCAGTGAAAAATGGCGGACACAACAAATTGTGCCCGCCATTTTGAATCGTTCGGATGATTTGAATTTCGGTTATCAGCAATAGCCGCTGAAGGATTTTACGTCTCCGTCGTCATCAAAAGTAACGGTCAAATAGCCGTCATCGGAATTGACCCAAAGGTATCTTTCTTCGCCGCCTTCATCTTGACTAATTAAATAGCCAGGGGTCTTAAAGGCTTCTTTACAGGTATCGTAAGTGCTGATATCGCCGCTATCCAGATCGCCAACCTTGGAAAGATCCGTTTTACTGTCAGTAAATTCTGCCCTGTAATCCGAGTCTGTAAAGTCTCCGTACAGATGTGTGACCAAACCGCTCGTTACGTCAATCCATACTTCCAATTCCAAATCTTTCCCGTTTACAGTTATATTGTAATAGTAATAAGCTTTGTCTACTTTTGAGGGTTCACCCAAAATCGCGTTGACCTCGTTTTCGGTCATACCAATTTTCAGCTTGCTGAATTTGTCATAACCGTCTCTTTTGACACCGGCACTGTTATTGCACCCTGCTAACGAGAAAACTACCAGTACTATAAGCAGCAGTGCAAGGATCCTTGTGGATTTGATTTTTGTTTTCATAATTGAATCGTCTCCTTTTTGTTTATCATGATTCCGGGGAATGCCAATGAAGAACATTTTTGTTCATCAAATACTGATCAAAAATAAATTATAACAAGAATAACACAAGGAGCTGTTCGACAACAAGTGATCAGGAAGAATTGCCGGTAACGACCTAGGAACGCTCTATCCGATATAGGTAACGATGATTTTTTGCTATTTTCGCCGATGACGAAATACGCTGGAATCCATCCACAGACAAATATCGGAAATGATGTAAAATGATAATGGATCAACCAGTGGAGTGAATCATATGAATAAAAAGGAACTTGCAATTATAACCGGATTAACACTGACAATGGCATTTATGGAAATCTCAGGATTGCCGGCTTTGCTAATCTTTCATTTTAAGCTGGCGGATGTGGATCCCTACATTATTCCTCTGATGATTAATCTCCTGCTGATCGGTGTAATTGCTTTTCTAGTACTCAGATATTTATGCCCCGGCTGGAAAATTGGATTTACGGCAAATGGGCTGTTGAACGGCATGAAAAAATACTCTCTTGCAGGTATTCTGGCAGGATTGCTGTCCTGCATCGCATTTTGTATCGGACTATGGCCATTTGACAATAAGCCGACCGTTTGGAAAATTCTGTTGGAAGGAATTCTCTATTATGTTGGTGTCGGCATTGTTGAAGAACTGTATGTCAGAGGCTTGTTTCTGAATATCGTGGAGAAACTTGCATACAAGAGAAAAAATAAAACGGCCATTGCAATACTTGTATCTTCTTTTGTGTTTGGACTTGGACATATTCCGGGAATGATTGAACTGGGTCCGCTCGTCGTAATATTCAAAGTCATTTCTATTACCGGAATGGGCCTTTACTTTGGTACGATCTATAAGAAGATGGGGAATCTGTGGATTCCTATCATACAGCATATTTTTATCGATCTTTGCGCGCTGCCGTACTGTTTTACGACATTCAGCGGATACAAAACGGTAAGTCTTGTCGGCCTTCTTGTGATTTATACGCTTCTGGGAATTTACAGTCTGGCATTGATGAGGAGTAAAAAGAAAAACCGCATTCTGACCGAATACCCGAATGAATAAGGTGTGCCTGAAGGAGTCTTTGTTGTTACGCGAATGGAAAATGAGTCTGCATTTAATTGATTATGGTAGATGGAGGTTTGCATGAAAATGGAAGAACGCCTCTTATGGATCATAGACAACCCTAAGGACACATATTGCTATAACGAAGAAACAGTCAAAAGGAACATCGAATTTGCGCACTCTTTGGGGCTTAAGTGTGACTGTGTTGGCTGGTGCAACCTTGACTTGAACAGACCTGACATAGATGCTCTACTGGAACAAATGAATGCATATGTGTTGAAGGAAGGTCTGTTTTTACGAGGATGGTATAGCAGAAAGGACTCGGATTTCGAATCGGGGTGGTATGCTCTTGAATCGAAGTATTTATCGAATGACGAAAGGAATTTCGCGAACGTTACCGACAGACATGGAAACTCCTTAAGAATCGAGGAGCTTTACGCTTACAAAGTACCGAAAGACATACAAGTTTTATGGGGCAACAAGTTGCCAATTATAAATGAAAATATGAGGAACTGCTGTCTCAATCACGGATTTAGCGGTTTGGATTTTTACTGGATCAGGGACATTGGCCGGTTTCATGCTGCCAGCTTTTTTGGCCTGATTATCGAAAACATGGTCCCGGAATTTGCATGTGACAGATCTTTATCCTATCGCGATTCGAAAATGCAAAGGAATACGAGTTGTGACCATTCTGTCGGATCGCCTCTTTATCAAAAATATACTGCAGTAGGCGGCATGCTGCCAAAGTTGTCTCAGATGTTTTATGACTTGAGTATTCATCTGCCGATCCAGCTTCCCAAAAATGAAATGCCGGGAACAGATTTCGCATATATTTATTCCAACGGATACGACTACAGGAAAAATTACGTGCTGGTAAATAAACATGCAGCAGAAATTCTCTTATCCGAAAATGCAATCAGAAAAGAATATCTGACGCCGGTTGTTCTTTATGATATGAATCCTGACGGATATTATATTCAGCCGTCAGAAGCAATACAGTACCCGGCTCGAGAAGTTATCGAGAAGCTTGATTCAGATCTGGATAAGCTGAACAGTAAACCGAAGCCCGATCGAAAAGTATCTGAAAAAGCAGTGTTAAAATCATTTCGGAAAACGAGAAGGTTAAGACCCGAGGATTTTCGAAAGGCAATGGCAAAAAAGACTCTCGAGACCTTGATCGAATCGCCGTACGGGTTGTTATCTTCCTATTATTCCATTTCAGATGGCGGTTATTTGTCGGACGAATATACCTTCTTAGCATATTCAGAATCGTTAACAGAAACGCAGGAATACATTGTGAATATCGAAAAGGAAGAGTTGCAAATCGACAAATACATGGGAATTGTTTTCGCAAAATGCGCAGACGGTGATATGGTTGTGAATGGTAAAGACGGCTCTGTAAAGCGCATTAGCCATGAAACAATGGAAGCTTGTGAGAATTGGGATACGATTGCGCAATTCTTTTATGAAGTTCTAACGGATGACTAGTACAGAACGCTCAATATAGATGGTCTCCGCAAAATTCCATGGAAAAGGCAGCACACATTATGTTCATGAGATACGACCAGCAATACTACTCAACCAGTCTCAGCGAAAATATCGAGAAATTGAATGCCGGCGAACTAAGAGTGATTTCGCAAATTTACTGCGTTCTTGCAGAGAACTCGCCCGAGTATAAGGGCAGAGCGGCACGCGTCCTCGCCGGCGTTCTTAAGAATTTGTCGCTTGACGATATCCTTCGAGTGGATCAGATGATGCGAGAAACCACATCGATGGAATGGTTTATTGACTGGAGAAAGTTGCACATCGAGGATTTAGTCACGACTCAGATGTCCCGTGAAGAGACCCGCACCGTTGCCGTTTTCTCGACTTTTAATCCGAACGGGTTTATTCGGCAGAGGGCTGTTGAGGCACTTGTTTCATTCGAATCGACTTTGTCGTTTATAATGGTTCGGTTGAACGATTGGGTGAATAATGTTCGGCAAGCTGCACTTGTTTCCTTTTCGAAAAGACTGAAAGTGGCCTCGGAGCAGGAACTGCTTCTGGCAATGCCAATGA
>Ga0209373_10004058_pt1 | contig 12921 bp, 8 predicted proteins | sample Higcelweek5metaG_FD_187173 | JGI IMG/M metagenome (GOLD analysis project Ga0209373, IMG submission 187173) | Freshwater pond sediment microbial communities from the University of Edinburgh, under environmental carbon perturbations - High... | ecosystem: Environmental > Aquatic > Freshwater >... | reverse complement strand
CCGTGATATCGGGCCTGGCTCTGTCCGCCACCCCGGCCACCGCTCAGGATAGCGGCGCCCTGACCCCCAAGCAGGCCGAGGCGGTGCGAAAAATCGTGCGCGATTACCTGATGGAACATCCCGAGGTACTGGCGGAAAGCCTGGAAGCCTTGCGCGAAAAGATGCGCGCTCAGGCCGAAGCCGATGCTCACAAGATGCTCGAAGCCCGCAAGGACGAAATCTTCCATAACGCGGATGATCCCGTCGCCGGCAATGCCAAGGGCGATGTCACCATCGTTCAGTTCTTCGATTATAATTGTGGCTTCTGCAAGCAAACCGCCGATGCCCTGTGGGATGCGGTCAAGGCCGATGGCAAAGTCCGGCTGGTGCTGAAGGAACTGCCGATCCTTGGCCCGGATTCGGTGTTTGCGGCCCGGATCGCCCTCGCTGCCCGCGCCGATAATGCCGCCAAATATGACGATCTGCACCGCGCCCTGATGAAGTTCCGGGGCAAACTCGATGAAAAGACCGTGCTGAAACTGGCCGCTGATCAGGGCTTTAATCCTGAAAAGCTGCGCAAAGAAGCCACCACCCCCGAAATCGATCGCCAGTTGAGCAAAGTCTCCGATCTGGCCCGCTCGCTCGATATTGGCGGAACCCCGACCTTCATCATCGGCGATCGGATCCTCTCCAGCGCCCTGGATCAAACCACTTTGCGCCAGTTGATCGATAACGCCCGCAAAAGCACACCGGCCAACAAATAAAAAAGCAGGGGTCTGGGGGCGTCAGCCCCCAGGCGGGGTGCGGGGCGGCAGCCCCGCCCCGTCCTTGGCCAGATCGGCGAACCGCTCACGCGGCGCCGGTAACGTCCGCTCCGGACGGGGAAAATCCCGCATCAAACTGGGCCCATTGACCCAACTATAGCCGCCAAGAATCGCCGCCACCATCCCGGCCCGCGACCGAACCCCCCAGGCGTAGCAGCCCAGCCCGGTCGCTGCCGTCTTGGCCCGCAAATCCGCCAGCAAATCCGCCAATACCGCCGGATCAGCCTGATAAACCGGCGAAAGCTGGTCAAAATCGAGCCCGATCGCCTGCGCTCCGCAATCAGCCGCCCGAGGCGCCCGGGGATGCTCGGGCGAAACCCGCAGCAACACCTGCCCGGCCAGCGGCCGCAATGCCTGAATCACCACCCCCAAATCATGGCGGCTGACATCCTCGGGAACCCCGAACAGATCCAGGGCGAGACCGGCCCGCCGCGCTTCCGGCAAAGCCGCCAGCGGAGCCAACAGCGAGAGACGGCGGGCATCAACCACCGAAGCCCAATGCAAGGGCAAAATCAACGTCGCATCCGGGGGCGGAACCGCAGAAAAGAGGCGAACCGTCGCCCCGATCAAAGCCCGGTCCAACGTAAACGCCGTCTCGCCCCCCTCCTCGGGATAGGCCAACGTGCCCTGATACTCCTGAGCCGGATCTCGCCGATGAATCCGGGCCAGATAAGCGCCAATGCTTTCGGTCGGACGGGCGGTCCAGGTCGGACGCCAACGCAACCCGACAGTGGCCCCCGGCGGCAAATCCGGCGCCGCAACCGGCGGCGTCAAATCGGTTCCGCCCGGAATCAGCCGCTGCCAGAGCGGCTCCTCGACCGAACGGCGCGCCGGAGTCGCATGCAGCGCCCCCCAATCCGGATCCGCGCCGCTGTCACGCGGCCGCTCCGGCAAAGCGCGCCAGCCCGGCTCGCCGGGCCCCTTCGCCCCCTCGGGACGGTGCAATTTGCCCCATTGCGGTTCGTCCGCCCCCGCCGCCCCGGCGGCTCCCGTCGCCTTCCAGTCGGTCGGATCGCGATCGTGACCGCTGCCACTGCTGGTGGCAACCGTGGTAAAACGGTCGGGCTCATGCGCCGTCGCGCTTTCGATCAGACGGGGGATTTGCCGCACCACCGCCGGATCAATCGCCAAACGCGCCCGCGCCTCAGCCACCGAACGGTCCAGCACGGCGAGATCAATCTTGCCGCCACCATCGACCAACGCCCCCAGATCGACTTCAGCGGCGAGGGCCATCGGCTCATCCCCGGCACTGAACTGATCCCCGAGCAACCGCCCGCCGAGGTCGCGCACGATCAGATAGGCGCGGCGGCGTCCTTCATCGGCCGAGACGGCACGGAACAACAGAACGAAAACATCCTCGCCAATCCGGCCGCTGGTGTTGCCGGGGCCGAGATGCTGGGCAATCACCCCCTCGGCAATCAGCATCACTTTTTCCGACAGGCGCGCCCATTTGTCGCCGACCGCCTCGCGAAACTGCACCAGAGAAATAATCTGAAGCTTGAGCTGGAACGCCCCGGCATCCTCGACCAGCATCTGTTCGAGCGTCAGCGAGAAATCCTCGGCCACCACCCGGTCATCAAACCGGGCGGCAGCCGCGATTTCCTCAATGATCTGCCCGTCCTGACCGAAACGACGCCCCAGCGCCGCCAACGGCCGGGTCAGACGGGTCAACAGATCCTTGGCGCGACGGGTTGGCAGCATCGCTCAAACGGGACCATCACGATAAGACTGGCTGAGCGCGACATAATTGGCGGCCGACACCAGAAAATGGGCCTGATCCGCCTCGGACAGCGGCCGCAGCAGCCGGGCCGGATTCCCCGCCCACAGTTCCCCGGCGCGCACCCGCTTGCCCGGAGTCACCACCGCCCCGGCGGCAACCATCGCCCCGGCTTCGATCACCGCCCCGTCCAGGATCACCGCGCCCATCCCGATGAAGCAGCGATCCTCCAGCACGCAGCCATGCAGCACCACCCCATGACCGATCGTGACATCATCGCCGATCCGGGTTGGATGAGTCTCGCGGGTGACATGGACGATGGTGCCGTCCTGAATATTGGTGCGGGCGCCGATCCGGATGAAATTGACATCGCCGCGCACCACGCAGCCGAACCAGACACTGCTCTCGGCGCCGATCTCGACATCGCCGATCACGGTGGCGTTGGGGGCGATGAAGGCATCGGTCGCAATCGTCGGCAGACACCCCTGCCAGGGAAGGATCAAGCCGCTCATCGTCACCTCACGGGAACAAGGGGGAAAGGGTCAGGCCGAGGGTTTCCTCCAGACCGAACATCAGATTCATATTCTGCAACGCCTGCCCCGAGGCGCCCTTGACCAGATTGTCGATTGCCGAGACCAGGATCGCCCGGCCGGGGGCGCGGTCGGGGAACACCCCGATCAGGCACAGATTCGAGCCCCGCACATGACGGGTCGCCGGCACCCCGCCCTCGCCCAGCGCCCGGACAAAGGGCTCGTCGCGATAGGCCTCGGCCAAAGCGGCGCGCAGATCGGCCGGAGTGGCCCCGGCGGTGGGGCGGACATGGATCGTTGCCAGCATCCCCCGGTTCATCGGCATCAGATGCGGGGTAAAACTGACCTGAACCTTGCGTCCGGCCGCAGCGGAGAGACCTTGTTCGATCTCGGGCAGATGGCGGTGGCCGCCGAGGCCATAGGGATGCACCCCCTCGGCCACCTCGGTGTAGAGATTGGCCTCCTTGGCGGCGCGGCCGGCCCCGGACACCCCGGACAAAGCATCAATAATGATGTCATCGGCCTCGATCAACCCGGCCCGCACCAGCGGAATCAGCGGCAATTGCGAGGCGGTGGGATAGCAACCGGGATTGGCCACCAGACGGGCGCCCCGCACCGCCGGCCGGGCCAGTTCGGTCAGACCATAGACGGCACTCGACTGCAAGGCGGGGGCGCGGTGAGGATGGCCGTACCATTCGGCATAGCTCTCAATGTCGGCGAGACGGAAATCGGCCGACAGATCGCAAATCTTGACCGACTCCGGCAGGCCGGCAATCACCTCCTGGGTGGTGCCATGCGGCAGACAGCAGAACACCGCGTCAATCGCGCCGAAATCGACCTGATCGATCGCCACCAGATCCGGCAGGGCCAGCGGGGCGAGATGGGGGAAAACCGACGCCATGCTCTGACCGGCTTTGCGGTCGGCGGTCAAGGCGGTGACACGGAAGGCCGGGTGTCCGACCAGCAGCCGCAGCAATTCAGCGCCGGTATAACCGCTTGCGCCCAGGATCGCCGTCTTGATCTCGTCCATTTTCTCTTCCTTGGTCGGTTCGGCGTCTTCGGGGGCGACGCACGCCGAGGGACGATACCAGCCCCCGCCGCCGGAAGACAAGGGGTTGATTTTGCAGGGCTCGGCCGGTTTCTCAGCCGGCGGCAGAGCGGCTCTGGTGCGTCGGAAAAGCCCGTGTCACACTCCCCCCTCTTTGCAACCATCCGGACAGATGATGCTCGATTCGCGAACCGTTTCCGTCCTGATGGTGATCACCGCCGGTTTGGCTGCGCTGACTTTGGCTCTGGTTGGCCGGCGCACCTTACCGGTTCCGGGAGTCCGGCTGTGGATGCTGGCCTCGCTGCCCTGTGTCCTCGGCATGGGGCTGTCCGGCGGGCGGGAGTCTCTCCCGCCCCTGGTGGGGATTGTCCTGTCCAATATCCTGATGGTCGCCGCCGTGGCGATCCAACTGGCCGGGTATCGCCGGTTTGTCGGCCGGTCCGCCGCCCTGCTCCCGGCTCTGATCGGGTCGGTCGGACTGGGGCCGGGGTTGGCCTGGTTTGCCGTGATCAGCCCTTCAGTGGCCGCCCGGGTGGTGATCATGTCGGTAGCGCTGGGTCTGCTCTGCCTGCTGATCGCTCTGACCCTGCTGCGCCCCGGCCCGGTCGCCCCTCTGCCCCGGCTCTGTTGCGGTTTGTTCCATCTCGGGCTGGTGCTGTTCTATTTCGGCCGGGCCTGGGTGGCCTGGGGCACCTCCATCCCCGAGTATCTCACCTCTGGAGCGATCGCTCTCTCCGCCCATCTGGTCGGATTCATCCAGATCGTGCTGAGTGCCTTCTTCCAGATGGTGTTGATCGCGGAATGGCTGATCGCTGATATCAGCCGTCAGGCCAGCCTGGATCCGCTGACCGGCATTCTTAACCGCCGCGCTTTTACGACAATGGCCGGCAAGATGCTGGCCACCGCCACGCGGGCGGAGCGTCCGGCGGCGCTGCTGATGCTCGACCTTGACCATTTCAAACGGGTCAATGACACCCGAGGGCACGCCTTCGGCGACGCTTTGCTCTGTTGCTTCGCCAAAGTGGTCACCGACCAGTTACGCAGCGGCGATGCCTTCTGTCGCCAGGGCGGCGAGGAATTCGCCATTCTGCTGGCGGAGACCGATCCAGCCCGGGCCCTAGCCGTGGCGGAACGATTGCGTCAGTCGTTTGCTGCCGCCCCCTGCGCGGCGGAGATAAACGCCACCGTCAGCATTGGCATCGCCTCCCGCCAATCGGGCGACACCCTGGAAGATCTGCTCCGCCGGGCCGATCGGGCCTTGTATCAAGCCAAGAATGGCGGGCGCAATCGCTGCGTGCCAAGCGACTAATTCCCCCGGTCTTTGCCAGGGGTAATATTGTTTTTTTTCTAAAGTAAGACTACCGTGCGCGCCCGTCAGAGTGACGGGGTGGGTGAGATCCGGGAATCATGCTCGATATTCGTACCGTCATGGTCCTGTTGATTTTAACCACCGCTCTGTCCGCCCTAGGGTTGTTGTTGGTGCGGCGGACCTATCTTCCGGTGCCGGGGGTGGGCAGCTGGGCGCTAGGGAATGGCCTGCTGGCCGTCGCGCAGAGTCTCTCCGTGGCGCGGGAGCATCTGCCGGCGCTGTTCGGGATTGTTCTGTCCAATGGGCTGACCCTGGTGGCGATGGTGGTGATGCTGGCTGGGTTCCAGCGTTTTACCGCGACCCGGGTCACGGTGCTGGGGCCGGGGCTGGCGGTGGCTGCCGGGGTGACCGCCCTGCTGGCGTGGTTCACCTTTGTCGTGCCGGCGATCGGGGTGCGGGCGGTGACGATCGCCGCCACCCTGGCCGGCCTGAATGGGGTGATTGGCTGGCTGGTCTGGCCGGAGGGCGGAAGAATCGCCCCCGCTCAACGGATCTGCGCCGGACTCTATTATGCTGGGATGCTGTTTTACATTTATTGCACCTGGGTCTGGTTCGAGCATCCCCCGAATGGGCTGCTCGACGGGGGCGATCTGGTGGCGATCGCCTTTGTTTTTGCCTTCGTCAAAGTCTTGGGAAATGGTTTTCTGCAACTGATTTTGGTTTCGGAACGGCTGAATGCCGAAGTCCAGCGTCAGGCCGATGACGATCCGCTGACCGGCGCCCTGAATCGCCGCGCCTTTGCCCGAGCGGCGAATCGGGCCTTGGCCCAGGCGGCGCGCAGCGGGCGGCCGCTGACTCTGCTGATGTTCGATCTCGACCATTTCAAGCGGGCCAATGACTGCATGGGCCATGCCTTCGGCGACAGCCTGCTCTGTGCCTTCATTGAGCTGGCGCGTCAGACTCTGCGGGGGGCCGATCTGCTGTGTCGCCATGGGGGGGAGGAATTCGTCGCCCTGCTGCCGGAGACCGATCCGGTTCAGGCCCAGGCCGTGGCCGAACGGCTGCGCCGGGCCTATGCCACCTTGCCGGCCGCGCGTGAGGTGGGGGGGACGGTCAGCATCGGCTGCGCGGCGTTGCGGCCCGGGGAAGATCTCGAATCCCTGCTGCGCCGGGCGGATCGGGCGCTCTATTTTGCCAAGGAAGCCGGACGCAACCGGGTGATCTGTGCGGACCCCGCTCCTGACGAGGAAATTGCCTTCTCGCCCCCCGCCGGTTAGGCTGGAAAGGATGATTCAACGTGCTCCGTTTGCCACCCGGCCGGACCAGTCACGCGGCCGGCTCCATGCCGAACCGGCCAGTGCCACGCGGACTCCGTTTCAGCGGGACCGCGACCGGATCATTCACTGCGCCGCCTTCCGCCGTCTTCAATACAAGACACAGGTGTTTGTCTGTCACGAGGGCGAGAATTTCCGCACCCGTTTGACTCATTCGTTGGAAGTGGCCCAGATCGCCCGCGCCGTCAGCCGGCAATTGGGGCTGGATGAGGATCTGGCCGAGGCGTTGGCCCTGGCGCATGATCTTGGTCACACCCCGTTCGGCCATGCCGGCGAGGAGGCGTTGGACGAGAAGTTACGTCCGGTTGGGGGGTTCGACCACAATGCCCAATCGCTGCGGATCGTCACCCGGCTGGAGCGGCGTTATCTGGCGTTTGACGGGCTTAATCTGACCTGGGAGACCCTGGAGGGGCTGGTCAAGCATAATGGGCCGCTGACCGGACCGGCGGCGGTGCGGCGCAATCGGCCTTTGCCCCGGGCGATCGCCGAATATGCGGAATTGCATGATCTAGCCCTGGACAGTCACGCCGGTCCCGAGGCCCAGGTTGCGGCCCTATCGGACGATATTGCCTATAATAATCATGACATTGAGGATGGGCTCCGCGCCGGTTTATTTTCGATTGGGGATTTGGCCGGGGTGCCGCTGGTCGGGCCGTTGTTTGCGGAGGTGACGGCGGCTTATCCTGGTGCCGAGGCTTCGCAGCGGATCAATGAGGTGGTGCGGCGGATGATCGGGCTGATGATTACCGATCTGGTCGCGGAGACCCGGCGGCGGATTGCCCGGTTCCGTCCGGGCAGTGCGGCAGAGGTGCGGGGGTTAGGGCAGCCGTTGGTAGCCTTTTCCGACGGGATGCGGGCGAATGACACCGGGTTGCGGGAGTTTCTGCATCCGCACATGTACCGTCATTACACGGTCAACCGGATGACCAGCAAGGGGCGGCGGGTGGTGCGGGATTTGTTTGATCTGTTGGTGATTGAGCCGAACTGTCTGCCCCCGGACTGGTATCGGTTGACCGATGGGTCGGGGACACCGCGCACCGCCCGGATGGTCGGGGATTACATTGCCGGTTTATCGGATCGCGCGGCGTTGGAAGAGCATCGGAAGCTGTTTGATCCGCAGGAGAAATCCTAAGTCCTTCCGGGGCTGCCGCCCCGCACCCCGCTTGGGGGCCGGCGCCCCCAAACCCCCGCTTTTAATCGGAAAGGCGAGCTTACCAAACGGTAATCGTGCTGAAATTGTGTTGTAAGTCGGGGCAGACCAGGATCGCCTCTGGCGTGGGGCTTTCCCCCTGGCAGGGAAGGGGGTAAGGTCGCCCGTCTCCACGCGAATGAAGAGGTTCCATGCGCATTCTGGTGATCGAGGACGATACCGAGGCGGCAGCTTACATGGCCAAGGGATTGCGCGAAGCCGGCCATGTGGTCGATCTTGCCGCGACCGGGACCGACGGCCTGTTTCTGGCGACCAGCGAGCGTTGGGACGCGATGATCGTTGATCGGATGCTGCCCGGACTGGATGGTTTGGCGATCATTCAGGCGATTCGGGCCTCCGGGAACACCACGCCGGTCTTGGTGCTGTCGGCGCTCGGCAAGGTTGATGACCGGGTCAAGGGGCTGAAGGCCGGCGGCGACGATTATTTGGTCAAACCCTATGCTTTTGCCGAATTGCTGGCTCGGATCGAGGCTTTGTCACGACGGGTTTCGGCGGCTCAGCCGGAAACCCGGCTGAAGGTCGAAGATCTGGAAATGGATCTGCTCGCCCGTTGTGTGACCCGGGGGGGGCAGCCGATTGAATTACAGCCGCGCGAATTCCGCCTGCTCGAATATTTGATGCGTCATGCTGGTCAGGTGGTGACGCGAACGATGTTGCTGGAAAATGTCTGGGAATATCATTTTGATCCTCAGACCAATCTAATTGACGTCCATATCAGCCGGTTGCGCCAGAAAGTTGACAAGGATTTCGACCTTCCATTGATTCATACCGTCCGTGGCGCGGGATATACGCTTCGTGCGGCCCGCTAGCCTTCTTCGCACCACCACGTTCCGACTGGCTCTCAGTTACCTCGGCATTTTCACCGTTTCCGCAGTGGCCCTGCTCGCCCTGGTCTCGTGGAGCACCACGATGTTCATCGAGTGGCAGGTGCAGGAGACGGTCGAGGCTGAGGCGACCGGTCTGTATGAGGTCTATCGCGATCGCGGTCTGGTCGGACTGGCCGACATCATCGCCCAACGCACCCGTCAGGATATCGACGGGCGCGCCACCTACGCTCTACGCGCCGGGGATGGCAAGATCGTCGTCGGCAATCTGCGGGCGTGGCCGGGCGAAGTCGGCACCATGCTCGGCTGGGTTCGCTTCAATCTGCTGCCGGCGGTCGAAGGCGGCACCAGTATCGAAGTGATGGCCCATGCCTATGAACTGGCCGATGGTCACCGCCTGCTGGTGGGACGGTCGCTGGCCGATGCCAATCGGGTCAAATCGGCGATCAATCGAGCGTTGGGCTGGGGCTTGGCCCTGACCATCCAACTCGGCGTGGTTGGCGGCTATTTCACCAGTCGCCATCTGCTGCAACGGGTCGAGGAGATGAGCCGAACCGCGCGGGAGATTTTCGGCGGCGATACCAGCCAGCGCATGACCCTCTCCGGCTCTGACGATGAATTCGATCAGCTTGCCGAGAGCTTCAATGAGATGATGGACGAACTGGAACGGCTGCTGGAAGGAATCCGCACTGTTTCCGACAATATCGCCCACGATCTGCGGACCCCGCTCAACCGAATCCGCTCGCGAATCGATCTGGTGCTGCTCGGCCCGAATGACGGTGAAGCCTATCACCGCACCCTGGAAGAAACCCTGGCCGATGCCGATAACCTGCTGGCCACCTTCAACGCCATCCTGACCATCTCCCAGGCCGAATCCTCCGGCCGCCTCGACCGCTTCGAAAGCGTCGATCCCGGCCAACTCGCCAGCGACGTGTTCGAATTGTACGAACCGCTGGCCGAGGAAAAAACCCTGACGATGAGCTGCGAGGTTGCCTCCGGCCTGTGCCTGCGCGGCGACCGCCACCTGTTGTTTCAGGCGGTGGTCAATCTGGTCGATAACGCCGTGAAATATACCCCTCCCGGCGGCCGGATCTCGTTGCGTGTCGCCGCCGCTAACGATGGCGGGGTAACGGTGATTGTGGCGGATAGCGGCCCCGGTGTCCCCGAGGAAGCCCGGGAAAGCGTGCTGGAACGCTTCGTCCGCCTGGATTCGACCCGCACCACCCCCGGCAATGGCCTGGGCCTGTCCCTCGTCCAGGCCGCCGCCCGCTTGCATGGCGCCAAACTGACCCTGGCCGATAATGCCCCGGGATTGATCGTCCGCCTTGATTTCCCACCAAGCCCGACCGAAAGCTAAAAAAAACAAAGGGGGTCTGGGGCATCGCCCCAGGCGGGCTTGGGCGGCAGCCCAAAATCTCAGTAAACCCCCTGCGAATTGAGAAACCGGGCGGTCAACCGATCCTCCCCCTGAGAATGCTCCAGCAGCCAGTTCCGTAAAAACCCCTCCATCGCCGCCCGGGACACCCCATCCGCCCGGGCGATGGTGGCCCGAATCCGCTCAATTTCCCCAATCAAACGGCGATGCTCGGCCCGGTGCCCCGGCAAACCCTGATATTGATAGCGCACCATCAATTGTTCCTCCTCGCCAAAGTGGAACAAGGCATAATCGCGCAAACGACTGAGATCGGCCTCCAGATCAGCCGCCGGAACCCCCTCGGCCAGATGATTCAGCAAGGCATTGCCAATCTCGACCAACCGGCAATGCTGAATATCGACCCGATAGACCCCGACCGCATCCTCCTCCGCGCACCAGTGAATCGCCCCTTCCGCCCGGGGCGGCGGATCAAACGCGGGAACCGGGGCAAACCCCTGACGACTGGCGCTCTCGAATAACTTCCAGCGCACCGAGGGAATCTCGTCGAGCAGCGACGCCGGCACCAACAAAACATCGCCATCCGCCAAAGCCCGCACCGGCCGCGATGGCACCCCACCGCCCAGCACCGCCTCCTCGCCGAAATGAGCCCCCGGCCCCAGACTCTCCACCACCCGCCCCGCCTGCCAGCGGCCAACCCCGCCGCGTCGGATCAAGGCCACCTGTCCCGGCGGCAGATCGACCACCGCCCCGGCCTGAATCGGCAACAGCCGCATCGCCTGAGCCACCCGGTTCAAGGTCCAGGACGAGGCCACCTCGCCAAACAACGCACTGCGGGTCAAAACCTGCCGCCGCTCCTGGAGCCGGGCCAGATCGGCCATCAAATCATTGTCCCGCACCACCAACTGATAGAGCGGGCACGGAATCACCAACGCCCGGACAAAGCCGGCAGCCCGGCAGGTCTCGGCCTCGGCCTCCCCCGACAAACCGGCCAACTCCCCCACCAGAGCCCCGGCCGACAACACCCCCCGCGGCCCGGCGCCGGCCGGCAAACGCTCGACACTGCCCGACAGCACCAGATAAATCGCCTCAGGGATTGCCTGTTCCTTGATCAGGATCGTCCCGGGATTGAAAACCGCCACCTGGTTGTTGAGCAGGATCTGGATCTGATGACGCGGCAGAGTGGGAAAATAGCTCTCCAGCATCGCCGCCGCAAAAGCGCGCAGAAAATCATGATTGGAGGGAATCAGCACATCGATGGCCCCGAAAGCGGCATTCGAGCCAATCGCTTTCTGGGCGCGGGTCGCGCGGCGGGCGGTGTGGGCCAAAACAATCTTGCCGGAGGAATCATCGCGGAAATCATAGGCATCGCCATGGATCATCCCGCCCCCGGCATCAATCTTCTTCAGGTCAGCCGGGGCAAGATAGGCCGCCGCCACCTGCTCATAATCCCCCTGATCGAGCCCGGGCTGGGTCGGATCATCGGTGACAAAACCGCGCAACACCGGCAAACGGCAAATATCGGCGAGATGGGCATAAGTGCGATAGCCATCCGGCCCCAGCGCCCGAAACCGGAAGATGGTGGTCTCGACCGGATGCGGCGAGGGGATCGCCATCACCTCCAACCCCTCAATCGAGACCCACCGATTCTCCACCAGGGAATGGCACTCGAAATAGCGGGCAAAATCGGTCTCGTCCAAACCGAGCAGCGCCGTCAGCTTCTTGGCCACCGTCGCCCGCACCAGGGGGGTGGCATAATGTTTCAGCTTGTGATCGGCCCGAATCAGCGCGGTCAGACCGGCGAAATGATCATCATGACAATGGGTATGAAAAATTCCCTCGATCTCATTGACCCCGATCCCCAGGGCGTCGAGCGAATGCAGAATATTGGGACCGGCATCGACCAGAAAAATCCGCCCCTGGAAAATCACGATCGAGGCCATACTGGGGCGATCGATATCCCAGCCATCGCCCTCGCCGGAATGGACCACCGCAAAATAATCCCGCCGGACCTGATGCTGGGCCAGCGGATAGGGCGGCTCGTAAAGATCCAGCGGCGGCAGGGTCAGATCGACCACCGTACTCTCCGCCCCCACCGTGATCTGGAACACATTGAACAACAGACGGCGGATCATCACCCCGGGACGGATCTCGACCGGCTCAGCCCCGATCACCCTCGTATCGAGCAGATCCTCGGGCGGGCGGATCTGGCCGAAGGCGAATCGGCACTTGAGCCGCATCCGTTCCGCCGCAACCGCCGGCTCGGCCCCGGCCTCGATCAGTTCTTCGGCACTGACCAGCCCATAATTGCCGCGATGGATATAGGCCATCTGGGCCGCGACCTGGCCGGCACTGCCCAGCAGCAGCGGCCGCGCCCCGGTATTGCCGGGATGGCCGGGGACGATCATCCCCTGACGATAGAGCATCTGAAGGACTGGAAATTCGGCCAGATTGCAGACCTGCCCGTTCTGAACCAGCGCATCCGACAGCAGAATGGCATTCGGCCCGGTCTCAAACGGCACCCCGTCACGCTCGGTTGAAGCGATCAATCCGCGCCGGATCAGATGCTTGACCGTATCGGCCGGGCAGCCGCACAGCAGGGACAGCCCGACCTCGGCGGCTTCAACCCACCAGACTCCGGCGGTGACTTCGATCTTGCGTAATCCCGCCATGCGCCGCCGCCCCTTCCATTCCGTTAATCTTGCCTCATTATCAGAGGGCTTGTCCTGCCCGGAAACCGTGGAATTGTTGCCGTCCGCGCCGGATTGTGGCGG
>Ga0209373_10004057_pt1 | contig 12927 bp, 10 predicted proteins | sample Higcelweek5metaG_FD_187173 | JGI IMG/M metagenome (GOLD analysis project Ga0209373, IMG submission 187173) | Freshwater pond sediment microbial communities from the University of Edinburgh, under environmental carbon perturbations - High... | ecosystem: Environmental > Aquatic > Freshwater >... | reverse complement strand
AATCCACATCTCCTGAACAGATGAAACCAGTGATTTCAATTCATCAATATTTTTGGTTTCGACGGTCACAACTGCAAAACCTTCGCGAGGAATTGCATTGCGCATGTTCCCACAGTTAAGAGATGCTAATCGGACATTACATTCGCGGATGGCTTTTTTTAACAAACGCCCCATCATTTTGCAAGCATTGCCACGGCCTAAATGAATCTCCACACCCGAATGACCTCCTTTTAAGCCGGTAATGGCCAATTCAAAAGCTGCATCTCCGGTAACAAATTCATCGTCGTTAAAGGTCCAAGTTGCATTTACATTCACACCTCCGGCACAGCCCACACTTATTTCGCCCTCTTCTTCGGTATCGAGATTGATAAGGATATCACCTTTCAGAACATTTGGCTTCAATTCGATTGCACCAGTCATTCCGGTTTCTTCATCAATGGTTACCAATACTTCAATTGGTCCGTGTTCAATTGTTTTTGATTGAAGAACAGCCATTGCCATTGCAACCCCAATGCCATTGTCGGCACCAAGTGTAGTTCCGCGTGCTGTTACCCAATCGCCATCAACATAAGCATCAATAGGATCGGTATCGAAATTAAATTTGGTATCGCTGTTGGCTTGTGGCACCATATCGATATGCCCCTGAAGGATAATGGTTTTTCGATTTTCAAAGCCCGGAGTTGCAGGTTTGCAAATGATCACATTCCCAGTTTCATCCATTATGGTTTTCAACCCTAAGTTTTCGCCAAATGCTTTAACAGCAGCTGCTGCTTTTTGCTCCTTTTTTGAAGGACGTGGTATTTGAGTAATAGAATAGAAGTTTTCCCATACTTCTTTAGGTTCTAATTTTTTGATTTCTTCGCTCATTGTATCGATTTTTAGATATTAGACTTGAGTTTTGAGGCATTAATTACGAACCGCAATTTACAAAAAAAGGCTACCCTGAGGCAGCCTTTGTATATGAGTTTTATCTGGTTTTATTTCACCTTTTCCAAAATCTCTTTTATCGATCCGGTTTCAGTGTTAAACTTGATTTGGTATTTGCCATTCAATAATTTCTCAGGTAGCGGTATAGCCAATCCAAACTGTCCAATTGTTGTTCTTCCGCTGTAAAGGGTATTTACACCGTCGGATAAGCGAATTGAGGCAGCACAAGGCATGCGATAAAATATGCCACTTGTCCCTGCATCTGGATTTTCAGATTTCTTCAAAGATTCGATTGCAGAATATGCAGCCTCTTCTTTTAACACATCCAACAAAATAGGTTTTCCAGAAATATCTGTTTTAGGCAGCACCCCTTTTTCGGGAGAAAAACGGAACAACACATCGTTCTTCACATTGCTTTCTCCGGGGAAAAAAGTGAAATTAAACTTGTGTTTCGACGTAAATGTCTTGCCAATAAACAACGCTAAATATTCTTTTTCGAGGCGTTGAGCTTCGTTAACAAACACGCTGTAACCTTTCCCATCTTCAGGAACCACATCGTTTGCATCGATGATGGTATAAGTACGTTTTTTTCGCAAACGCATCAAATAGTCGGCAGCTTCGCGGGCTTTTTCTTCGGTCGATTTGAATTCGGTTTTTTCATTCCCAGTTGCAGGGTCAACAATTAAATCGAAGAAACTTTCTGAAGAAAGGTCAGTAATTGGGAAAGCGGGTATATTTTCGGTCACAATAAAATCGCCACCAATTGTTCCATTTTCAACACATTCAGTTGTCGTATTAATACCCGAAATAATACCATCGGGTAGTTGAGAAATGAGTGAAGCAACTGAATCCATTGCCTTATATATCGAACCAGGGTCAGCCTCGGAAATATGGTCCACTTTTAATGAACACATCTCCCAATTTTCACCTGCAACAGACTTTGCCCCTTTTATCCCTAAAAATTTCTCGGCATATTGCCAGTAAGGCCCAGGCACAAAAGTAGTTTTGCTTGCTTTAACCGTAATGTTTAACCCCGTACGAGGCAGCGCATAAATAATCCCTTCGGAAAAAGAAGCGCCAATTGTTGCTTCTTCAGTTTTTTTCTTATCATCTTTGGGGTTTGCAGCTAAAGCCGAAAGGTTCAACATCAGCAATAATGAGGCTAAAATGTATGTTATCTTCATTTCAATAATATTGATTCAATTGTTTATACAAATATGCCAAAAAAATGAACAACCTCGCAGCAAGCATCGTGGTATTAAACTCATTCATTTATCCATCAGATAAAGCATATTTTATTGTTCCTCTTCAGTGCCTAAATTTTTGATTGCCTAAAGTAGAAACACAATTCGTATACATCCTTTACGATCTTGATGAATGAACTATTTTCTTTCTTCGTTCCCAAAAAATGAATCTAACTATTGAATCCTGCAAATCAACAACTGCTTATTTTTGAACTTTAGGCACTGAATAGTTACATTTTATTTAACCAGCATCAATGATTTTAAAATGAGTTATTTCTAAAAACCTCATAAACTCGTCCAAGATTGTTAATGATATCTGAAGCCAGAAGTGCAGTTTGACCTTGTTGTTCGGAAGCAAAATCGCCAGCCATGCCATGCACAAACACACCAATTTTTGCAGCATCATCGGGCAAATAGCCTTGAGCCAGCAAACTTAATATTACACCTGTAAGCACATCGCCACTTCCAGCTGTTGCCATCCCAGGATTGCCTGTGCTGTTGAACCACACGTCTCCGTTGGTATTTACAATTTGAGTATGAGCACCTTTCAGTACAACAATCAGTTTATGTTTTTGAGCTAAATCACGAGCTTTCTGAAGACGTTCGTAACCCGATTGGGAATCGCCGGCTATGCGGTCAAACTCTTTTGGGTGGGGAGTAATGATTGTTTTTTCGGGAAGATTGGAAACCCATTCCAGATTTTGACTAAGAATATTAAGCCCATCGGCATCTATTACAAGTGGAACCTTGACGTCCTGAATAAGTTTGTGAAACCCTCGCTGAGCATTCACTTTAGTGCTAATTGCCGGTCCAATTCCAATTGCGGAGTAAGGAGTTAAATTAGGTGTGCCAGTAAACATCAAATCCGACTCATCGATTTCGCACATAACTTCGGGAACAGCAGTTTGCAGCATTTGATAACAATTGTGCGGAACATGAGTGGTTAACAGTCCAACACCCGAACGCAAACACGCCTTTGACGATAGAATTGCTGCCCCCATTTTTCCATACGAACCAGCAATCAGTAACGCATGTCCATAAGTTCCTTTATGCGAAAATTTCGTTCGAGGCTTAATCAACCTTTCCACATCGCATTTTTCGAGGTAAAAACCAACATGCGGCATTTCCTGAATTGCTTTTTGATGCAACCCAATATCAACCACTTTCCAATCGCCAACAAATTTTTCATTTTCGGAAAGCAAAAAGCTCAACTTCGGAAATTGGAATGTAATGGTTGCTTTTGCCCTTATGCAATTCTCAGAAATATTTTGCCGGTTATCCTCCCCCATCAAACCTGAAGGAATATCAACAGCATAAATTACAGCTCCCGATTGATTAATAGTTTGAACCAATGCAGCCGCTACCCCATCGAGCGGACGATTTAACCCTGCCCCAAAAAGAGCATCGATAATGACATTTTTTTCATCCAAAAAGGGGAACTGATCTGAAGAACAAATTACTGAAATTTGAGCTAAACCTTGTTCTTTAAGCCTTTTCAGATTAACTTCGAAAGAAGGACTAAACCCTTTTCCCAAATCGAGCACATAAACCGCAATCCTGCTGTCTTTAAAAATCAGAGACAATAGCCTAGCAATCACCAACCCATCGCCACCATTGTTTCCCGGGCCACAAAAGACTGCCAAATTGGAATTTGTAGAACAGCTCTCCAAAAAACAATCGACAAAGGCCGACGAAGCCCTTTCCATGAGGTCAACTGAAGAAATGGGTTCATTCTCAATCGTGAATTTGTCAAGTTCTGATATTCTATTGGTAGTAAAGAGTTTCATTGCATACTGTTTTTATAAGGAGATACCAATTTAGTAAACATAGCTAAAAGATTGCTATGCAGCACCAATATTTGCATTTACGAATACAAAAACAATACTTTTTGTTCTCCTTCAAAACCCGAGAAATTGCGTTTCGAAAACAACAACATAAAAAGACTGTTTAAAAATAGAATCAAAAAAAATTACACAGGGATATCTGTTAATGCTTCATTCTGATGCAGGGCAAATTAAGAATTTCTGCTTCAAATGAATCCTTCGATAAGAGAAGACACGGAGGACCCGGAGTTTAAAATCGCAAAGCGATTTTGTTTCATTGTGTTAAAATTCAACATTTTCAAAACATTCAATGCCAATGAAAACAAGGACGCTCATTGATTTATATTCGATTGCACGGTTTAAAAAGATGATTAAATTTGTGAGAATTGCGCGACTTTAAAATTTTTCATTTACTAACTTAAATTTTCACATTATGCTTAAAGGACATCCCAAAGGGCTTTTAGTGGCATTCTTTGCCAACATGGGTGAACGCTTTGGATTTTACACTATGATGGCCATCCTGGTACTTTTCCTTCAAGCCCGTTTTGGTTTGACAGAAGAGTCTGCGGGGGAGATCTACAGTTGGTTTTACTTTGGTATTTATGCTCTTGCCCTAATCGGTGGCATACTTGCCGACTATACCAAAAAATATAAACTGGTAATTTTTGCGGGTATTCTTATAATGCTTGCAGGATATGGGATGTTGTCCATCCCGAGAATGTCGTTAACCATCACCGTGATCAGTTTATTTGTGATTGCGTTTGGTAATGGGCTATTTAAAGGAAATTTACAAGCTGTTGTTGGACAGTTATACGATGACCCAAAGTATTCTAAATTGAGAGACTCTGCTTTTATGATCTTTTATATGGGGATCAACATGGGTGCTTTCTTTGCTCCGTTTGCAGCTACCGGCGTTCGTAACTGGTGGTTAAAATCGAATGGATTGTTGCACGATGCTAGCCTCCCATCGTTGTGTCACCAATATACAAATGGCACAATGACCGACACTACCCAGTTTCTTGAGCTTGCTTCTAAAGCAAGCCTGAATGGCCCCGTTACCGATCTTGGCGCTTTTGCACAAAATTATGTCGACGTTTTTTCTCGTGGATACAACTACGCTTTTGCCATTGCTGCTGGTGCTATGATTATTTCAATGATCGTATATGTGGCTTTTCAAAAATATTTGCCAAGTAAAGACAAAGATGTTGTTAAAGCTGACGAAAAAGCAGCTGCCAAAAATATTGACAAACCAAAAACGAATTTGGTTCCCATCTTTTCAGCGCTGTTCGCTGCTGCCGTGGTAACCGTTCTTACCGGACTGGTTCTCGATTACAAAACTGGTGCTGCCTTTGGCTTGTTTGCCGCTTTTGTAACCTGGATCACGCTTTCGGCCACCAAAGAGGAAAAACCTAAAGTTTCGTCACTCATCCTGGTATTCTTTGTGGTAATCTTCTTTTGGATGTCGTTCCATCAAAACGGGTTAACTCTTACCTTCTTTGCTCGTGATTATATTGTAAAAGAAGTAAGTCCATTCACTTACCTGTTCTTCGACATGTGGTCGATACTGACATTTATTGCTGCAATTGCAGGGCTAGTGGTAATGATTGGTAAAGGAAAAACCGTAACAACTCGTCTTATTGGTGCTGGCCTAACCCTTATTGGCGGCGTTGGTACAGCCTACTTCATGATGAACAACGATCCTTCAAATGCCATTGCACCCGAAGTATTCCAATCATTCAATCCACTGTTTATTGTGGCCTTGACCACCGTTGTAATGGGTATTTTTGCACTGCTAAACAAAGCAGGGAAAGAACCTTCGACACCTAAAAAGATTGGTATTGGGATGATTATTGCAGCAGGAGGGTTCCTCATCGTACTTATCGCATCAATCGGACTAGTTTCTCCTCACTCGTTAGCAGGACAGGCGGTACCTGACTCTTCTCGCGTAACCCCTTACTGGCTAATGAGCAGCTATCTGGTACTTACCGTGGCTGAGTTGTTCCTGAGCCCAATGGGACTTTCGTTTGTATCGAAGGTTGCCCCAACCCGTTTCCAGGGTTTGATGCAAGGAGGTTGGCTGCTTGCTACTGCAGTTGGAAATAAATTGCTATTTACCGGAAGTTTCTTCTGGGGAAAACTTGAGTTGTGGCAATTGTGGCTCATCTTTATTGTATGCTGTTTGGTTTCTGCTACATTTATTTTCTCAATTATGAAGAAGTTAGAAGCTGCTACGAAATAGAAAAAAAGTAGAAATATAATCTAAGCTCTCCGCACCGGGAACAACACCTATGTTGAACCAGATGCGGAGAGCTTCTTTTAAGAAAAGTTACTTTGATGAATAAATACAAATTTCAGCCCCTTCTGCTGTGCTTTTGCATGTTTAATTTAGATCTAACTCGAATAAAAAATTTATAAAACTCGTTGATCACAAGCGGCACAAGTCCTAGAAACAGAACCATAATAAAACCGGCTAAATCGAGCATTTGCAATTTGAATGCATCTTGCATAAGAGGCACCCCAATTACCAGCAATTGCAGCAACAGTCCAATTAAAATGGAACCAATCAAAATTTTGTTGCTGAAAATCCCTATTTTGAAAATCGATTTTCTATCGTTTCGAATAGATATTGCAAAAAACAATTGGCAACATATGAGGGTTAAAAAGGCCATGGTGCGGGCATATTCTACAATTTCCTCAGGAACAGAATTGTCAAATGGGCTGTACCCTTTTTCGTAATAACCAAACCAGAATGCAATAATGGTAACCAATCCAATTAAAACACCTCCCCAAATAGCTCTTCCTCCGGCACCACCTGAAAAGAAATTTTCTTTGGGATTGCGCGGTTTCTCTTTCATCACATCCGGATCGCCAGGATCCATGCCGAGAGCAATTGCAGGTAGCGAATCGGTTAACAAGTTGATCCAAAGAAGCTGGGTCGCAATAAGAGGCGACTCCCAACCAATAACCAGGCAAACAAACATGGTGACAACTTCGCCCAGATTACAGGTTATAAGAAAGATAACCGATTTCTTAATGTTGTTGTAAATATTTCGTCCTTGTTCTATGGCCGAAATAATAGTTGTAAAATTATCGTCCGTCAGAATCATATCTGAAGCAGATTTTGCAACATCGGTACCTGTTATTCCCATTGCTACCCCAATATCGGCAGCGCTCAACGATGGCGCATCGTTAACCCCGTCGCCGGTCATTGAAACAATATGTCCATGCGATTTTAGTGCTCTTACAATTTTCACCTTGTGTTCTGGCGATACCCTTGCAAATACCCTGTAATTTGATACTTTTTGAAAGAACTGGTCATCAGACAATTCATCAATTTCTTGTCCGGTAATGGCTTGGTCTAGATTATTGGCAATACCCAAATCGTGCGAAATGGCAAAGGCAGTTTTCTTATGGTCGCCGGTAATCATTATTGGTATAATTCCAGCACTTTTTGCCAAATGAATCGAAGGTTTTACCTCTTCCCTGGGAGGATCAATCATTCCAACCAATCCAATTAAGATCAGCTCTTTTTCCATCTCTTCGGGTTCTATAACAGAAACTACAGTCTTGTACGCAACCCCGAGGGTTCGTAATGCCTGTTCCGACATTTCTTCTGTTGCATTAGAAAATAACATTCGATAGTGTTCGGACAGTTCTTCAACGTTGCCGTTGATCAAAACCTTGGTCGATATTTTTATCAAGTTGTCGATGGCCCCTTTGGTATAAACAGTCAAATTTTCGTTCTCATTGGTCAGTGTCGACATAAGTTTCCGGTCCGAGTCAAATGAAAACTCACCAACACGTACATTAACGCTATTTATCTCTTTCCGGTTAAGCCCAAGATCATCGGCAAACATCAACAGTGCAATTTCAGTAGGATCACCAGTACCGGAACCACTTTCCCATGTTGCATCGGAACAAAGAACCATTGCCTTGGCAAGAAGTTGTGCATCGGGCGAGGCAGAATTAACGGCACCCCGTTCAATTGGCTGCTCACCTTCTAACGAGAAATACCTGATCACGGTCATTTTGTTTTGCGTGAGTGTTCCTGTTTTATCGGAACAAACAATATTCACCGATCCCAGTGTTTCAACCGCCGGGAGCCTTCGAATAATGGCATTCCTTTTCGACATGCTTGTTACTCCTATTGAAAGAACAACCGCTACAATGGCAGCCAACCCCTCGGGAATTGATGCCACAGCCAAAGAAACTGCCGTTAAAAACATCTCGGCCATATTACGTCCTTGAAAAAAAGAAACGATAAAAATAAAAGCACATATTGCAATGGCTATTTTACCGAGCATTTTACCCAGATTATCGAGCCTGATCTCGAGTGGGGTTTTGGACTCTATTTCCCCTTGTATTATGTTGGCTATTTTACCAATCTCGGTATTCATTCCTGTTTCAACTACAACTCCAACTCCCCTTCCGTAAGTTACCATGGTTGACATGAAAGCAGAGTTGAACCGGTCGCCCAGCGGAGTATTTCCATCGCACACTGTTAATGCAACCTTATTCGAAGGAACCGATTCTCCGGTAAGTGCCGACTCTTCAATTTGAAGATTGGCCGATTCAATCAAACGGATGTCTGCTGCAATAAAACGACCAGCATCGAGAATTAAAATATCGCCGGGGACAAGAAATTCCGATTCTATTTCAGTTACTTTCCCATCTCTGCGAACCAATGCTTTTGGAGACGACATTTTCTGCAACGCTTCAATTGCATTTCCAGCCTTTACCTCTTGGATAACCCCCAAGGTAGCATTCAAAGCAATCACCATCAGTATAATTGCCGCATCGATATACTCACCCATGAAGATTGTGATAATTACAGCCGCAAACAGCACATATATCAACCAATCTTGAAGTTGAGCCACAAAAAGCTGTAATGTACTTTTCTTCTTCGCCTTTTTGAGTTTGTTAAAACCATAAGTTTCCTGCCGTTTTTCAGCCTCAGATTGTGTCAATCCTTGTGCTGCCTCAACCTTTAATTCGGCAAGAACTTCTTCCACTGTTTTTGAATGCCACATCGTTTCTTTTTTTATTGATCGAAACATGAAAATCCTTCATCATCTAATTTAGGAAATAATCAACCAATTAACGCCATGTGCTTGATGATGGCTGCAAAAAAGAGAGAATAAAAACGCATTTTTTTTCACAAAAGGGAAAAACCATTGCATTGGCAAAAAAGCATGTTGCAGCTATAACAGACTAAATGATTTTTGCAATCGAATATCCTTCGGCAAGAGTCGCTGAACGATTCTAGCATTCGATGATTTCACAAAAAAACCTGTATCGAAAGATCAATACAGGTTCAATTATTCAGGTTTAAGAAAATCTTATTTATACACGCATTTATAAGCACAATCGGCTTTAATAATGAGTTTAAACTTGCTGTCTTTATCAACTACAAAGGTCTCGTAAGGTTTGTAGGTTGTCCAGTCTGATTTGCCGGGAAGTTGTACGGTCATTTCACCCGAGATCACGGTCATGTATTCAACGGTCGAAGTTCCGAACTCGTATTCACCTGCAGCCATAATGCCCACTGTAGCTTTTCCTTCTTCGTTTTCGAAAGCCATGCTCACTACATTTCCATCGAAATATTGATTGGTTTTAAACATCTTTTTTCTTTTAAAGTTTCAACGGCGAATATAAAAGAAGAATTAAGCTTTTCAATGTCGAACAAAAAATTTCTTACCACGCAGTGAAACTAACTTTTCCGATCGCTTTTAACCAAAAAACGGGCTATACGCCGGGTGCGCTGCTGCACATACACGGTGCGATGTCCAATTTCACGCTCAATAGCTTCGGGGGTGTAATACCGAATGGTTATCAGGTCGAGTCCATCGTTGTAACGCACTTCGAATTGTTCCGAAAGACGTTCAACCAGTTCAATTACGCCATGCTCTGGCACATCGATTGAGACCGAAAGGTTCAATGCCGAAAGCTGAATAAGGTTGATTTTCTGGTCGAGATCATAGAAAATACGAAACACCCACGACAGACTCTCTTCATCCATGAACGAAAAGTCGGGTTGAGAAAGGGTTATCAGCACCTGATGGGGTTTCATAATGTACACCGGGATTTTTTTCGAAACATCAGTGTGATCTTCGGGGCCAATAATGGTACCACTTGACTCAGGTTTCAGAAACGATCGCACATACAACGGGATATTGCTATTTTTTAGCGGCTTAATTGTTTTGGGATGTATCACCTTAGCTCCGAAGAAAGTAAGTTCAACAGCTTCGCGGTAACTCATCTCTTTAATTTTTACCGGATTTGCAAAATATTGCGGGTCGGCATTCAAAATACCGGGAACATCTTTCCAAATCTCCACTTTCTCGGCGTTCAAAATACTACCAAGAATAGCTGCGGTGTAGTCCGATCCTTCACGCCCCAGCGATGTGGTAAGATCGGAATTGGTGGCCCCCAAAAAGCCCTGGGTGATGTATATCGTTTCATCGTTAAAGTCGAATGATTCTTTGATCAGCTCTTCAGAAAGTTCCCAATTTACGGTTGCATCGCGCCATTTGCTGTCGGTTTTCAAACTAAAGCGAATATCCATCCAGCGGTTTTTAATCCCCATTTTATTCAAATAGGCACTCACAATTTTGGTCGAGAGTAATTCGCCAAAACCGATGAACTGGTCGTATTCAAAGTCGTAATCGAGCGAAGGTTTGCGGTCGAGCCGGTCTTCGATGTGGAAATAAACTGAATCTATTTCGGTAAAAATCTCTTCGTTCGATACAAAAAGCTCATCCATAATCTCGTTATGGTAGTTTTTGATCAGGGCAAGTTGTTCCCATTTCTGCTCATCCTTTTTGAAATAATATTTGATCAACGCTTCAAAAGCATTGGTCATTTTGCCCATAGCCGAAATCACAATGACCAGTTGCCCTTCCGATTTTGATACAATTGAAGTCAGGTTCTTAACTCCTTTGGCGTCTTTTACCGATGCACCTCCAAATTTGAAAACTCGCATGATGAATGTTTTTTTAAATTACAATGCAAGATAGTTACTAATCAGAATCAATTATTGACAATAATCAGGATGAAGAAAAATCTCAAATCTTTCTTCACCCACACCTTTTTTTATTCAAAAATAGGAGCAATTGCCAAACAGGAACGCTTCATTTGTATATTTGTGGCTCAAAACATGAATTATGCGCAACCCGATTAATAAAAACAATTGCACCGAAATAGGTTATGTAAAGAAAACGCATGGCATTAGTGGCGATCTGCTCATCAACTTTGAAGAGGGTTTTGAAACCATTTTCGACGATGCCGAATTTTTGTTTTTCGAAATAGACGGGTTGCCGGTTCCCTTCTTTATGGAAGAGATTGAACTGCGTGACAACAACGCTGCGGCTGTCAAATTTTCGTTTATCGAGACAAAAGAAAAGGCTCAGTATTATGTGGGTTCAAAGGTTTTGGTCGACAACATTCTGGTATTGCCCGATGAAAACACCTTTCATTTTATGATGTTGAAGGGTTTTACACTTTTTGATTCTACACGCGGAAAGCTAGGCTCAATTCGCGAAATAGACGATTACAGTGGAAATATTGTACTTACGGTCGATTATCAAAAAGAGGAGATTCTGCTGCCATTGAACGAAGATTTAATCATGGCCTTCGACCAGAAAAAACGCACCATTGAAATGGATTTTCCTCAGGGTCTTTTCGATCTGTCGGAATAATCACATCAGAAACAACTCCGTTCGGGCTACAAGTCGACCCCTTGTTTGCCTCTTCTTTTAGCGGCTCCCATCATTGGTTTTCAATGTGTTCAATTTTTCTTCGCAGTTTTTTTCTGATTTTTTTCACCAAAATAGCAACCCGCTATTTTTTTTCATGTCATTAAGGTTGTATTGAAAATTGAAGTACCAAAATCGCCATTGTTGCGACAAGTTACAGAACCCAGAATCAATCAAAATTAATAGTCATGAGAAAATATTTACTCCTAATATGTGCAAGTTTTTTGGCAATAGCCATTCAGGCACAGGTGCGTACCGAAAAACGCGAAACAAATTTGTTTTCTGAAGTATCGTTGCGCGTTGATGCCAACCTATATGTTTATCAAGGAAATGAAAGCAGCATCGAAATTACAGGCAACGACGAATCACTTGATAAAATTATTGTTGAAGTTAACGGACGAAAACTGATCATCCGTTTCAGCTTTGAAGATCGTTGGATGAGCGAATTCAAACCCGAAAAACTTGAGATCAAAGTGATCAGCCCCGACATCAGTTCTCTGGCAATTCAGGGAGCTGGAAATATTTATGCAAAGGATACAATTAACACCAACTTTTTAGATTTGAACATTGCCGGAAGCGGAGATATAACGCTGAACCAAGTGGTTTGCGAAAGAATTGAAGCCAATATTTCGGGATCGGGCGATATTAAAATAACAGGAAAAGCAACTGCAAAAGAAATTGAGCTTGACATTGCCGGTAGCGGCGATCTGGTTTCGCCAGAACTTAGTGTTGGAGCAGCTCGAATATTAATTGCAGGTAGCGGCGACTGCGAATTGCAAGTTTCAGACTATCTCGATGCCAAAATATTTGGTTCGGGCGACATAAAATACAAAGGGACCCCAACCGTAAAATCGTCAATCTCGGGTTCGGGAAAGGTTCACAACATCAATTAATCACGAATATTTATAACACTTTAAATAGCCACGAAAATGAAAAAATTAGTATTAGTTGCAACTTCCGTTGCGTTATTAGCCCTAACCCAATCGTGTTTTGATCCATATAATGGAGGAGGCATGTGCATAGGAGGTGTAGGTTCTATTGTTGAAGAAGAAGTACAGCTTGATTCGTTCAATTCGGTTGTTTGCGAAACCGTTGTTGATGTTGAAATTATTCAGGGCACCGAACAAAAGGTGGTCGTTGAAGGCCATGAAAACATGATCGAAGAACTCGACTTAAAAG
>Ga0209373_10004056_pt1 | contig 12930 bp, 11 predicted proteins | sample Higcelweek5metaG_FD_187173 | JGI IMG/M metagenome (GOLD analysis project Ga0209373, IMG submission 187173) | Freshwater pond sediment microbial communities from the University of Edinburgh, under environmental carbon perturbations - High... | ecosystem: Environmental > Aquatic > Freshwater >... | reverse complement strand
GACGCCCTGGCCAGCGGCACTTGGGACACCGCCGAGTAGGCTAGTCGCCCGCCCCGCGCCGACGGACCGCTCGCACTTGCTCGGCACACCGAGCCGCGGCAATTTGCGCAGCCTCCCCGTCAGCCAGAAACGATCCGGACGGCAAGAGTCGTGCACCGCTGTTTTCCCCACATATCCGGCACAGGGCCGGGTATTTGTCTGTCCGAATGGAGCGAGCGTTGCCCCATGCGCCGCCCGGCCTAGTGCTCGCCCATCATGCTTTCGCCCCAGCACCTCCTGCGCGAAGCCCTGCGCGCCTGCCAAGTCCCCGGCATACTGCTCGCCTTCGCGCTGACACTCCCCCGCGCCAGCGCAGAAAGCGCCGTTCCGCCACCGCCGGTCCTCTCCAACATTCTCTACGGCGTCGCCTACTACCACGAATACCACCAGACCGACCGGTTGGAGGAGGACATCCGGCTCATGCAGGAGGCCGGCATCACCGTCGTGCGCCTGGCCGAATCCTCCTGGAGCGGCTTCGAGCCGGAGGAGGGGCGGTTCGAATACGCCTGGATGGATCGGATCATCGACCGCCTGCACAAGGCGGGCATCAAGGTCATCGTCGGCACCCCCACCTACTCGATCCCGCCCTGGCTCTGGAAGAAGCACCCGGAGATCCTCATCGACTACGCCGACGGCCGCAAAGCGGCCTATGGCATCCGCCAGAACGTGGATCTCACGAACGCCGCCTTCCTTTTCTATTCGGAGCGCATCATCCGCAAACTGGCCGAACACTATGCCCGGCATCCGGCCGTCATCGGTTTCCAAGTGGACAACGAGACGCTCACCCGCGGCGCGCGCAACCGTTCATTCCAGCAGGGCTTCGTCAAATTCCTGAAGCAAAAGTTCGGAACCACCGATACGCTCAACCGGATCTGGGGCCTGAACTATTGGGGCATGGCACTGAACGGCTGGGACGAGCTGCCCCCCGTCGAAGGCGTCACCAACACCGGCTACAAGCTCGAGTGGGAACGCTACAAGATGAGCGTCATCGCCGACTTCCTCACCTGGCAGACCCGAATCGTCGACGAGTACAAGCGCCCCGACCAGTTCGTCACCCAGTGCTTCATGGCCGTCTCCGAGATCGATCTTCCCTCCTCCAGCCGCGCCATGGATGTCGTCGCCGTGAACTCCTACCCCTCCGACCAGGACGAGTGCGACGGCGCCCAGCACGCCCGCGAAGGCGACTACCTCCGCTCGGTCAAGGGAAGGAACTATCTCGTCACCGAGACCACCGCCCAGACCATCGGCTGGGATGCCCGCGGCCAGCACCCGCCCTACGACGGCCAGCTCCGGCTCAACGCCTACGCCATCATCGGCTCGGGGGCCAACATGGTCTCCTACTGGCACTGGCATTCCCTGCCCTACGGCCAGGAGACCTACTGGAAAGGCGTGCTCTCCCACGACCTGCAACCCAACCGCGCCTACGCCGAGGTCCGACGGACGGCCAAGGAGCTCAAGGCGATCGGCCCGCGCCTGGTCAACCTGCGTATCCGCCCCTCCGTCGCCATCCTCCTGAGCTACGACAGCAATCACGCCCTCAACATCATGCCCTACCGCGAGGGCAACAACAGCTACTGGCGCGATGTCGTCCCCTCGCTCCATCGTGCGCTCTACAACAACAGCATCGCCGTCGACTTCATCTACCCCGGCCGCGACCAGCTCAAGGACTACGGGCTGGTGATCGTCCCGCCGCTCTATGTCGCCTCCGACGCCGAGCTGGCCGAGATCGACGCCTACGTCAAAAACGGCGGACACGCCGTCATGATGTTCAAGAGCAGCTTCTGCGACGAGTTCTCCACCGTGCGCACCCAGATGGCCCCCGGGCCGCTGCGTGCCGTATGTGGTTTCCACTACCAGGAATTCGCCAGCATCCAAAACGCTTCCCCGGCGCAGAATCCCTACGGCGTCGCCGAGAAGGACAACACCGCCGCCGACTGGGCCGACCTGCTCGTCCCCGACACCGCCACCCCCGTCGCCTTCTACAACCACCCCTTCTACGGGAAATGGCCCGCCATCACCCGCAACACCCACGGGAAGGGCACGCTGCTCTACGAAGGCTGCCGCCCGTCCGACGCGCTCCAGGAGAAGATCCTTCTCGACGAGATCGCGCGCGCCGGGCTTTCGAAGCCGGCGCTCCAGACGCACTTCCCGCTCATCACCAAATCGGGCGTGAACGACTTCGGACGGACGGTACGTTTCCACTACAACTTCTCGGGCGCACCCGTGCAGTTCACCTACACCGGCACCGGCGGGACGAGCCTGCTCGACCAGACCGGAGTCGCCCCCGGCGCCACACTCACCATCGCCCCCTGGGACCTCGTCATCATCGAGGACAACCCCGCGCCTTGACCTGCCTCGCCGGCCGGAGGCGCCCGGCCGGCGCCCCGGATGCCCTGCGAGCCATCCCTCGCGCTCAGCCGTGCGCCGCGGTCCGGGAGAAGGCCCGAATGACCACGACACCGGCGACGATCAGCCCGATGCCCAGCACGCCCGCAGCATCCAGCTTCTGCCTGAAAAACAGCAGCTCCATCAACACCGTCAGCACGATTCCAACACCGCCCCAGATCGCGTAGGCGACCCCGAGCGGGATCATCTTGAGCGCTTGCGAGAGAAAGTAGAAGACAGCACGTAGCCGGCGAGCATGCCAGCCGTGGGCCACAGCCTGGTGAACTGCGCGGAGCGCTGCAGGCAGGCCGTGCCCGCCAGTTCACCGAGGATCGCCAGCCCCAGCGCGAGATAGGAAAGGAGAAGTTTGTTCATGGAATTCCGCGGCGAGCCCCTGGCCCGCCACCGCATGGAATGAAGGCGGGCAACCCGACAAGAACCGCGCGCCCTGTCCGCCATTTCCCCGCAAGACCCGCACAGCCCGAGCAAAGCCGCATGCGACGCCCACGCCGTTCCATGCTACGGTCTCGCCACAACCACTCTACCCGCGATCCACCAACCACCGCCACCATGACCCAATTCACACCGCTCACCCAGTCCGCCCGCGCCTACTCGGCCGTCGCCGCCACCACACCGCTCGCCCCGGCCGCGATCACGCGCCGCCAGCCGACCGAGCTCGATGTGCAGATCGAGATACTCTTCTGCGGCGTCTGCCACTCCGACATCCACTTCGCCCGGAACGAGTGGGGATTCACCCAATACCCGGCCGTCCCCGGCCATGAGATCGTCGGCCGCGTCGCGAAAGTCGGCGCCAAGGTGACGAAGTTCAAGGTCGGGGACCTGGCCGGCGTCGGCTGCATGGTCGGTGGCGACCTCTCGTGCCCGCACTGCCGGGCCGGCAACGAGCAGTACTCGCCCACGATGATCGGCACCTACGGCTCGACCGAGCCGTTCATCGGCGGCCCGACCTTCGGCGGCTACTCCGAGAACATCGTGGTGAACGAGCACTTCGCGCTCCACATCCCAGAGAACCTCGACCTCGCCGCGGTCGCCCCGCTGCTCTGCGCGGGCATCACCACGTATTCGCCGCTTCGCCACTGGAAGGTCGGCCCGGGCCAGAAGGTCGGCATCGTCGGCCTCGGAGGGCTCGGCCACATGGGCGTGAAGTTCGCCCGCGCGTTCGGGGCCCACGTCGTCGTCTTCACCACCTCGCCCGGCAAGCGGGAGGACGCGCTGCGCCTCGGCGCCCACGAGGTGATCGTCTCGACCGACCCGGAGCAGATGAAGGCCCACGTCGGCACGTTCCACTTCATCCTCGACTGCGTGTCGGCCCAGCACGACATCAACACCTACCTCGGCATGCTCGCCATCGACGGCAACCTCACGCAGGTCGGCGCGCCGGAGAAGCCGCTGCCGGTCTCGGTCTTCAGCCTCATCCTGGGCCGCCGGAGCTTCTCCGGCTCCATGATCGGCGGCATCCGCGAGACGCAGGAGATGCTCGATTTCTGCGGCCGGCACGGGATCGTCTCCGACATCGAGATGATCCGCATGGACCAGATCAACGAAGCCTACGCGCGCATGCTCAGGAGCGACGTGAAGTACCGCTTCGTGATCGACATGGCCTCGCTCAAGGCGAAGTAGCCGCCATCACTTGCGCGGAGCCGCCGGCTCCGGCGCCACGGCCGACGTCAACACCTCCAGCCGCGCGCCGAGATCCGACCCCGGGCGCAGCAGCACCTCATCGAGCCATCGCACCGAGAATGCCGACAGCCGCCCAAGCGACTCCGCGGAGCCGGCCGGCGTTGTCCACCGTCCGTTCAGTCGCCGGCCCACACGTCGGCTATGGCACGGGATTCGAGCGAGACTTCGGAGAAACGCACCGAGCAGCCCGAGCCCACCGGCGATTGCGCGCTGAGGCCGACGCGCAGGTCGTCGGTCTTTTCGAGCCGGAAGCTACGAATGAGAAACCAGTTCCTCCCATCGGCCGACGAATAGCAGGTGAAGACGTTGCCCGGAACGCTGCCGGCGATACGGAAGTATACCGCCTCCTCCGGCACCGCCATCGAGTTGCAATCGTCGCCCACGCCGTTGCAGACCACGGATACGACACGGTTCGTGCCGCGATAGTCCTGCTCGAAGCAGAACTTCATGAAATGCTGCGCGTCGCTGACGAGCACCAGCACGCCGGCATCCCAGCGCGTACCGAAGCCCGGCCGGATCTTCGCGGTGAGCACGAACGGGCCTTTCGCCGGACGCGTCACCAGCCGCGGCGACAAGTCTCGCGCGAATTTGCCGTCGGGTGCCACGAACAGGTCGGTGTTGGCCGGCGCCGCGAGTTCTATTTCGCGCGGCCCGAGCACGCGGTAGGTGGCGGCCTTGTTTTCGAGCGCCCAGTCGCCGGGCAACGCGAGCGTCGCGTCGGCATTGGAAACCGAAGACGATGCCAGTCCGAGCGCCGAGCAGAGGAGATAGGAGCGGAATTTCATGGGGAATGAAAACTGCAGCTGACACTCACCGGCTGCGCACCGTGCAAGCCGCGGGTGCGAGGCCCTCGGCCGTGGCACGGACGACGATCTCGCCGGGTTGGCCGGCCTTCGTGCGGATGACGGCGAGCGCAAGGCCGTTGAAGGTGCGCTTGCTCGGCGACTGGAACGACTCGTGGCTGGTGGCATCGCCGTTGTCGGTGGCGACGATTTCGCCCGGACCATCGACGGAGAACGTCACGGGAAGCTTGGCGCGCGGCACCATGCGGCCCTCGTTGTCGGCGACCGTGAGCGTGACAAACGCCAGATCGTCGCCGTCGGCGCGGAGCGCGGGCCGGTCGGGCGCGAGCGTGAGCTTCGCCGCGGGACCGGTGGTGCGCACGACCGCCTCGGCCCAGAGCTTGCCGGCCTTGAAGGCGACGGCCTTCAGCTCACCGGGCTCGTAGACCGTGTCGTCCCAGCAGAAGCGGTAGGTGAGCGGCGCGAGTTTCTTCCGGCCGAGCGAGCGGCCGTTGAGGAAGAGCTCGACCTCGTCGCCGGAACTGTAGACGCGAACCGGCGTGACCTGTCCGATACGCTCCGGCCAGTTCCAATGCGGCAGGATATGCACCATCGGCAGCTCCGGCCGCCACCGCGCCTGGTAGAGGTAGTAGCGGTCCTTCGGAAAACCGGCGAGGTCGACGATGCCGAAATAGCTGCTGCGCGAGGGCACGAGCACCTTGCCGAGTTCGGCGAGCTGCCGTTCGAGGCGGGCCTTGGCGGCCGGATCGGAGACGTTGAGGAGGTGGCTGCGGTCGCCGTTGTACGGGGTCGGCTCGCCCAGATAGTCGAAACCGGTCCAGACGAACTCGCCAAACGCGAACGGCGCCGTGTCGAGTCCGCGGAACTCGGTGTCGGGGGTGTTGAAGAACCATTCCGTGGTCACGTCGTAGGAGCTCACCTGGAAATCGAAGCGGGCGTCCTCGGGCTTGTCGGTCACCGGGAAGAAATACTCGCCGCGCGAGCTGATCATCGCCGCCGTCTCGCTGCCGAAGACCGGGATCGTGGGATGCTTGCGGTGAAACGGCCCGTACCCGTTCGACTTGTAGTTGAAGCCGACGAGGTCGAGCGCGGTCTGGAAGCCGGTGTAGCCGGCATCGCCGTTGTTGAACGCGCTCGTAACCGGACGCGTGCGATCCTCCTCGCGGACGATGCCCGCCAGCCGCGCGGCGAACTGCCAGCCGTCGGCAAACCACTGCTCGATGACCTCATTGCCGATGCTCCACATGATCACGGAAGGGTGGTTGCGATCGCGACGGACCAGGGCGCGCATATCGCGCTCGTGCCAGTCGGGAAAGGCGCGCGCGTAGTCGTAGTAGTAGATGTCGGGGTCGCTCTCTTTCTTCGCCCCCGGCCATTTCTTGCCGCGGTGCCAGGCGTCGAACGCTTCGTCCATCACGAGCATGCCCTTGCGGTCGCACAGCTCGAGCATCTCGGGCGACGGCGGGTTGTGGGAGAAACGCAGCGCATTGCAGCCCATCGCCTGCAGGATATCGATCTGCCGCTCCATCGCGCGGACGTTGATCGCCGCGCCGAGCGCACCGAGATCGTGGTGGAGGCACACGCCCTTCAGCTTCACCAGTCGGCCGTTGAGCTGGAAACCCCTGTCGGCGTCGTACGCGATCGTGCGCAGCCCGAAGGGCGTTTCGACCCGGTCGACGACGACACCGTCGCGCCGCAGCTCGGTCTCGGCGACATAGCGCGCGGGGCGAGCGGTGTCCCAGAGCTTCGGATTCACCACCTCGAGGAGGTTGGCGCGCATGCCATCCCGGTTCCGGGCGGGGTCGAGTTCGACCGACTCCGGTTCGGAAACGGCCACCGGACCGGTTCTCCGGCGCCCGTCGGGCTCCAGCTCGAAAACGCGGGTTACGACCTCGAGCGTCGCCTTCGCCGCGCCGAGGTTCTCGAGATAGACGTCGACGTTCACGGTGGCGGCCTCCGCGGAGAGGCGCGGCGCGGTCACGAACACGCCCCACTGGCGGACCCGCACGTCGCCGGTCTTCGTGAGCCAGACGTTGCGATAGAGCCCGGCGCCCGGGTACCAGCGCGACGACTCGCGCACGTTCTCCAGGCGGACCGCGAGGACGTTTTCGCCGCCGAAGTTCAAATACGGGGTGAGATCGAGCTGGTACGACGAGTAGCCATAGGGCCAGCCGCCGACAAACCGGCCGTTGAGCCAGACCTCCGAGTAGCTCATCGCACCGTCGATCTCGAACTGGATGCGCTTCCCGGCGTCGGCGGCGGGCACGGTGAAATGTTTCCGGTACCAGCCGGCGCCCTGATAGGGAAGCTTGCCGGTCTCGCCCCACAGCTCCTGCTGGAACGGCCCCTCGATCGCCCAATCATGCGGCAACCGAAGCGCGCGCCAGCCGGAGTCGTCGAAGTTTGGTTACACAAAGGAGACATCGCCGCCCAGCTCGCCCGCGGGACGGACCGGGCGCGGCTCCGTCACCGCGAGCAACTCGGCGCCGGTGGGCAGCAGCCACTCGCGGATCTTGGAGTAGTCGTAGGCGCCCGGTGCGATCTCGGGCGCGTCGCCGCGCTGAAAGCGCCAGCCGTCGTTGAACGGCAGGCGTTCGCGCACGGCGGCGGCGGTGTCGGCAAAAAGCAACGCCGGCAGCAGCGCGCCCATCAGAAGCGCGAGCTGCAGCCGGCGGAGGGTAGTCTTGACGGTGGCTTTCATATGCATGGGGATGCAGGAGAGATTTCGGAGCCGACGGCCGTCGGCGAGGGTGCGGCGGCGGGAGCACTCGCCGCGCGGCGCCGCAGCGGCACGGCCCACGAGCGCAGCGTGCACGCGCGCCAGAACCACTCGAGCGGGCCGTACTGGAAACGTCGCAACCAGAGATTCGCCGCTACGATCTGCGCGACGAGGAACGGCAGACCACAGAGCACGCTGAGCGTTGCGCCGAGCTTGTTGTGGAGACCAAACCCGAACCCGTAGTAGAGCGGCACCCAGAACAGCCCCTGGGTCATGTAGCCCGTGAGGCTCATCCGGCCGTAGGCTGCGAGTGGCCGCAACCACCGACCGGCGCGGGTGGCCTGATAGAGCAGCGTGAGGCCGCCGACCCAGATCGCGATCTGCGCGAGACCGAGGTAGCTGCCGGTCACGCAACTCACCGTATAGCGCCCCACGCCGGTCGGCGCGAAGGCATCGATCCAAGGCGCCACCGGCCAGAACACCGCAAACGTCGCCACGCCGATCGCCAACGCCCTCCAGCCGAAGCGCAGCGCCGGCTCGCGCGTCTCCAGCACCCGGCTGCGACCGACGAGCAGCCCCAGGAGAAACAGCCCGAACATCTGCAGGTAACGCCCGCTCTCGTACGTGAACGCGAAGCGCAGCACCTGCGCCCCGGTGGCGTTGGCCGCGAGCACGTCGCCCAACGAGCCGTTCGCATAGATCGCGCAATACTTCCCGTACAGTGCCCAGTGCGTCGGTCCCTCCGGCACCCGGCCGGCGAAGAGCACCTGCCCAACGGTCCACCACGCGGGCACCTGCAGGAGGAAAAACGCCGCCAGCCAGCCGATCGCGCGATTCGACACGCGTTGCAACGCCACCAACGGCAGCCCGAGCACGGCGATGATCATGAGGATGTCGCCGCAGAACCACAGGCCGTCGATGTAGCCGATCGCCACGAGCACAAGCAGTCGCCAGACAAAACGCCCGCGCAGGTCCTCGCCCCGCCGCGCGCCGGCATCGAGCTGGATGAAGAAGCTCAGACCGAACAGCGCCGCGAAAATCCCGTACGCCTTGCCCCCGAGCAGGAAGAACGCGCCGCTGCGCACGTGGCCGTCGAGCGCCTGTAACCAGGCCGGCGCGTGCTCCGGACCGCCGCCCATCTCGAAGTGCTCCACGCAGTGCAGCAGGAACAGCCCGGACAATGCGGAGCCGCGCAGGACATCGACCAGATCGATGCGCGGTCGGGCGGGGGCGGATTTCCGATTCATGCGGGAATTCGTGGTGGACCGGGGTTGAGAGCCATGTGTTATACCCCGATCCGTCTCCGAGCTCTATGGGCGATCCGTTAGAAAACCTTCGCGAAACCCACCAGCTCGGCCCCGCCACCCGGGAATGGCTCGTGTCGACCCCGGACGCTCCCGGTTTCGGCGCGCCGCATCAACGCGTGGTCGGTTTCACCGAGGCGCGCGCCGGCTTTCGTTTCGTCCGGCACAATCCGCCGTTCGCCACCCTGCTCATGACGGAGCGCGGCGCCGGCCTCGTCGCCGTCGACGGCGAGTGGCGCGCCTGTCCGGCCGATTACGCCTATCTGATGCCCGCGCATTCCCGTTGCGGCTATCATATCCGCCCCGGCGACACGTGGCGGCTGCACTGGGTGATCCATTTCGAACCGGCCCGCCTGCCCGGCGTGCCAGTCGGCATGCCGCCCTCCCTGATCCGTTGCAAGGCGGGCGGTCTGCGCCGCGCGCTCGAGGAGCTCTGCCACGAGCACTCCGGTCGCGCCGAACCGGCGTTGCTCGGTCTGTGGAGTTCGCTCGTGGACCGGCTCACGCAACGTCTGCTCGATCCGCAGGCGCTCGATCCCCGGCTCGAACAACTCTGGGCGCGCGTGCATGAGGACATCGGCTCGCCCTGGGACATGCCGCGACTCGCCCGCACCGCCGGCATGAGCCCGGAGAATCTCCGACGGATTTGCCTCCTCCATTTCGGCCGCCCGCCGATGGCGCATCTTGCGCAGATCCGCATGCAGGCCGCCGCCGGCGCATTGCTGCACTCCGAGGAAAAACTCGAGCCGCTCGCCCTGCGCTTCGGCTACGCCGACGCGTTCGCCTTCAGCACCGCCTTCAAACGCATCATGGGCAGCGCGCCGCGCGATTTCCGCTCGAAGGACCGCGGCGAGCGCTGAGGGCGCGGCCGGAAACGGCACCGTCGCCCCGCGCACCTGTATCCGCTCCGGAACGCCCGACGCCCCGACGCTTGCGCGCCGCGCGACCACACCTTGTGCTCGATCCGTGCACCGCCCACGCCTCCGCGCCATCACCTTCGACGCCGCCGGCACGCTCCTCGTGCCACAGCCCTCGGCCGGCGCCATCTACGCCGAGATCGGCCGCGCGCGCGGGCTGCCCGTCGAGGACGCGGAGATGGAGCACCGTTTCCAGGCCGCCTTCAAGGCGCGCCACCACCTGCTGCGCTCGACCGAGGAGGCCGAGCTCGCCTTCTGGCGTAGTCTTGTCGGCGAGGTCTACGCCCCCTGGGCCGATGCACCGACAGCCGATCGCCTCTTTCCCGATCTCTGGGAAGCCTTCGCCGAGGCGCACCGCTGGAGGCCCTGCGCGGACATGCCACCGCTGTTCGAGACGTTGCGCGCACGCGGCCTGAAGCTGGCCATCCTCTCCAACTGGGACTCGCGCCTGCACCGTGTCGTCGACGGACTCGGCTGGCGCGGCTACCTCGACCACGTCTTCGTATCCGCCGACTTGGGTGTGGAGAAACCCGCGCCTGCGATCTTCTCCCACGCCGCCACCGCGCTCGGCTGCGCTCCCGGCGAGATCCTCCACGTGGGCGACAGCATCGAACACGATGTCGCCGGCGCGCTCGCCGCCGGCTGGCACGCCGCCTGGCTCGACCACGGCCGGGCTGACGAACTCGATCCGCGCGTCCTGCGGCTGAAGTCGCTCACCGAACTACCCAAGCTGCTGAACAACTAACCGCCAGCACAGGCAGCTATCGTTATCTCGACACACGAAGCTCAACTCAACGCCGCGACAACGGCCTCGGCGGACTGTCGCCACGTCGGCAGCTCGCGGTTGAGCGCAGCGCGGGTGAGTTCGCCGACCAGCCGGTCGTCGGTCAGCACACGGCGCAGGCCGTCGGTCCACGCCGCTACATCGCCGCAGGGAAGCATCAGGCAACCGCCGCCGGTGGCATGTTCGCGCAACGCGGGGATGTCGCTGCACACGCACGGCAGCCCGCTCCAAAGCGCCTCGATCGCAGGCAAGCCGTTGCCCTCGGCCTGCGTGGGGAAAACCGCCGCGATGCACTGCTCGGCCAGTGCGGCCACATCCGGGTCGGGCAGCGAGCCGTGGTAGCGCAGCCCCGGGCGGCACAGCGCGACGGCGTGCACCCGCTTCTCCACCGGGCCTCCAAAATGCGGATTCACACGGCCGACCAGATGCACCGCGAAATCGAGTCCCTCGGCCCAGAGCCGCTCCGCGGCGTCGAGCAGCAGCATCTGGTTCTTCCGCGGCTCGAGGATGCCGACCATCAGCAGCGCCGGCACGCCGGCGGGTCGCTCGCGGTTGCGCACGCGCGGCCGGCCCGAGCCGTCGGCGCCGAGCGGCAGCGCCAGCACCTCCGCCCGCCGCGGCATCTGGCCCCAAGCCCAGTAGCCCACGAGCTCGTCGCGACTCGCCGCCGAGTTCGCCAGCACGCGGTCGAAGCTCGCGAGCAGCTTCATGTAGCCGGGATGCCGTGCCACGCTCTGCGGCCAGGTCGTCTGCGGAAACTTCAGCGGTATCGCGTCGTGGAAGATGGCCGCCGTGCGACAGCCGGGGTTCGCGAGCCAGGCGGAAAAACCGGGCCGCTCCGCCTCGCCGAACAACTCCGGCGTGAACACCCAGTCCGCCGCAGCCGGCGAGATCGGCGTACTGTCGGTGCGTGCCCAGCGGCGCGCGACACCGTCCCAATGCACGGCGACCAGCCGCTCGCCGAGCAGCATCGCCAGCTCGGCACGCAGGCAGGCGCTCACGCGGATGAGGCCGGAGTGGTGCCCGGAGCGGGCGGCTTTTGTGGTGTCGAAGTAGATCACGATTCCTGGCGGATACGGGCAAGCAGGCTCCCGGCGTTGCGGCGCACGTCGAAATTATCCTGAACCCAGGCGCGCGCGGACGTGCGGAGCCGTTCGCAGAGCGCATCGTCAGAGGCTAGCCGGCGCCATGCAGCGACCCACGCAGCGGCATCCTCGACGGGCGAGACCAAGCCGGTGCGTTCGTGTGCGATCGCCTCGGTCGTGGCGGCGACGGGAGAAGTGACCACCAGCGTGCCGGCGGCCATCGCCTCGGGGATGACGTTCGGCAGTCCGTCGCGGTCGCCGCTACGGGCGACGATGCCGGTGTGCGCGAGCACATCGGCCCACTCGAGAGCGCTGAAAATCTCCTTCAACGGGCGGTGTCCCATGAGTTCCACCATGCCGTGCAGCTCCAGCTCGTGGATCGCCGCCGCGAGCCGCGGGTGCAGCGGGCCGCCGCCGTAGATGCGGACCTGGAGCGCGAGACCGGCAGCGCGCGCTGCGGCGTAGAGTTCGAGCTGCCGCTCGAGTCCCTTTTTCTCGACCAACCGCGCCACACAAACGATGCGCAACGGCGTGCGAGCGGCGCGCAGCGGCTTGAACGGCGGCAGCACGTCGAGCCCGCGGCGGATGACGACGAGCTTCTCCGGCGGTGTGCCGCGCTCGCGCAGCGTCGCCGCCGCCATCTCCGTCGAGGTGCGCACGAAGCGGGCGAGCGCGATCTTCTCGCGCAACAACCAGTCGCCGCTGTGTTCATACAGATCGTAGGCGTGCGCCGCCATGCTGTACGGCACACCGGTCAGCCGCCACAGCGTCCAGGCGGCGGCCGCGGGCGAGGAAGCCCACACGGCATGCAGATGGGCGGGGCGCTCGCGGCGGTAGCGGTGCGCCTCGACCACGCCGTAGCCGAGGCCGAGCAGGTTCTCCCAGAAGTTCAGCCATCCGTGCGGCGGCTTCGAAACCATCGCTCGCATCATGTCGGCGAAGAGGCCGCCGCGCGTGCGCCAGGTTTCCAGCGGCAGCCGCCAGATCGAGGCGAAGAGGCGCCAGCGGTTGAAGCGTTCGACGGGCATGCCATCGAACTCCGTCGCGCCGCCCCAGAGCGAGACTAGGCGCAGCCGCACGCCGAGCGCGCGCAGCGCCGTCACCTCGCGCTGGAGGAAGGTCTCAGTGGGATACGGGAAGCGAGTGAAGAGCAGCACCACCTCGGGGCCGATCCGGACATCCGCCGACTGGAT
>Ga0209373_10004055_pt1 | contig 12933 bp, 9 predicted proteins | sample Higcelweek5metaG_FD_187173 | JGI IMG/M metagenome (GOLD analysis project Ga0209373, IMG submission 187173) | Freshwater pond sediment microbial communities from the University of Edinburgh, under environmental carbon perturbations - High... | ecosystem: Environmental > Aquatic > Freshwater >... | reverse complement strand
AGAGGGTGGTCGTGCCGACGGCGTCCAGGGTCTGGATCTCCATTTTGGGCGGGGTGCCGCCGACCTCCACGAACTTGACCACGTAGCCGCCCACATTGATCGTGTTCCCTGCTGCTAGGTCCAGGTAAGTGGAATTGGATATGTCGGCCAGGGCCTGGGGCGGGTGGTCTGTGTCCACGGCGTAGAGCTGGCTCGCGCCCTTGAGCCGCGTGGCGCCCTCGCCAGCCGCCGTCTTGGCCGAGGCCAGCAGGGCATTGTCTACGAACCCCGTGTAGCGGGGCACGATGACGACGGCCAGAATGCCCAGGACGATGATCACGGCGATGAGTTCAATGAGCGTGAAGCCGCGCTCAAGGGCGGGTCGCGCAGGTGCTCGCGTTGGGCAGGAAGGGAGGCTCATGATTGCCGCGTAGCATGTATGCATCCACGGAGGCAATAAAAAAGGGGAGGATCGCTCCTCCCCTTGGGGTTCATCGTCGATGGGCCAAGCCTAGTTGGGCCAGGGCACGGTCTTGGTTCTCACCGAAGTCGTGCCACCCTTGGGATACAGCGTAATGGTCACCAGCTTTGGGTCGCCAGCAGGGTCGGAGTATACGAGGTCATAGTCGCCGATGTTGACCTTGCCGGAGGCGAGGTCCATCAGAGTGGAGTTGGACAGTCCGCCAGCGGCGCCATCGGACAGGACGTTGGCGGGCTTTTTGGTCGTTTCCATAATATACGAGGCATAGGCCATGTTGAGCCGCGCGGTTCCTTCGGACAGGGCTCCGTCCCAGGCAGCGGTCTGCGCCTTGCTGGTCATGTCGAAGTACTTGGGCGTGATGACTGCGGCCAGGATGCCCAGGATGATGATGACCGAGATGAGTTCGATGAGGGTGAAGCCGCCCTGGCGGCGCCTGTCCTGAGCCCTTTTCAGCATGTTCGTCGTCTGCATTCCTGCCTCCATGAGTTTCCCGGCCTGTGGCCAGATGTTGTGTTCTAGAATGTGCCTGCCTGCACCATGACCGACCCTGTCTTCCCTGCTCCCGCACCCTTTCGGGGGAGGTGCGTGGCGGTGAGCCATCCTCCCGCCAGCGCCGCGAAATTTCGTTTCACAGCCTTATCTTAGGCCTAGCAACATCCGTGCCGAGGCGTTAAAACCGCGCTGCACGGCCATCGGTTGAACTGATGCTATCATTTGTGTCCTTGTTGTCAACATCTCGTCACTGCTACGTAGTTGCCGAAGCGGCTGCCTGCTGCAGCGCCTCACAGGCCCTTCATGGCGTTCTGCATGATGCCCACAAGCGGCAGGAAAATGGCCAGGGCGAAGAAGCCGACCACGCCGGTGAGGCCCGCGACCAGGACCGGGCCGAGCAGCTCGCTCATCTTGCTCACCGCGTACTCCACCTCGTAGTCGTAATGCTTGGCGGCTTCCTTCAGCATCTCCTCCATGTTGCCGGTCTCCTCGCCAATGGAGACCATGGAGACCATCATGGGCGTGAATGAGGGGCAGGAGGCCAGCGGACCGGAGAGCCCCCGGCCCTGCTCCAGCTTCTCGCGCAGGTTGCGAAAATCGCGTGAAATATAGTGGTTCCCGATGGTTCCCGAAAGGATGTCGATGGATTCCAGCACGGTGATGCCGCTGGCCTGGAGGATGGCGAAGATGCTGGCGAAGCGGGCCATGGCCGCCTTCTTGAACACCGGCCCGATGATGGGCACGCGCAGGTACAGCCCGTCGCGGAAAATCTTCCCGGAGTCGGTGCGGAAATAGGCGGAGACCGCGAAGAAGATGCCGCCAAGCAAGAGCAGGCCCACGTGCCAGTAGTTCTTCAACCCGGCGTAGATGCCGAGGCAGATGCGGGTGGGCAGGGGCAGCTCCACCCCGCTCTTGGCGAACATGTTCACGAACTGCGGCAGCACGAAGATGATGAGCACGAAAAACGCGATGACCAGGGCCGTGACCACCACCGCCGGGTAGGTCAGCGCGCTTTTTATGTCTTTCTTGACCTTGAACTCGTGGTCCACGATGAAGATGAGCCGCTCCAGCACCTCGGTCAGGGTGCCGCTGATCTCGCCCGCGCGGATCATGTTGCAGTAAAGTTCGGAGAAGATGTTCTGGTGCGCGGAAAAGGCCTTGGACAGGGTCGCGCCGCTCTTGATGTCCGCCGCGATGCTGATGATGGCGCCCTTGAGCTTGAGGTTCTCGGTCTGGGCCTCCAGCACGTCAAGCGACTGCAGCACCGGGATGCCCGCATGGAGCATGGTCTTGAACTGCTTGGTGAACAGGATGATGTCCTGGGGCTTGACCTTCATCATGCGCCGGTTGAGCGCGCTGAAAAACCCCTCGCCGCCGCCCGCCCCGCCCGGGGCGCTGGTTTCGGAGACGCTGGTGGGCATGAGCCCGCGCGCGGCCAGGGTATCCTGGGCGGATTCCAGGCTCTGGGCCTCGACCACGCCGGTGGTGTTGCCGCCGGTGTCGGTGATGGCTGCGTATTTATAGTAGGGCACGGCGTTACTCCTAGACCATCACGGCCCCAGCGGCCTCTTCCAGCGTGGTCAGCCCCTGGGCCACCTTGTTCAGGGCGTCGGTCTTGAGGGTGCGCAGGGTCCGGGCCTGCACGCAGGCCTTGGCGATGTCCTTGGCCGTTGCGTTCTGCAGGATCATGTCCTGGACCATCTCGTCGATCTGCAGCACCTCGTAGATGGCCATGCGCCCGGAGTAGCCGCTCTGGTGGCAGGTGCGGCAGCCCGCGCCCCGGCGGAAGGAGAACTTCTCCATCATCCGCTCGCCGATGCCGAAGGCCATGAGCAGGTCCTTGCGGGGCGTGTAGGGCTCGGTGCAGTGGGGGCAGTTCTTGCGCACCAGGCGCTGGCTGATGGAGGCCTGGAGCACCGAGGACACAAGGTAGGGCTGGATGCCCATCTCCACGAGCCGGGTGATGGCCTGGGCGGCGTCGTTGGTGTGCAGGGTGGTCAGCACGCGGTGGCCAGTGAGCGCCGCCTGCACGGCGATCTCCGCAGTCTCGGCGTCGCGCACCTCGCCCACGAGGATGACGTCCGGGTCCTGGCGCAGGATGCTGCGCAGGCCCGAGGCGAAGGTCATGCCGGCCTTGCGGTTGAGCTGCACCTGGCGCACCGTGGGCATGCGGTACTCCACCGGGTCTTCCAGGGTGATGATGTTGATGTCCGGCGTATTGATGTGCTTCAAGACCGCGTAGAGGGTGGTGCTCTTGCCCGAGCCCGTGGGGCCTGCGGCCACGATGAGCCCGAAGGGCTTGCTCACGGCGGACTCGACCTTGGCGCGGTCGGGCGCCACGAGCCCCAGTTCGGGCAGGGTCAGGCCGCTGGCCGAGCGCTCCAGCAGGCGCAGCACGAGGTTCTCGCCGTGCACCGTGGGCAGGCTCGACACGCGCACGTTGAACTCCCTGCGCTGGGTGATGAAGGTGAAGCGGCCGTCCTGGGGGATCTTGGACACGGCGATGTCCATGTTGCCCATGATCTTGAGCCTGGACACCAGGGGCAGGAAGCTGGCCCTGGGCGGGGCCGGGATCATGCGCAGCTTGCCGTCCACGCGGAAGCGCAACTGGATGCTGTCCTTTTCCGGGCTTAAGTGCACGTCGCTTGCGTGCTCGCGCACGGCCTGGCCCAGGATGGAGTTGACCATGCGGATGACCGGGGCCTGGGAGGCCTGGTCCTGCAGGGCGTCGATGGCGATGTCTTCCTTTTCCTCGGCGCCCACCTGGGTGGTTATGTCGGAGTCCTCCTCGGCTATGCCCTCGAAGAGCCCCTTGGCCGAGTCGCCCCGGCCGTAGATGGCGCCGAAGAGCATCTCGAAATCTTTCTCCGAGCACATCACCGGCTCCACCTCAAGGTTGGTGGAGATCTCCACGGCGTCCAGGGCATTGATGTCCATGGGGTCGACCATGGCGATGAGCAGCAGGTGCCCGCGTTTGCTGATGGGCACCAGCCGGTACTGCTGGGCCATGGCCTCGGGCAGGAGCTGGTCGATGCGTTCGTCGTAGGGGTGCTTGTCCGGCGTGTAGCGCTGGATGCGCAGCTGGTGGCTCACCGAATCGATGATGACCGCTTCCTTGAGGGTGCCGGACTGCACGAGGTACTGGCCGAGCTTGACCCCGGACTTTTTCTGTCCGGCCAGGGCCGTCTGCAGCTGGGCCTCGGTGAGGACTCCGGCCTCGATGAGCAGCTCGCCGAGTCGTTTGCGTTCGCGTTTCACGTCGTTTTCCCTGGCCCGGGCTTCCGGTGCGGGCCCGCCACTACTGGCCGACCATGCTGAAGGCCACGGTGCGGTAGAAGGCCCCGCCTCCGGGGCGGGTCGCCTCGGCCTGCGGAGCGCCCTGTTCCGGAGCGGCCACGTGCAGGCGCTCCGGGTTCTCCTGCGCGGCGGGCACGCGGCCGATGGGTCGGCGCAGGCTGGGACCGTGGTCGCGCTGGGGCAAAAGCGTCAGCCCTGCCGGGGCGCTCTGCGCGTCCTGGCGCTCGGGCAAAAGCGTCAGCCCCTCGGCGGCCAGGGCGGCGGGGCGTGCGGCGGGCCGGGCCTCGGCCTGGGCCTCGCCTCCTTCCGCCGAAACAATCTGCCGTGGCGTGGCGGACGAGGCCGCCTGGGCCTGCGGACCGCCCGGCCTCTCCGCCGGTCTTTGGCTGGCGCTGCCGGGCACGGGCCCGAGCACCGGGCCGGACGGGCCGGTGGACAGCCACAGGGAGCCCAGCCCCAGGCACAGCGCGGCCGCAGCGGCCAGGACCAGGGCGCGGCGGGTGCGCGGGCGGAAGGCGGCGGACGGGCGGATGGCGGCGCGGGCCTCCCGGAGCCCGACGCTGGTCTTCCCGCGCACGAGCATCTCCAGCATGGCCATGTGGCACAGGCGCACGATCTTGCGCGGCGAGCCCCCGCTGGCCAGATGGATGGCGCAGATGGCGGCCTCGCTGAAGCGCACCTGGCCCTCGGCCTCGGCGCTGGCGGCCACCCGCAGGCGGTGGCGGATCATCTGCCGGGTCTCGGACAGGCTAAGCGGCCTCAGCCTGCGGCGCACGTTGATGCGGTCCGCCAGGTTCGGCATGGCCGCAAGCACGGGCTCCAGCTCGCGCTGGGCGAAGATCACGATCTGCAGAAGCTTCGAGGAGTTGGTCTCGTAGTTGAGCATCTCGCGCAGCAGCTCCAGGTTCTCCGGCGAAATCTTCTGGCCCTCGTCGATGATCAGGACCACCAGGCGGCGCTCCACCATGCCCAGGCGGAAGAGCTGCTGCTTGAGGGCCTCCTTCAGGTCCCACAGGCCCATGTCCGGATCCGGGGCAAGCCGGGAGACGCTGCTCAGCACCACGCGCAGAAACTCCTCCGGGGAGTCGAAGTGCGGGTCCAGCAGCAGGTGCATGTCGACCTCGCCGTCCCCGTCAAAGGCGCGCAGCAGGCTGCGGCAAAGCGTGGTCTTGCCGGTGCCTATGTCGCCGGTGATGACGGAGAGGCCCCGGCGCAGGCGCAGGGAGATCTCCAGCTCCTGCAGACAGGAGGCGTGCTGCCTGGTCTCATGCAGGAAGTTCGGGTCCGGCGAGTTCGAGAAGGGTTCGCGCTCCAGGTCAAGATTGGCGTAGAGGTTCATTGGCCTCCTCCTGGTCCGGGCGCCGCAGGTCGGCTGGCGGGCTCGGTGCTCATGTCCTTCAGGTACAGCGGGGAGCCGTTGCCCTGCGCCGTTTTGGCCACGGGTGCAGGGGCCTCGCCGGAGGCCTTGCGCTCGGCTTCGGCGCGGGCGGCCTTGCCCTCCTGGTCCAGCTCCTCATAGCTCTTCTGGCGCTCACCCTGCCGCCAGTCGGCCAGCACGGTGGGGGTGATGAAGATCATGAACTCGTCCTTGAGGTCGGCCTTGCTCTCGCTCTTGGCCAGCCAACCCAGGCCGGGCACGTCCTTGACGCCGGGCACCCCGGCCTCGCGCAGCGAGTTGCGCAACTTGGACAGTCCGGAGATGACAACGGTTTCACCATTTCTGGCGATGAGCGTGGTCTCGCTCTTCTTCTTCACGATGTACGGGTTGCCGGCCACGGCGCGGGTGCTGTCCACCTCGTCCTTCTGGATGAGCACCTGGAGCTTGATGAACTGGTCGTCGATGATGTGCGGGGTGATCTCCAGGCGCAGCACCGCGTCCTGGAACGATACGGAGTAGGTGGCGCTGGTGCCGCTGCCGGAGACGGTCTGGTAGGGCACCCGCTCGCCGGACTCGGTGTAGGCCTTCTGGTTGTCCATGGTGGCGATGGACGGGCTGGAGATGATGTTCAGCTTGTTGTCCGTGGCCAGGGCCTGGAGCTGGGCCTCCAGGATGTTGCCGCCGACCTTGCCGAAGCTGAGGTCCAGCGCCGCGCCCGTGTTCGAGCTCATCACGGTGCTGGCGGGCAGGCGCACCCCGGTTGCGCCGAGGTTGCCCGTGCCCAGGGTGGCCGTGCCGTCGCTGGCGGTTCCCACCACGGTGCTCGCGGCGTATGCGCCGCCGATGCCCACCTTGTTGCCGCTGCGCACATCGCCGGCATAGTTTCCGCCCCAGAGGATGCCGAGGTCGCGGGCGACCTCCCGGGTGGTCTCCACGATGTGGGCCTTGAGCTTGATCTGGGCGCGCGGGGCGTCGAGCTTGGCCAAAAGCTTGCCGACCTTGGCCAGGTCCTGCTCCACGCCCTGGATGATGAGCGAGTTGGTCAGCTCGTCCACCTGGACCGAGCCGATGGCCTTGCCATCCCTGGTCTTGGACAGGGTATTCTCCACGGTCTTCTGCAGCAGCTTGGCGTCGGCGAAGCGCACCTTGGCCACGCTGGTGACCTGCGGCTCCTCGGCCAGGGCGTCGCGGCGCTCGCTCTGCACCTTGCGCCTGGTGGCCTCAACCTCCAGGTTGCCCTGCAGATCCGCCTGGGCCATGACGCGGATGGTCTCGCCGTCGAAGCTGTAGGTCAGCTTGTTGGAGGACAAAATGACCCGGAAGACCTCGTCCCAGGGGCGCTGCACAAAATTCACGTTGATGACCCCGGTGACGCCGGGGCTGACCACGATGCTCTTGCCCACGGCCCGCGACAGGGCCTGGATCACGGCCACGATGTCGGCGTTGTGCATGCGCAGGGACATGCGCGTGTCGGGCAGCTTCTTCTGGGCGTCGCGCCGTTCCACGTCGAGCAGCCCCGGGCGGTCGATGACGCTCGGGGGCTCGGCCAGCTGGAACTGGCCGCGCGGCGAATGCCCCTGGGACTGCTTCTCCATGGCCTTCCATGTGTCCACGGACTCCTGGGCCGAGGGGACGACCGGCTTGGTCTGGGCGCAGGAGCAAAGCAGCACGCAGACGGCCAGGGCCAGGAGCGCCGGGGAGGTGATGGGCTTCTGCTTCATCTTTTTTTAACCACCCGTATGCGGATCTTGTCCGTGTCGTCCTCGACGAGGGGGACGCGCCTGGTGAGCTTGCGTCCCGTGGAGCCATCCGTTCGCTCCAGCACCACAAAATTCTTGTCGATAGCCTGCACCCGGTTGCCGCCCTCGGCCAGTTCGTCGCCCACGGCATACTCCACGCCGTTGATGACGGCAAAGAGCTTGTAGCCGACCTTCATATAGCCGGAATAGACGAACTCCTGCCCGCCCGCGTCCTGGCTGGCGTCATCTCCCAGGGAGGCCGCGCCCGGCCCGCCGTAGAAGGGGTTGGCGGTGGCGTTGTCGGCCAGCAGGCCGAGGCGATAGGCCTGCTGGCTGGTGAGCTTGGACTGGTCGATGTTCTTGACCATCTCATCCACCATGACCTTGCCCGCTCCCGTGGCGACAACACCGGGCGCGGGCTTCCCGGGCGCGGAGACGTACATGTAGGCCCCCACCATGAGGACCACGGCCATGACGCCCAGGAGTTGTTTCTCGCGTTTCTGCATCCGCCTCGCCCCGCCCCGCTAGTTCGCCAACGCGAAGCGCAGTTGAAGGAAAAGTTCCAGCCGGCCGTCCACCGCGCGCAGCTCCACGCGCTCCAGGCGCGCCAGGGACGGCATCCGCGCAACGTCCACGAGCAGCGCGCGCACCCCCTCAAGGGACCCGGAGAACATGCCCTGGGCCTGGATTGAGGAAGGATCCTGGCCCATGGAGGCCGGGTTGAGCGTCACCTCCAGCGGCTCCACGCCCACGGCCCGGGCCATGTGCTCCACCTGCTCGGGCATCAGGTAGACCCTGGTGCGGGGCACGGGCTCCGGCGCAGGCAGGCTGAAGGCGTCCAGGCTGGCGTTCTGGCTCAAGGAGGCCATGGTGGCCCAGGCCGGAACAAGCTGCTGCTGGCGGCGGACGCTCTCGCGCACGTCCGCTATCTCGCCGGTCAGCCGCACGTCCTCGCGCAGGGACATGAAGACCATGACATAGCCCGCAACGGCGAGCAGCAGCAGGCCCAGGCCCACCCGCAGGGCCATGGCGCGCAGTTCGGGCGTCAGTTCGAGCTTCTTGCCGAGCACGGCGGAGAGGTCCATCACTGCACCCCCATGTGCAGGACGAAGTGGAGCACCTGCCCCTCTGCGCCCAGGTCCTTCAGGCTGGTCTGGTGCACCACGGGCATGCTGAACAGCGGCGAGGCCTCAAGTTCGATGACGAAACGCGAGAGCGTGGGCTCAAGCTCGGCCTTGTCGCCCAGAACGATGCCTTCAAGCGTCACCAGATCACTGGACTGGGCAGCGGCCTTGGGCTTACCCGGAGACGGCGGCGCGGCCGGACCAGCGGGCGGCACGCCCAGGTCGACGGTCACATTCAGGAGCTTGAGCCCCGCCGGGACGCGGCGGCCGAGTTCGGCCAGCACCACCGGAGCCGTGAGGCGCGACGAGGCTTCGCGCAGGGACTTCTGGCGGGCCGCGAACTGACCCACGGCACGGGTCAGGGTGGCCTCGTCGATGATCGGCCCCAGGGTCGCCAACTGGCGCTGGGCGGCGGCGAGCTCCTTGCGGTGCGCGCCCACCTTCTGCTCGATGACGAACCCGGCGGCGGCGAGGCCCACCAGGCTCACCGCCAGGCCCAGGAGCAGGATGCGGGTGACCAGCTGCCGCGCCTGCACGGCCGCGCGCTGCTTATAGGTGCGCAGCAGGTTGATGCCCTTGTCCGGCGCGGAGAGGCTGGCCGCCAGGGCCGGGGCCAGGGCCATCCTGTCGATGTTGGACACGGCGTCGGGCTTGGACGGGAGCATGGCGGTGGCGTCGAAGGCCAGGTGCGGGTAGCCGAGCTGGCCGGCCAGGGCCTCGAACACGCCGGTGGAGCGGAAGATGCGGCCGCTGCAATGCACGACATCGCAACGCAGCTGGTGGGAGGTGGCGTAAAACTCCAGGGTGCGCTCCACCTGCTTGGCCAGGCGGTCAATGGCCGGGGCGATGGCCCCAAGCATCTGGGCCTCGCCCAGGATGTGGCCGGGGCTCACGCCCTTGGGCACCGGACCGCCCAGGAGGGCGTGGCGCATCAGGCTCTTGGCCTGCATGACGTCCAGGGGCGGCAGCAGGGCCGGGTCCCCGCCCTCCACGCCAGCCCCGGCCGGTCCTTCCGCCTGCGGCGCCAGGGCTGCGCCAGGCGGCGGCAGCTCCAGCTCCGCCGAGTGCTGGGCCGGCCTGGACGCGGGCCTGGAAAGGTCCTGGAAGTGCACCATCACGGCCTCGGCCATGCTGTCCGTGCCCGAGCGGATGAAGCGGCTGAAGCGCAGGTTGCCGTCCGCGTAGAGGCCGATGGTCGAGGCATCCTCCTCAACGTGGATGTTGGCGGCCAGGGCGAAGCCCTTTGGCCCGCCGGGCAGGCGGTACAGGGCCTGCAGGGCGCTGGGCAGGGTGGTGATGCCCTCAAGCCCCCAACCGGCCTCGCGGAAGGCGTCGCGCAGGGTGTCCACATCCACGCGCCGGGCCAGGCAGGTGAGCACGTCCAGGCGCGAGTCCTTGGAGTCCTTGGCCGTCCCCAGGACAACGTAGTCCAGGACGTACTCGGCTTCGGAGAACTTCTTCTCCTTCTGCTGGGTCCAGTAAACGGCGGCGTCGAGCTTTGCGCCGGAGAGCTTAGGCACGGTGAGCACGTTCAGATCCAGGTCCTGGGACCGCAGAATGGCCCAGATCCTTGGCTGAGGCGCTTTATCCCGAACGCTCTCAAGGCAGGTGCGCAGGAAGGCGGGGAAGCCCTTCTGCCCGAACGCCTGGTCGGGCCCGAAGGGAAAGCGGGTGGAGAACGTGATGGTTCCGCCGGAGACAAAGGCCAGGCTCAAGCGTCCGGCGGTCATGCTCACGCCGAGCACGGCGGAATTCTTGGCCGGGCCAAAGGACAGCGCGCGGTTCCAGAAAGGCTTTTTCGCCGGGGAGGCGGGAGAGGCGGGGCTTTGCGGGGAGTCGAGCAGGACGGCGGGCATGGTGCCGGGCGTGGGTGTGGGCTCCATCTCGGACGCGGCCGTGGTTGTCTTGTCTTTGGGCTTTCTCAGGGACGCAAAGGCCTCTCCACTGCGGATGGAGCGCAGCAGATTCTCGGTTGAGGAAAGCCTTTCCTTAAGATTCACGCCAGCCCCTGCGTTGCGCCGGGCTCCGAAAAATCCACGCCAGACAAGAGCTGACGACCATCTGCACCAGCCGCAGGGACCTCCCCGCAACCAGGTGAAACAGTTTTTTGGACGGATACCCGACTTTTTCTAAACTATTTGTAATTTTCAATTCGGAATTTGGGTTATCTTGGGTAGCGTGTCAACACAAATCCGCCCGAAAAGCGCACTACGAAAGAATTTTCTGCCTGCCTTGGGCGCTCCGCAGCCGCCAACGAATTGTTTACAGTACGCGTAAAGTCGGATAGAAAAATACATCAAAAGGTGGGTCAGGTCTGATGACTACAGGGGGAACACATGAGCCAGACAAATATACTGCTTGAATCCGGCACCAATGAACTGGAGCTCGTGGAGTTCTACATCGACGAGAAGCCTGACGCCTCCGGGAATGCATACAGGGGCTACTACGGCGTCAACGTGGCAAAAGTCCTGGAAATCATCCGCATGCCCGTGGTGACGCAGATGCCGAACATACCGCATCCGTCGGTGCTGGGCGCCTTCAACCTGCGCTCGCGCATCATCCCCCTGGTGGACCTTTCGCTATGGCTGGGCAAGGGCGCATCCCTGGCGCACGAAAACACCAAGGTCATCGTCAGCGAGTTCAACCGCATGATCTCGGCCTTCATGGTCTCCGGGGTCACGCGCATCCACCGCCTGAGCTGGACCCAGGTGGAGGCGCCGGGCAGGCACCTGAACGAGTACTCGGGCAACAGCGTCACCGGCGTGGTGCGCTTCGAGGACCGCATCCTGCTCGTGCTGGACATGGAGAAGATCGTGGCCGAGCTGAACCCTGGCCTGGCCATGAAGATCGAGGACGCCGCCATGGCCTCCATCGAGGAGGCCAAAAGGCCCTCGAAGAAGGAGCACTTCCGGGCGCTCATCGCCGACGACTCCACCTCCATCCGCCGCATGATCGGCACCATGCTGGAAAAGGCCGGGTTCGAGGTCACCCAGACCGTCAACGGCCAGGAGGCCTGGGACACGCTGGCTGCCCTGAAGGCGCGCGCCGCCGGGGAGGGCAGGCCGCTCACCGACTACGTGGACATCATCGTCTCGGACATCGAGATGCCGCTGATGGACGGCCACAACCTGACCAAGCGCATCAAGGACGATCCGACGCTCAAGGACCTGCCGGTGATCCTGTTCTCCTCGCTCATCACCGACCGGCTGCGCCACAAGGGCGACAGCGTGGGCGCGGACGAGCAGATCAGCAAGCCCAACATCACCGAGCTGACGCGCCGCGCGTTTGAGCTCATCGCCGAGCGCCAGAACATCGAGGTCTAGCGCAAGAGCCCGGCCAGCCATGCGCTTCGCAAGCGCAAAGAAGGGCAATCCGGCAATCCACCCTGTCCCTGCTCTTTTGCCGCCCCAAAAGGAGCGGAGCGCCTTCCCCGGCACAGAGCCCTGGCCTGCCGGGGCTTTCTTCTGTACACTGAAGCCAGCGCTCCGGAAGATCTTCTGTCAAGCCATCCTCCGGGGGACGGCCCCAGACGCCGCGTTTGCAACACCACGCACCCAAGGGGAAAGCCGAGCATGCTCGACCGCAGCTACGCCAAGAAAGTCGCCATCGTGGGCATGGGCAACGTGGGTTCGGCCTTTGCCTTTGCCCTGGTGCTGCGCCGACTGGCCACGGACATCGTGCTCATCGACCTGGACCACCGGCGCGCCGAGGGCGAGGCCCTGGACCTGAAGCACGGCCTGCCCCTGGTGGGGCCGATGAACGTTTTTGCCGGCACCTATGCCGACTGCGCCGACGCGGACGTGGTGGTCATCACCGCCGGGGTCGGCCAGAAGCCCGGCCAGACCCGCCTGGAGCTGCTCCAGCAGAACGCGGGCATCGCGGCCGACATCGTGCGGAACGTGCTGGCTGCGGGCGGCTCGCCGGTCCTGCTCATGACCACCAACCCCGTGGACGTGCTGACGCGCGTGATGCTCGATGTGGCCGTGCCCCTGGGGCTGCCGCCGGGCAAGGTCTTCGGCTCGGGCACGGTGCTCGACAGCTCGCGCTTCCGGCACCTGCTCTCCGGCACCCTCGGCGCGGACCCGCGCGGGGTGCACGCCTCGGTACTGGGCGAGCACGGCGACTCCGAGGTCTGCATCTGGAGCCGGGCCAATGTTTCCGGCATCCCGGTGGGCGACGTGATGCGCGCAAGGGGGCTCGTCCTGGACCGCGCCTTCCAGGACCAGATGGCGCTGGACGTGCGCCGCGCGGCCTACGAGATCATCAACCGCAAGGGCTACACGGCCACGGCCATCGGCGTTTCGCTGTGCCGCATCGTGGAGGCCGTGGTGAACGACCAGAAATCCATCCTCACCGTGTCCACCAACGCCGAGGGGCGCTACGGCCTGCCGCGCGTGTGCATGTCCCTGCCCTGCGTGGTGGGCGCGGACGGCGTGGAACAGG